>JAEEGH010028120.1_pt1 | contig 11085 bp, 7 predicted proteins | sample 9134181 | NCBI WGS metagenome assembly JAEEGH01 (sample SAMN16246544, study PRJNA631951) | gut metagenome | biome: gut microbiome; feature: rumen; material: DP-attached | host: Bos | place: Iran: Karaj | collected 2018-10
TGGTCAAAGAGCTCTTCCTGGCAGCTTGCAGGCTTCACACCGCTCAGCTCAATCACCTCATCTGGGCAATAAGCATCATAGGCCATCACCTCCATGCCAAAGCCCTTAGCTATACGGGCCACATTCCTGCCCACATTACCAAAGGCCAGGATGCCCAGTTTCTTGCCCTTCAGCTCTGTGCCACTGGTGCCATTGAAGAAGTTACGCACACCATACACCAGCATGCCGAACACCAGTTCAGCCACACTGTTGGCATTCTGTCCAGGTGTATTCATGGCCACCACCTTATGGTCTGTTGCAGCCTGCAGGTCTATGTTGTCATATCCTGCACCAGCACGCACCACAATCTTCAGTTTCTTGGCAGCGTCCAGTACCTCTGCATCCACCTTGTCCGAGCGGATTATCATGGCATCTGCATCAGCCACAGCCTCCAGGAGCTGACTCTTGTCAGTATATTTCTCCAGCAGGGCCAGTTCATATCCAGCTGCATCTGTCACAGCCTTTATCCCATCCACAGCCACCTGGCTGAATGGTTTCTCTGTTGCTACAAGTACCTTCATAAATTTTGAAATTTGAATTTAATAATTTTGAATTGAGAATTTTTAAAGCGCAGCCCAATTATGAATTATGCATTATGAATTATGAATTAAAAAAACCTAGTGTTTTTCTTCAAATTCCCTCATGCAAGCCACCAGAGCCTCGCAGCCCTCAATGCTCATGGCATTATAGCAGCTGGCACGGAAGCCACCCACATCGCGATGACCCTTCACACCCACCATGCCACGACTTGTGGCAAAGGCAGCAAACTCATCCTGCAGTTCCTGGTACTCAGGCTTCATCACGAAAGTGATGTTCATCAGTGAACGGCTGTCCTCCTCAGCAGTACCCACAAACAGCTTGTTGCGGTCAATCTCACCATATACAATCTCAGCCCTCTGCTTGGCACGTGCCTCCATAGCCTGCACACCACCCTGCTTCTTAATCCACTTCAGGTTCTGCAGGGCACAGTAGATGGGCACCGTGGGAGGTGTGTTGAACATGCTACCCTTGCTCACATGGGTGCGATAGTCAAGCATCGTGGGGATGGGGCGACTAACCTTACCCAGAATGTCTTCCTTGACAATGACAAATGTAACACCTGCCATTGAGAGGTTCTTCTGGGCACCACCATAAATGAGACCATACTTGCTGACGTCGAGGGGACGAGAGAAGATGTCCGAACTCATATCGGCAATCATAGGAACAGGACTATCGAGGTCCTTTAGAATCTCAGTACCGTAGATAGTGTTATTTGTCGTGATGTGGAAGTAGTCTGCATCTGTGGGAATCACAAAATCCTTGGGAATGTAGGTAAAGTTCTTGTCTTTGCTTGAAGCCACTTCTACAACCTCACCAAAGAGTTTAGCTTCCTTCTGAGCTTTAGTTGCCCAAACACCAGTGTTCAGGTAAGCGGCCTTCTTCTCTAAGAGATTGAAAGGAACCATGCAGAACTGCAGGCTGGCACCACCACCCAAGAACAGCACGCTATAACCCTCGGGAATATCCAGTAGCTCCTTGAACAAAGCCACGGCCTCGTCCACTACGGGTTGGAAATTCTTGGCGCGATGACTCATTTCCATCAAGCTCATTCCGCTACCTTCAAATTCGATACAAGCTGCAGCCGTAGCCTCCATTACATCTTTGGGCAATTTCGAGGGACCTGCATTGAAGTTGTACTTTTTCATATTAGTTATTTTTTAGAGTTATTGTTATTTGATAGCAAATTTACGAAGAATCTTTTATTCTTGCAAGTAATTAAGCACGAATTGAACGATTTCTAAGCACATAGACCTATTATCGTATGAATAACATCTCACGATACTTGGGCAATGGCCAAAGTTCGTCATCAACGATAAGTTCGAGTTTGTCCACATGATAGCGAATATCCTCAAGCAAAGGAGCCACTGTGTCGTGATAAGCAAGAGCTCTTTCGAAGGCATTTTCGATGTGGTTTGCCACTTTACGTGCGTCGATAAGTTTCTGCACATTTTCGGCTATGTAGCTTGCATGACTGCTTATCTGGCGAATCAGTTGCAAGTTATTCTGGCTTACCACCTTTGCCTCTTCAAAGGAGAATATCTCCCCCACCCTGTGCACGTTGTCAATAAGTTGACTCTGATAGCGTGTAGCCACAGGAATTATATGGTTGAGACACAGGTCACCAAAGATGCGGGCTTCAATCTGAATTTTCTTTGTGTAAGTTTCCAGTTTTATCTCAGTTCGCGCCTCCAACTCAGCTTCGTTCAGTACGCATGTTTTGCGGAACATCTCGATGCTTTCGGGTGCCAAGTACTGTTGGAACATCTTTGGAGCACTCGTCTCTACGTCCAAACCTCTACGTGCTGCCTCTTCCTTCCACTCTTCGCTGTAACCATTTCCTTCGAAGTGAATGGGCTGGCAAGTCTTGATGTCTTCGCGCACCACCTTAACGATGGCCTTCATCTTATCCATTCCTTCTGCGATCAGTTTGTCCACACGCTCTTTGAAGTCAGCGAGCGATTCAGCAACGGCAGCATTCAAGACAATCATCGCAGCTGCACAGTTGGCAGAAGACCCAACGGCACGGAACTCAAAGCGATTGCCAGTAAAGGCAAAAGGGCTGGTGCGGTTGCGGTCAGTATTGTCAAGCAGAAGTTCAGGAATTTGTGGAATATCCAGCTTCAGCGCCTTTTTACCTTTCAGATTGAAAAGTGCGTCATCATAGCTCTCTTCAAGGGATTTAAGAAGGTCTGTCAGTTGCTTGCCCAAGAATGATGATATGATTGCTGGAGGAGCCTCGTTTGCACCTAAGCGATGAGCATTGGTCGCAGAAATAATACTTCCTTTCAACAGACCATTGTGGCGATATACTGCCATCAGAGTTTCAACGATGAAAGTGATGAAACGCAAGTTCTCGCTTGGAGTTTTTCCAGGAGCATGCAGTAATACGCCCGTATTAGTCGACAAACTCCAATTATTGTGTTTACCACTACCGTTTACACCTTTGAAAGGCTTCTCGTGAAGAAGGCAACGGAATCCATGCTTGCGAGCTACGCGCTTCATGATAGACATCATGAGCATGTTGTGGTCAACTGCGAGGTTTGTCTCTTCGAAGATTGGTGCAAGCTCAAACTGGTTAGGTGCAACCTCATTGTGACGAGTCTTGCAAGGGATACCAAGCTCAAGAGCCTGAATCTCTATATCCTTCATGAACTCCTCTACACGTGCAGGGATGCTACCGAAGTAGTGGTCATCCATCTGCTGGTTCTTGGCAGAGTCGTGTCCCATCAATGTACGGCCTGTCAGGAGAAGGTCAGGACGAGCAGCATACAAGCCCTCGTCAACGAGGAAGTACTCCTGCTCCCAACCAAGGTTGCTCTGTACCTTCTTTACTGCCGGATCAAAGTAATGGCATACCTCTGTGGCAGCTACGTTAACGGCATGCAAGGCGCGCTTCAATGGAGCCTTATAGTCGAGGGCCTCACCACTATAACTGATGAATACGGTGGGGATACACAGGGTGTCGTCGATGATGAATACAGGGCTTGTGGGATCCCATGCCGAGTAGCCGCGAGCCTCGAAGGTAGAACGGATACCACCAGAGGGGAACGATGAAGCGTCAGGCTCCTGCTGAACGAGCAGCTTACCTGTGAACTCTTCCACCATACCACCTTTGCCGTCGTGCTCGATGAACGAGTCGTGCTTTTCGGCAGTACCTTCCGTCAGCGGCTGGAACCAGTGTGTATAGTGCGTCACGCCATTCTCCACGGCCCACTGCTTCATGCCGGCAGCCACAGCGTCGGCAATGTCACGATCCAGACGGGCACCATTGTCCATCACGTCTATCATCTTCTCATAGACCTGCTTCGGCAGGTACTTGTACATCTTCTCACGATTGAAGACCTTCTTACCAAAATACTCGTAAGGTCTCTCACTGGGTGTTTTTACGTCGAGCGGCTTCTTCTTGAATGCCTCACCGACAACCTGAAATCTTAATGCTTCCATAATCTTACCTATTTTAATTAATAATATCAATTTGATTGTTTGATGGTGCAAAGGTACTACAAATTGACAGATTAGCACTACATTTTACTTACTATTTGTTTGTTAAAAACCAAACAAATTGACATTTTGTAAAGCATTAAACTTGTTTTTCTTTCCATTTGCTAACACTTTGCACTTAAAATATACCATTTCGTTGCAATCTGTTATCGGGCACAGATTTGAGATGCCCCGCAAATCGAGGAATCGGCTTAAGCCCAAGGAGAGCAGCGGTTATCCATTCCCATATCGTTGAGGATGAAAAAGAAGGTGATGACGGTATCTGTTAATTGGTGATGAGGTCTATCGTATATTTTATGTTAAATTTCAAGAGAAATAGTTGAAAAGATTCCCGAATTTTGGAATTAGTTCGTAATTTTGCCACAAAATCGTAATCGAACTAGGAATCGTCATGAAACAACAACGATTTGCAGTCATCGTTCTTTTTGCACTAATTATCGCTTCGAGTCTGACCAGCATTGGTAGCTATAGCTCAACAAGTAGACTGGTTAACGAGGATATGGACAGAGCACTAGCTCTGACCTTGGAGGAGCAACAGAGCGATGTTATTAATCCGGACACTATCCGGACGTTCAATAGCCATTTGCAGATAGCGGAACTACGAGGGAAGGCTACTCTGGCAGTTGACACCCGTGGACAGAAGTTCAAAGCTTATGCTCATTGTTCTGAGGCAACCATCTTCAGTCTCTCCGACCAAAGACCGGCAACCATCCTATGGGTGTTGACAATAGGTTGGGGTATGTTTTGCATCTATCGTAGAAAGAAGTATGAGCCGTTATTGGCAGGCGTGACTCATTATGGCGGATTGCGATTCTCTGAATCTGAAAGCCGGTTCTATGGTGCCGATGGCAATTTGGTACAGCTCACTCCTATGCAACATCAGTTGATGGAGATGTTCTTCCTGTCACCATCGCACTCGCTGACCAAAACAGAAATCTGCGATGCCCTGTGGCCCAAGAAACCCGATGCCAGCGAGACACTCTATACCCTGATTCGTAGGTTGAAACCGATTATAGAGCAACATTCTGACCTGAAAATCGAATCAGACCGCAGCAAGGCGTACCGATTGAAAATCAAGTCTGCGGATAAATGAGAGAAGAGTCAAGCGTGCTTGAGCTCTTTCGAACGTGAGCAGACTCGATTGAAAATCAAATAGATAACTCGCTGACATCGTATCTGACAATGAAATGTCAGACAAATGTCAGATAGTTTTTTCGAACCTTTCGTTATTTGTTGCTACCTTCGCAGAAAAATTCAAGCGAAGTATGATGCAACAAACAACATTCCAAAGAATCAACACCTGTTCGGCATGGCTCATGTTTGCCATTGCTGCCATCGTTTACGGACTGACCATAGAGCCAACGGCAAGTCTGTGGGACTGTCCTGAATTCATCGCCTGTGGCTATAAGTTGGAAATCGGTCACCCGCCAGGTGCGCCGATATTCATGCTGGTAGCCAATCTCTTCTCTCGTTTGGCCAGCGATACGGCTCATGTGGCAATGATGGTCAACCTGCTGTCTGCTCTTCTGAGTGCAGGATGCATCTTCTTTCTGTTCCTCACCATTACGCATCTCGCCAAGAAGTTGGTTTGCCATGAAGTGGAGAATCTAACTATTCCCAATGTCATTACCATCGAAGCATGTGGTGCGGTGGGAGCTTTAGCCTACACTTTCAGCGATACTTTCTGGTTCTCTGCTGTTGAAGCCGAGGTGTACGCTTTCTCCAGTTTCCTGACAGCTCTGATGTTTTGGCTGATTCTGAAGTGGGAGTCTGAGGCTGACAGTCCAAGCAGCGACCGATGGATGATTCTGATAGCCTATATTACAGGCCTGTCCATCGGTGTTCATCTGCTCTGTCTGCTTTGTCTGCCAGCGATGTCGTTCGTGGTTTATTTCCGTCATGCTAAACGTGTTACATCGATGGGCATACTGAAGACATTGGTTGCAGGGGCATTGTTGGTAGGCATCATTCTCTACGGACTTATTCCAGGCATCGTAACTATTGGGGGCTGGGCAGAGTTGTTGTTTACAAACCTGATGGGATTTCCCTATAACACAGGACTCTTCGTCTATATCATTTTGCTAACAGGGACACTCATAATATTATATTATAAGGTAAAGCGGAGATGGCTCAAATTGTCGCTGGCTTGCGTTTTGATGATACTGGCAGGCTACAGCAGTTATGGCGTCATCTTTATCCGCGCGAATGCTAATATGCCTATGTGTGAGAATGCACCAGGCAACATTTTCGCCTTGGGTAGTTATCTGAACCGAGAGCAGTATGGGGACATTCCGCTCTTTTATGGGCCGGCATATTGCAGTGAGGTGGATAGAGAACCCGTCGGTGAGTATCTGGTACCCAAGCAAGAGGAGGGGAGGGCGATTTATCGTCCTGCTGCAGATTCAACTATACAGGAGTATGAAGTCATTCGTCATGATGTCAAATATCTGTATAAGGAGAATATGTTTTTTCCTCGTATGCACTCTCAGCGGCACACCAAGGCCTACGAGGACTGGCTACACAATGTTAAGAAAGAAGGTAATCTTCCGACCTTTGCTGAGAACCTGCGTTTCTTCATTTCCTACCAAGTTAATTTCATGTATTGGCGTTACTTCCTATGGAACTTCGTGGGACGGCAGAACAATATTCAAGGTCATGGCGAAGTGGAACACGGCAACTGGATTACAGGTTTCCGATGGATAGATGACTGGCTACTGGGATGTGACACATCGAAACTGCCGTCAGACCTGGCACAGAACAAAGGACGCAACGTGTTCTTTGCCCTGCCGCTTCTGCTTGGTTTGGCGGGCATCGTCTGGCAATGGAGCAAAAAGACAAGGGGCAGGCAGCAACTTTGGATTGTCACTCTGCTGTTCTTGATGACTGGGCTTGCTATCGTGGTTTACCTCAATCAGACTCCGCTCCAGCCACGTGAACGTGACTATGCCTATGCAGGCTCCTTCTATGCCTTTGCCATTTGGATAGGACTTGGAGTTGGACTATTAAGTGAAAAGCTAAAAGGGAAGAGTGAAAAATGGGCTACCACCATTACAGCAGTTGTTTGTGCTGCCTGTCTGGCGGTTCCCATACAGATGGCTTCGCAGACATGGGATGACCATGACCGTTCAGGACGTTATACCTGCCGAGACTTCGGAGCCAACTATCTGATGACCATGCAAGACGAAGGGAACCCCATCATCCTGACGAACGGCGACAACGACACGTTCCCACTTTGGTATAATCAAGAGGTGGAGGGTATAAGGACTGACACACGCGACTGTAATATGGAGTATCTGCAAACTGACTGGTATATCGACCAGATGAAGCGTCCAGCCTATGATTCACCTGCATTGCCCATCAGTTGGCAACATGAGGACTACCAGGAGGGCAAGCGTGAGTACATCCCTATCCGTCCGGAACTGAAAACGGAAGTGAAGCAGTTTATGGCCCAGCACCCCAACGAAGCAAAAGAACTTCTGGGCGAAAAACCTTTCGAACTGAAGAACATCATCCGTAAATGGGTGCTTAGCGACGAGCCGGACATGCAGTGTATACCATCAGACAGCGTTACCATTGGTGACATGGTCATCTCACTCGAAGGCAAAAAAGCACTTTACAAGAATGAGTTGATGGTACTGGAGATGTTGTCGCATGCTAACTGGAATCGCCCCATCTATCTCTCCATCAGCTTAGGCTCCGATCTGCTGTCATTTCTTCGCGAACACTTGGTACTCGAAGGCCTTGCTTATCGAGTATCTCCAACGGTAGAAAGTCAGAAGGTCGATGTGGAGCGTCTCTACGAAAACGTTATGCATCGTTTCCGCTATGGCGGTCTAAGCTCGAAGGGAATCTATGTGGATGAAGACGTGAAACATCTGACCAATACGCACCAACTTGTCATGGGAATACTTATAGACTCGCTACTTGATGCAAATGATACCAAACGTGCGTTGGCTGTATGTCAGAAATGGCAAAAGGAAATGCCACAGGATAATGTACCTTATACTGACGCAGCCCTTTCAATGGCACGTTGTTACTATCAGGCGAATCATCCAAAACAAGGCGATGAAATAGTCAATAGTCTGCTGTATCGTTCAGCAGAGTGGCTTTCGTGGATAGAGACCATCAATCCCAAACATCACTCCGGCTCTCTGTACTCTCAATACACATGGATGAAGACTATGCAGCAGACCCTTTCTGTGGCAGTAGAATTTGAAAGAAATGAAATCTATCATCATTATATCAAGCAATATGAAAAATTTATCAATCAGTAAGCGCATAATCATCGTAGCTTGCATCCTCGTCATAGTAGGATACCTTCTGATGGCCGGCCCAGGAAGCACAGAGCATTCTTTTAACCCAGATATCTTCTCTACAAGGAGGTTAGTCATTGCTCCAATTCTTTGTCTTGCAGGCTATCTGTTGATGGTGATTGGTGTACTCTATTCCCAACGTTCCACGAAAGAAACTACATCATAGACCAACAAAACCTATGCTATATAAATCAAAGCTTGGAGCAAGCAACTCCAAGCCTTGATGCGTTGTAGTGTTTTTTACGGCTGCAGCGTAAACCCAAAGACCAGGTATGCTTTCTGTGAGCACGGATTGCCGACCACCTGTCCGAAAAAAGGTATCGAGAACGTGTCCGTCACTTTGATTTCCTTTGTGGCTTTCAGTGCCAGGTTGGTTACCGCAAAGCCCGTTGTGCCGTATAAAGATGTGGCCCAGGGAACGACACCGGCTGTAGCAGTCCAATCGACTGTAGCAAGTTTGAATGGGACAGCTACCTCTGCGTAACTGCTGTATGCCCGCTTACCGTCCTTGTTCAGACCGTCGTTACCAGCAAAGTTAGTGAACCATTGTACAGAAGCTACACCGAAATCGTAGCCGATGTTAGCCTCGAAGACATGGTTCGTAGCATGTGCATCGTACTTGAAGTAACGAGCGTCTGGGTCGAGACCGGCATCGAACCAATAGTCCGTAACGCCAATGTTCAGTCCGCCTGTGGTGTATGAGAGTGTCAGGTCGAACTCCTTGGTATCCAAGGGATCAGTCAGTCCTACACTTCCCCAGGCTGACAGAGCCAGACCTTTGTAACTGACACCAAGAGTGGGCTGTAAGGACACATCGCCCAAATCCTGACCACGCCAAATATAACTACTTACAATATCTCCACTAATTGTCGTTTCAATCTCATCCTGTGCAATGGCTGTTGTACTCGCAACCAGCATCATTGCTAAAACAAATCTTTTTTTCATAATCTTCTGTTTTTCTATTTCTTTACTATTTACTCCCCTCCATTTAGGGAGGGGCAGGGGGTGGGTCTCTTAGTTGTAACACAACTCTCCATGCTCATAAACGTCGAGGCCTTCCTCTTCGATACGCTTGTCGACGCGCAGGCCGTGCAGTTTCTTGATGCCGTAGAACAGGACAAAACCACAGGCAGCAGCCCAAAGGTCGATGACCAGAATGCCGAAACACTCAGCACCGAAGAATCCCCATCCATAGCCGTAGAAGGCACCATTAGAGGTAGACAGCAGACCCGTCATCAGTGTACCCAGAATACCACAGACACCGTGTACTGAAGAAGCACCAACGGGGTCGTCTATATGTAATTTATGGTCGATAAACTCAATGGCATAAACCAGTACGATACCACAGACAAGACCGATAATCACAGCACCTACAGGCGATACGAGGTCACAACCAGCCGTGATACCTACGAGACCTGCCAACACACCGTTCAGTGTCAGAGAGAGTGACGGTTTGCCATATTTGGCCCATGTGAGGAACATCGTTGCCACACCACCAGCGGCTGCTGCGAGGTTCGTGGTCAGGAACACGTGCGATATAGCGATGCGGTTCACCTCACCACTGGCTGCCAGCTGAGAACCAGGGTTGAAACCAAACCAGCCGAGCCAGAGGATGAACACACCCAATGCTGCCATTGCCAGGTTGTGACCAGGAATAGCGTTGCTCTTTTTGTCAGCGCTGTATTTGCCGATACGAGGGCCAAGAGCCAGAGCACCGATCAGAGCCAGCACACCACCTACGCTATGCACGATGGCAGAACCGGCAAAGTCGTGGAACACGTCGCCAAACGTCGTCATCATAAAGCTGTCAGCAGCATCGTTGCAGAGCCAGCCACCGCCCCACGTCCAGTGTCCTTCGATGGGGTAGATGAACAGCGAGATGACCGCACTATAAATCAGGTACATCGAGAACTTCGTGCGCTCAGCCATAGCACCGCTGACGATGGTGGCAGAGGTGGCACAGAACACCGTCTCGAAAATCAGGAAACCCTCCGTCGGGAGATCGCCCTTGTAGAAACTCAGGTCGCCCCAGTTGGGCATACCGATAAAACCTCCCAACGCATCGCTTCCAAACATAAAGCCGAAGCCGAGGAAGAAGAACAACAACGAGCCGAACATAAAGTCGACAAAGTTCTTCATCAGGATGTTTGCCGTGTTCTTACTACGCGTAAAACCCGCTTCACACAGCGCAAAGCCCGGCTGCATCCAGAAAACCAACATGGCTGCCAATAGCATCCATACAGTATCGAGTGATAATCCAATTTCGTTCATAATCCTGAAAATCTAAATTCTTAACTCTTAATTCTTAACTCTTAACTACTTTTTATCGCGAAGTACCGTGTCACCATTCTCGCCTGTACGGATAGACCATGTGTCAATCACGTTACTTACGAAGATGCGACCGTCGCCAACCTCACCCGTATGGGCTACCTTCAGAATCACCTTTATCGTCGGATCGACAATGATGTCGCGACAAACGATAGTGATGGCAACGCGCTCGATGACATCGGTCGAATACTGGACGCCACGATATATACGCTCCTGACGGCTCTGGCCGATGCCATGCACGTCGTGGTACTCAAACCAGTCGATGTCGGATGACAGCAAAGCAGCTTTCACCTCCTCGAACTTCGTCTTGCGGATAATTGCTTCAATCTTTTTCATACCTTTTTACCTTATTAAATTAATACTA
>JAEEGH010028123.1_pt1 | contig 11085 bp, 14 predicted proteins | sample 9134181 | NCBI WGS metagenome assembly JAEEGH01 (sample SAMN16246544, study PRJNA631951) | gut metagenome | biome: gut microbiome; feature: rumen; material: DP-attached | host: Bos | place: Iran: Karaj | collected 2018-10
TAAGACTTCAACAAGTTCGTCAAAGTTATATATCCATCCAAAGATTATACATTCAAGGAATACTCCAAATAGCAATGCAAAGTTGTTTAGGAATGCATCAAAGATTCCTAAGAGGTAACTTCCTGCAGCAGTTGAGAATAAGCAGGATATGCAGAATCCGACAATACATACAAGAGTTGCGGATTTTCTTCTTGAAAAGCCAAATTTTTCAGAAATTGCAAATGAAGCCACTTCAAGCAGAGCCATTAGGGAAGTTAGACCTGCAAATAGGATACATAAGAAGAATAATGGTCCAATAACAGATGCCCAAGGCCCCATTACATTAAATACCTTTGGGAAAACAACAAATGCCAATCCAGTTCCTTCAGTAACCAATTCATTAAATGGTATTCCGCTTGTTAAAGCCATAAATCCTAAGATTGAAAAGATTCCAATAGCATTGAACACTTCAAATCCAGAGTTGGAAAATGCTACAATCAAAGCATTGTCAGTTAATTTGGAATCCTCAGGAAGATAACTTGCATAGGTAAGAGCAATGGACATACCTAAACTAAGTGAAAATACAATCTGACCAAATGCAGCTAGCCATACATTTAAATTTATTAATGCAGACCAGTTAGGAGTGAATATCTGAGTATAACCTATTGAAGCACCAGGTAAAGTCAAGGAAAATGCAACAATTACAATTACAATTAAAACTAAAATAGGCAATAATATTTTGCTTACTTTACCAATACCCTCATTCAAGTCTTTTTGGACGATGAACCATGAACTTAACCAAACAAGAAGAACAGATATGAAAACCCATGGAACAATGGTAGTAATACCTGAAAGGGAATCAGATGCATGCAAAACACTAACTGTAAAGAACAAATCAGGATTTGCACCCCATGCCTTGGTAAGACTCAAAACGACATATATCAAATCCCAAGCAACTACACAAACATAATATGTTGTGATTAAGAATACAACCAAAATGATAAACCAGGCAATAGGTTCCAATCTAGACTTAATTGTAAAAAATATCTTAGATAAGGATGTTTTGAATTTAAATCCTACTGCATATTCCACCAAAACAAATGAGATTCCTAAAATAAATAGAGAAACTATATAAGGAATCATGAATGATCCTCCACCATTGGAATAAAGAACATTTGGGAAACGCCAAATATTACCTAAACCTACAGCGGAACCAATCATTGCCAAAACAAAAGCAATGTTACTATCCCACACAGACTTTTCAGATGCCATAAAAATCACTACAATAAAAAATATAAATCATAAATATAATCAAATAAACATAAGTTATGAATAATTAATTCTTAAAAAGATAAATGAATAATTAAATTAATTAATAAAACCTTAAAAAACATTTTATTAATTAATTCAACTAATAAAAAATTTTAAAAAAGTTTATATTAAAATTAAAATATTGAATTAAAATATTAAATTAAAAATTAAAGTTAGAATATCGAATAAAAATTAATTTAAAATTTAATTAAAAAATAAAAAGAAGAAAAAGGAAACTTAAATAGATAAAACTATTTAAGTAGTTTCTTAAACTTCTTAAGCTTTTCAACTTCTTAAGCTGCTTCATCGAATGGTACTTTTTCACCAAGTACTCTTAATCCGATGTACATCACTACAATAGCTACAGGGATTGAAATGTACCATTGGATACCGAATCCTGCAGGGATGTAACCGAATATGATAGCGATAGCTGCAACAAATATTGCATAGTATATCTGAGTACTTACGTGGTCAATGTGGTTACAGCTTGTACCCATAGAGGATAAAATTGTGGTATCTGAAATTGGTGAACAGTGGTCACCAAAGATAGCACCAGTCAATACACCACTGGTACATACGATTACAAAGCCCATTTCAGGGTTAACTGCCCAAGCAAGAGGGATGGTTAATGGCATTAAAATACTCATTGTACCATAGGAAGTACCTGTTGCAAAGGAAATCAAAGCACCTAAAACGAAGATTAATGTTGGTAAGATAAATATAGGTATTGCACCTGCCAATACACCTACTAAATAATCAGCAGTACCTAATTCGCCAATAACTCCACCTAAGGACCAAGCAAGGAGTAAGATTACACCAGTGATAACGATAGTTTTCATACCGCCTACCCATTCACTGATAGCTTCTTCGATGGTCATGATCTTTTGGAGCACAGCCATGAGGATAGCTACAATGGAAGCAAGCAATGCTGCTTGGAACAATGCTACAGATGCATCAGATTGTGATAATGCTTCAAAAATACCTTGGAAGGATAATGGGGAATTTTGCATTAAGGTAATTAATGCCTTGTCTTCTCCACCTAAGATAGTGGTGTATCCGCTCCAGTAGAATGCAATAAGAGCACCGATAATCAATACACCAATAGGTATGATTGCATTCCAAACGGATAATTTAATGCCGTCAACTGGTTTTACATCATCAAAGCTGGTTGCTGCAAGAGATTCAACCGGTTCAGATTCTTTTCTGGCACGAGCCTTTTTCTCTGCCTCTTTCATTGGTCCGAATTCGTAGTAGGTAAGTGCGGAAATTACAATGAAAATCAAGATTAAAATGTTATAGAACCTGAATGGAATGGTTTGCAAGAATATACCAAATCCGCTTACATGCATTCCAATGGATTCGAAACCTTGGGTAATTAAACTGAGTTCTAAACCAATCCAGGTAGAAATAATAGCAATACCTGCAACAGGAGCTGCAGTTGCGTCTACTACAAATGCTAATTTTTCTCTGGATACGTGAAGTTTGTCCATAACAGGTCTCATGATAGGACCTACAATTAAAGAGTTAGCGTAATCGTCAAAGAATACACATAAACCTAAAAGTTCAGTGAATAATTGAGCTTTTCTAGGAGTGTCAGCACGTTTAGCAAATTCATCTGCTAAAGCTTTTGCACCACCCATCTTGGTTACTAATTGGATGATACCACCAATAAGTAAACATTGAAGGATAATACCTGCATTCCATGGATCAGCCATACAAGAAATAATTTGAGAACCCATTGCTAAAAATGCATTGATAGCTGAGTTGACAATGTTTAAATCGTTAACGGAAACCATGAATTCTCCAACGAATACCCCAATGAACAAAGAAAGAATTGTTTCTTTGGTTATGAATGCTAAAGCAATAGCCACAAGAGGCGGTAAGAGAGTTAAAATACCGAAACGAACTGCATTATCGTCTCCAGCTGGTGCATTGGTAATTAGCAAGGATAAAACGAAAAGAGCTATTACAGAAATAGCTACAATCAATCCAATTTTTAAATTTCTATTCATTTCCATAATCACACCATTTTTATAAAAAATTAAAAAAATACGAATTAAACGATAAACAAGTTTTATTTTAAAAATCCAAAATAGGATATTTTAGATTATAAATAAAAATTAAAAACCGTTCAATATAATAAGTAAAAATAAAGCATTTAATATATTATGTAAATATTAAACAAAATTTTACTTAATTAATATATAATATATTTATAAAATTAATATATAAATTTAACTTTAAAATTAATTAAATTTAGCTTTAAAATTGATTAAATTTAATAAAATAAGAGCAAAATAAGATTGGAATAAAAAAATAAAAATAAAAATGAAAAAATAGGAAATGATGGATAAAATTATGGATTTAAGAGAATATTTGCTCTAACATCCAGTCAGCATCATATTCCTTAATGTCATCATAAGATTGTCCCATACCTAAGAATAAGATTGGCTTTTTAATGATGTAACCAATTGAAAGTGCAGCACCACCTTTTGAATCAGCATCTGCCTTAGTAAGTATGACACCATCTATATCAATAGCTTCATTGAATTTTCTTGCCTGTTCTGTTGCATCGTTACCGGTTAATGCATCACCTACAAACACGACCAAATCAGGTTTAGATACTCTACGAATCTTTTTCATTTCATCCATCAAATTGGTGTTTGTTTGCATTCTTCCAGCAGTGTCAATCAATACAAGCTCTTTTCCTTTAGCCCTAGCATGCTGAACTGCATCAAATGCTACAGCTGCAGGGTCAGATCCCTTTTCATGCTTGATCAATTTAACACCTAAGTTGTCTGCATGATATTGAACCTGTTCAATAGCTCCTGCCCTAAATGTATCTGATGCAGCAATAACTGGAGTGTAACCTTTTTTAATGTAATAATTAGAAAGCTTACCGATAGTGGTGGTTTTTCCAGTACCGTTGATACCCACAAGCATTACAACAAGAGGTTCGCCTTGAGCAACTTTCTCTTCAAGGAGTTCAGTCATTGATTTTCCTTCAATGTCAATGATTTTAGAAACTGCATTCTTAAGAGCTTTGTAGGTGTATTCCTCAATATCACTGCTTCTTTTTATCTTTTGACCAACCAAGTCATTTTTAACTGATTCGACAACAACGCTTGAAACATCCATTGCCACATCCGCTTCCAAAAGACCTAATTCAAGTTCAAATAGGATATCTTCAACATCATCTTCAGATATTGACTTTTCCTTAATGAATGATAAGAATCCGCCGGATTTTTCCTTTTTATCTTCATCTTCAGACTCATCAGATTCTTCTTTCTTCTTACGTCTGAATAATGAACGTTTAGATTTTTTGGATTCCTCTTCTTTTTCTTCTTCCTCTTCTTCTCTTTCTTCTTCCGGAATCCCTTCTTCAGAACCTTCAACAGCTTCAAGTTGGGAATCTTCCTCTTCTTCTGCTGCTTCTTCAATTTCCTCTTCAGACTCTTCTTCAAGATCTGCATCTGAATCCTCTTCAGACTCTTCTTTTTTATCTCTTTTTAAGAAACCTAAGAATCCGGATTTTTCCTTTTTATCTGCATCTGAATCTTCCTCAGAATATTCTAATTCTTCAGCCTCTTCTTCAGACTCTTCCTCTAAAGCAGCATCTAGCATTTCATCCAATTCTTCTTCTGAAATATCTTCATCATCTGGAAATTCTTCAATCTCTTCAGATTCTTCAATTTCATCAAAAGTTTCTTCGATAGGCTCTTCGATTAATTCTACATTATTCTCTTCTTTAGCCTCATCTTCGACTTTATTTCTTAATTTACCACTTGCATCAGCAAATTTTTTCTTTAATGAATCAAACAAGTTTATCCCTGCCTAATAATAAGTATTATAATTTAAATTTTTTAGATATTTTTAAAATATTTCTTAAATATTTTTATCAATAATTATTTTTATATTTAAAAATTAATAAACTTACTTATTTATAAACTTACTTATTTTAATAAAATATGAATTTTGTTATTAAAATTTAAAAAAACAGCTACAAAACATATGAAAAAATAAAATAAAACAAGAAAATTTAATAAAAATAAAAAATAGTTAAAAAAAAGAAGAATAATAGATAAAAATCTATTAGTTAACTCAATAAAAATAAATTATTACTTACATCATTCCTTGAGCTTGAAGTTTTTGCATTAATTGTTCAGCTTGAGGAGAAAGCTGAGCTACAATATTAGTGATTTGTTGTAAATCTGCAAATAACTTGTCTAAAGTATTTTCAAGCTCTTGTTTTTGTTGAGCAGCAGTTTCTTTAGCTTCTTCAAAAGTTTTGGATACTGCTACACCAGAACCGAGGCTCATAATAACTTTATTTTCATTTTTAATCTCTGCATTAATGAAGGAGCCAGCACCGAGAGGTACTAAAGTCTCAACGGTGTCTTTACCACTTATATCATCTAATGTAGATTCTAAAATCTTAATTTCAGCAAGAGAAGTTTGAACTGCATCAATTTGAGTTTGATATAATTCAGATTGGGATTTGTAAACTTCAAGTTGAGCTAAAATTTGTTGTAATTTTTGCTGGTCTTCCATTTTAACACCTTAAGATTATGATTGATCCTCTAGAGAATTGCTTTAACTACAGGATCTTCTACTTCATCCTCAGAAATTTCTTCAATAGAGTCAACTTTAATTTGACTTCTTTTTATTCTATGTTTACTTCCAAAAATGGAATAAAGTTTTTCATAAATGTCTTCTTCGTTGATAGCTTTGAATTCTTTAGTGAAAACTTGGGTTTCACTGCCCATTACAAAACTACCTTTAATTCTATAAATTTTTGTTAACATAAGAATCCCTTCCTAATAATACTATAATTAATCATCTGACATATAATTGAATATTGAATGAAAATAATCAATTAACACAACATATCCTTAAACTATGATGAAATTAAAAATCACCGAAATCCAAAAAGCCTAAAGCCTCTTCGATTCTAGCCATTTCAGGACCAGTGGTATGTTCTCCAACCATAACTCCATTAGAGTTAGCGATACCACATGCACCTACAAGAGGCATACCTTTGCATACAGTTCCAATATTTCCTTCAACCTTGAAGAACTCTTCAACATGTTCAAGTTCATTGGATAAGGTATCTCTATGTAAAAGAGCACCTTTATTGGTAACTATACTTGCTGAACCGACAATTTTGGAATCAGCAAATTGGTATATTTCCACAGGAACCTTTAAGGTATCCTCAATGACTTTGATAGTTTCTTCCTTAATGTTTGGACCTGCCATAGCACCATAATCGTTTACTGCAAGGATATTGCCCACTGCAGTATATTTTCCAGGAAGTCTTGCAACATTAAGCCCTGCATCCTCTAAAAGTTCCATTTCCCTATCAGTTGTGTGTGGAGAAACAACAAAACCATTAGAATTTCCAGTAGCGAGAACTCCATTCAAATTGCATCCTGCAATGGAAGTTCTAATCAAATCGACTTCAAGTGCCTCTTTCATCACAGGTTCCATTTCAGTAGGAAGATTAAAAGGAACAATAGCTACTTCATCATTAACGGATATGTAAACTCCTAAATTAGGATTTCCAGTTAAATTTATTCTTTTAAGCATATTTTATTCCTTATATAAATTTTAATTCTTAATAGATTGAAAAGATGATTAAATATAGTCATAGCAAAATTAGTTTTCTGCTAAAGTTGCTTTAACAACACCTTCTTCATCTTTTACAGCGTTTACTTTTACTTTAGATGGAATTTTTTGAATTCCTCTTTCCCAAATAAATTCATTAATAGAAGCATCAAGTTTAACTTCTTCCGCTTTCATATGTTTCATTAAAAAGTTTTGAACTTCTCTGATAGCTCTAGGAGCTCTGATAGTTCTTTTTACATTTTTAACTTTTCTAAGTGGAATAACATAAGTTCTTTCTAATTCTTCTGCCATATTAAACACCCCTATATTTTAAGATCATTTCTTCTCCAATGTCTAGGTTTAGGTCTGTATCTTAATTTACGTTGAGTTTTAGAATAAGCCCAAATAGGGATTCTTCTGTTTTGTTTATTAGCTTTAGCCATTCTTAATTTTTTAGCTAATGGTTTATTTCTACTCATTTTTTCACCGCGAATATAATAAATTTGATATTTTGAAAAATAATTTAATTAATTTTAATAATCAATGATTACAACTTAAATCCTGTTTGATTCATTTCTTTAGCCCGATAACATTAGTTTGATAATGTTCTGGGAAAATATCTGAGGAATTTCCTCCTTTTTTGTCAATCAATAAGCGGATTTCAACCTCATAATCTGAACTGGTATCCTTGTTGCTCTTTTCATGCTTCAATTCAAAAAGATTATCCACAAGATATTTGATGGTCTTGTAGCCGAAACTATCAAGATTCATATATTGAATATCTTTTCTGTCTTCCAGGCTTCTGATTTGATTTCTGTTGAGCTTAGGGGTCTTGTCATCCCTTCTTGTGCCATCGGCAACAAGTTCGTAATGATTTGCAACCTCTTCAACAACAGCTTCGTGAAGATACTTTATCCCATCATTAGGAAAACCATCTTCCATAATCATATCTACAGCTTTTTCCAGAATGGAAATGTCCAAATCTAAAACCTTATGCTTTAAGCCAATGGACTCTGCAGATTTTTGAGCTGGATGAAATGAATCATAAACACCGAAGTTAGCAGTAACGAGTTCAACATCAAAACCTAATTTGTCAAGGATAATTCCCATCAATGAACTGTCTTTGCCACCGCTATAAAGAACACAAGCTTTCATTTTACCAAATCACTATCCAATTACCTTCTTGTAATGTGGATTTCTCTTTTTTGACCCATGAGATTTTTAAGTAAAACTTTAAGCTGTTCATCAGTTACTTTTCCTCTAAGAGAACCTGCTTGAGCTGATTGAAGCAATTGGATTTCAATATTTTGAACGAGTTCAGGTTTAGTTAATCTAAGATTATCTAATCTTCCACGAGCCTCAGGAGTCAAAATCTGTTTCATAGCTTGCTTTAACTGAGCTTCCATTTCTGCTTGTTGTTGTTGAGCAGCTTGCTGTTGAGCTAATTGTTGCTGAGCCAATTGCTGTGGGTCAGCATTCATAGCTGCTTGTTGTTGTAATTCAGCCATACGTCTTTTGCGTATTTCATCAAGTTCACTCATAATAAAAACCCCATTAATTTAAATATTTTTCATTGAATCAACCATTAAATAATCATCAAAAATATTCCATGATTAATTCTAATTAATTCTACCTAATATTTTGAAAGTTCTGGAATATCTTTAATTAATTCAGCAGAAGTATTATCTAAGAAAGATCTACCTTCTGGAGTAATAATTCTTCCAGCATCGACTTTTTCTACGTAACCTGCATCTTCTAATTGATGTAAAGCTACTCTTACAATAGAGCCACTACCTTTTCTGAATTTTTCAGGGTTAACTCCTCTGTCTTTTTTACCACCGTAGAAGGTTCTTAAACTTCTTACTCCAACTGGTCCATCAATATAAACTCTTCTTAAGATAGAAGCGCATCTTACATACCACCAGTCGATGTTTTCTGGTTTTCTTTCTTTGTGAACACCAGTTTTAACAAGTTTTGTCCATTCAGGGGCAACAATTTTATCATTATTATCTCTAAATTCATCTGCAACAGTATTAATTAATAACTCTGCAGGAACATCAAATACAGTTGTCATATAATTTTCTCCAATTAATATGTGTCTAATCCAATTCTCTTACTCACCTAAGACTGGTGTCTGTAACTCTAAGCGAATAATCTAATTGGATTGCTTTTTATAAATAACAGCAACATTTCCTCTAACGTCAATAAGTTGGGATTTAGTGCCTTCAACAATGTTGCTTATTAAATCATCTTTATTTCTTGCTACATTTTTAGCAAATCGTAATTTAATAATAGGATTGGATTTTAACTGACGTTTAATCTCTTCAATAACATTGTCATTAACACCAGCTTTTCCAATATTTATTGTCATAGCGGAACGAGCTTCATTCATAATCTCTTTTTTTGAAAGTGTAAGAGTCAATTTTAGCTCTCCTTTTTAACTTTTTTTCCCTGATGTAAGGAATTTTCATGATATGGCCACACTCGCCACAATAAATATTAATTTCATTATTAATTAGCCGGACAGCGCAGTTGTGACCGGGAACCAAAAACTTGTAACAATTTTTACAGTATCTTCGTCCCCAGACTTGAGGAATTTTTGCATTGTACTTTTTGGAAATCTTTCGAGCAAGCTCAACATAACGATGAGATCTTTCAGGATGTTCTTTATATTCCTTTTCTGCACGATTAAAAAGAATATCCATCCTTTCTTGAGCTATCTCAATCATCCAATCAGGTTTTTTTCCTCTAGCCATAGATACTCCTCTCATACATAGTATAATCTCTTTAAAATAACTTATTGCTTAAATAAAAGTAGATTTTGATGAGAAATCACATTTTAAGCAATGTAAAAATAAAGTAATTAAATAAATATTCCTATAATATAATAGTACAAGAGGAATATTAAGATAAGATATGTTTTTTATTATATAAAAAGGTTTTCTATATTATATATAATATTATAAAAATAAGACAAAAATAGTATGAATAAATTAATTATTTTTAAAATTTTAAGGTTCAAGACATATGAAAATGAATATGAGAAGAACAATGAAAAAATTATTCCAAAAGCCATTCCATAAAATCAATTGAACCAACAGGGCATTCCATCTTATCAGATGCAATAGCTATTATCAAATCTCGAATCTCTTCAACAGACTTGTCGCTTGCATCTATTTCATTGGTTTTATCACCATAAATCTCATAAGCTTCTGCTGAGCAGACCGCCAATGCTTCTGCTTCAAGGTTTTCTTGAATTTTAGACTCTGCATAATCTCTTTCTTCAAGCCTACTTTTAAGAATGGATGGATTTAAACGAAGAACAATCATTTTATCTGCACCTTCACAAAGATGAGACAAATGACCTTCCACGATTAAAACACAATCACTGTTTTTATCGATTTCCTCATTCAAAGATTCATTTAAACCATCAATGTCAATGACTTTATAAAGCTTATCGGGATCTTCACCTAAAACCAAGTCATTTTCAATTGCAAAATCATTTACCTTAATGAGTCTTGAATGAAATCCGTTTCTGGATAAGTAATCGTTCAAATCACTTGCAACAGTTGTTTTGCCAGTACAAGGAGTGCCTGAAATGAAAATAACTGTATCTTTGGATAAATCATCTAAAATAGACATGCTAAACACTGCAATATTATTTTTTAAGGATTATACGCAAAACATCCTCGTCTTCCAAGACATGGTCAGGACCTACCTTTTGACCTGGGAATTTAACTGAAGTTCCCCAAATCTTAGCATGCCTAAAGTTTTTAACAAATTCCCTGTGTAACTTTTCACATGCATCAATAACTGTAGATCCTCTTCTGATGACCAATGGGTCTTCCATGTCCGCTTTTCTTCCTTGAGGCTTTAGATATACCCTAATCAAATCTACACGATCAAATATTTCCTCCTTAAGGGCATCAATGTTAAGCCCTTTATCAGCGGAAATCGGAATGAATTCAGGGAGTTCCTTTTGAAGCTCCTTCAAGTAATCAATGTCAACCAAATCAACCTTATTCAAGAGAATCATCATTGGAACATATGACTTGTTGTCTTCAATGACATCAATGAACTGGTCCATTGTCACATCATCCCTGAACAGCACATCGGCATTGATATATCCCTATTCATTTAAAATGGACCTGATTGTCTTTTCATCCATATGGGTTAACGGACATGTTGAAG
>JAEEGH010028127.1_pt1 | contig 11084 bp, 6 predicted proteins | sample 9134181 | NCBI WGS metagenome assembly JAEEGH01 (sample SAMN16246544, study PRJNA631951) | gut metagenome | biome: gut microbiome; feature: rumen; material: DP-attached | host: Bos | place: Iran: Karaj | collected 2018-10
GCTCGTCAGGGCGAGAGGCGCAGATTGCATAACAAGTATTATGCAAAGACAACAAGGAACGCTATCCGCGACATCCGTAATACAAAAGACAAAGAGGCAGCTCAGGCTGCAGCACCCGCAGTTTTCGCTAAGATCGACAAACTCGCAAAGATCGGTGTAATTCACAAGAATAAGGCCTCTAACCTCAAGAGCGGTATTCAGGTTTATATCAACAAGCTCGAGAAGTAGCGCAGTTGGTAGCGCACTACGTTCGGGACGTAGGGGTCGGGCGTTCGAGTCGCCTCTTCTCGACGAAAAATCGCTGGCTTCGGCCAGCGTTTTTTCGTTTCGAGAAGAGGCTAAAGCCTACAACGAATGAGGGGGCGGACCCCCTCAAACTCCCCTGCCTTATTAATCCTTCTACTTTCGGAAATTCCGAACCTTTTTTCGTTTCGAGAAGAGGCTAAAGCCTACAGTTGTCGGAGGGCGCGGGCGAGTTGGTCGGGGCAGGAGGTGCCGCGGGCTTTGCAGTCGATTCCGGAGAGGCGGGAGATGACATCGGCGACCTTCATTCCCTCGCAGAGGCGCGAGAGGCCCTGGGTATTGCCGTGGCAACCCTTGGTGTAGCGGACGCTGCGGATGATTTCGCCCTCGGTTTCGATATCTATTTGTTCGGAGCAAACGGCCTCGCAAGTTTTGAAGGAAGTCTTGCGGATCGAGCCCTCGTGAATATCGCTAATTAAAGTTACATCGTACATAGTAGCGCAAAAGTAAGAAATATAACTTATATTTGGACTATGAAGTTTTGCGTACTACTCCTAACACTAAGACTTCTCGTCGGAACCTATACCGAAGGGAACTCCGCCGAAGGCGTATATCTGTATGACTTCGATCCCCAGACAGCCTCTACTGACCTTAAATCCGTAGCCCCCTCGAGCAACCCTTCTTTTGTTGTTGCATCGGGCAATAAAGTCTACAGCGTAAACGAGTATAACGACGGACGCGAAGGAGTCAGCGCATACATTATAGATGGTAATACTATCTGTAAGACAGACAGTCTGATTATCCCCCGCGATATAGTCAATGGCGCCGACCCCTGCAATCTGCTTCTTGCGGGTAATTATCTTATCAGTTCGAATTACACCGGCGGATCGGTAACCGTCTTCCGCCTTCGAGACAGTGGAACCTTCAACGGAATAGCTCAGTGGTTCAGCTTTGGATTTGAGATTTCAAGCATCTTCTCTAAGGAACCGCTCTTCGAGCAGGCCCATCTCCACTGCGCTGTCCTCTCCCCCGACGGAAAATACATCTTCGCGGTCAACCTTGGCAACGACTGCATCCACCGCTTCGAGCTGGGCGCGGGCGATTATCCGCTCAGCCGCCCGGAAACGGCCTGGATGGCCTCCGGCCTGCGCTTCTTCGGGGAGCGGCTGAGCGAACTTGGCCCGCGCCATATGATCTTCAGCGAAGACGGCCGCTTTGCCTATCTGCTCTGCGAGCTCAGCGATAAACTTATAGTTTTCGAATACCAGGACGGCAAGCTCAATCCTATCCAGAAACTCAGAGCCTACAAGGGCAAAGGCCACGGAAGCGCAGACCTCCATCTCTCCCCGGACGGCCGCTTCCTTTATACCAGCCACCGCCTGAAAGATGACGGAATCTCCGTCTTTTCAGTTGACCAGGCTACCGGCAAGGTAAGCGCGGCAGGCTTTACGCAGACCGGCCTGCATCCCCGCAACTTCGCCATCTCCCCCGACGGCCGGTTCCTGCTGGTCGCCTGCCGCGACTCCAACCGTATCGAGATCTACTCGATAGATCCCGAGTCCGGTCTTCTGTCCCAGACAAACAAGTCGATCAAGGTAGACGCTCCCGTCTGCGTCCAGTTCATAGACTAATTACAATCACTATAATTAATCTCAGTAAAGATGAAAAAACTAACGTTAATCCTCTTTCTGATCCTGACTGCCTTCGGCGCCTACGCGCAGAATGTCGTCAAAGGAACGGTAAAGGATGCCGCTACAGATGAGCCTCTCGTTGGAGTCGGCGTCATCGTCTCAACCGGCGGCGGTACTATTACCGACCTTGACGGTAACTACAGTGTCTCTGTAGGCCCCGATGCAACTATTACCTTCAACATCTTAGGCTACAAAGATGTAGTCGAGAAGGTAAACGGCCGCGGCAGGATCGACGTCTTCATGAACGAAGATGTCAGCCTCCTCGAAGAGGTGGTCGTCCTCGGCTACACCTCTCAGAAAAAGAACGAGCTCTCCAGCTCTGTGGTGTCTCTCAAGAGCGAAGAACTGCTGGACAACAGTACTTCCGACCTCGGAACGATGATCCAGGGTAAGGCAGCCGGCGTCGTAGTAATGAACGCTAGCGGTCAGCCCGGAGAAGGAGCGCAGATCCGCATCCGCGGAACGGGCTCCATCTCCGCGAGCGCTGACCCGCTCTACGTAGTCGACGGAATCGCAGGCGGCAGCTTCAACCCCAACGATGTCGAGAGCGTCACTATCCTTAAGGACGCATCCGCTACCGCTCTTTACGGTGCTTCCGCAGCAGGCGGTGTCATCGTCATTACGACTAAGAGCGCAAAGGACCGCACCAGGACCGATGTCAACTTCAAGGCCAGCGCGGGTATCAAGCAGGCTCTTTCCGGCCGTTATCACAATATGAACAGCCGCGAGCTCTACAAGCTCCAGAAATCTATGATGCAGCCTGCAGTATTCTCGTCAATGCGTCCGAAGAGCATCCTCGATGAGGATTACGACTGGTACAACAACATCTTTAAGAAAGCAGTCGTTCAGGACTACTATATCTCCGTAGCAGGAATCAGCGGCCGAGTCAACTACTTCGCCAGTATCGACCACTACGACGAGCAGGGCTCCCTGATCGGAACCGCTTTCAACCGCAACTCAGCCCGCGTCAACCTCAGCGCTCCTATCGGCGAGAAGGTTATGTTCAACCTCCGCCTCGCCTATAACCGCGCTAAGAGCAACTACTCTACCAGCTGGCTGGACACCTCGATGGCCTATCAGGGTCTGCCGTGGGACAACCCGTTCGACAAAGACGGCAACCCCAAGGCAGTCGGTACCCCCGCCTTCGACGGTGTCTGGTACGGAAAGGAGCAGTACAACCCCTTCCATAGCCTCCTCTACAACAAGAGCTACGGCACCAGCGAAGACATAGTCGCCGACCTCCAGATCAACTGGAACATCACCGACTGGCTCACCTTCTCCAGCACCAGCCGCTTCGGCTCATCCAACTGGACCAACAAATCCTACTACGACAGCCGTACCAACACCAGCGCCAAGGGCACAGGTTCCATCTGGCAGGGCGCCGGCATCGGCTCCAGCGTAGGCCTTACCGAACTCCTCAAGGCCCATAAAACCTTCGGCGACCACTCCCTCAACGGAATCGTCGGCTATGAGGTCGGCTGGGGCAGCGGCGGCGACCTGGGCGCAGGTGGCGGCTTTATGCCTACAGGTATGGAGGTTCTCAACAGCGTCGGCTCCGAAGGAATGTCCGTCTCCGGAAGCGACTGGCAGTCTGCAGCGTGGGCAGTTCTCGCCCAGGCCCAGTACTCCTATGCAGAGAAGTACATCGCTACCGCCTCCATCCGCTACGATAAGACCTACAAGTTCGCCCCCAAGAACCGCGGCGGTTTCTTCCCCGGTGTCTCGGCAGCGTGGATAATCAACAAGGAGCCTTTTATGGAGGATCTTTCGATGTTCGACCTTCTGAAACTTCGCGTAGGTTACGGTAAGACCGGTAACTCGGATATTTCCGCTTTCCTTTATATGGATACCTTCTCGACCGGCTCCAACTATAATAATAAGGTAGTCGCCGTCGCAGAAAGAATGGCCAACGACCACCTCGGATGGGAGGTTGCCTATATGGCCAGCCTTGGTCTCGAGGCCCGTATGTTTGACCGTGTCAACGTCTCCCTCGACCTTTACAACACCAACAACAAAGACCTGCTTCTCGAGGTCCCTCAGGCCCCTTCTTCCGGCTTTACTACCTATATGGCCAATGTCGGTACCATCAACAACAAGGGTATCGAAATCGCGGCCGATGCAGACATCATCAAGTCCGGTGACTGGAAGTGGAACGTAGGCTTCAACTTCGGTCTCAACCGCAACACCGTCGTCTACCTCCCCAACGGAGCGTTCAGGCGCGGCTACGGTACCCCGAAGGTCGAGCAGATCGTTGCCGAAGGCCACGACATCTATACCTGGTATATGCCCGAATGGGCCGGCGTCAACCCCGAGAACGGCGACCCGCAGTGGTGGACCTATGAGAAGGAAGTCGACGGCGAGGGTAACCCTCTCTACTACGTAGTAGACCAGCGCGGCAACCCTACAGATCAGAAGAGCACAGCCGCAACCCTCTACCCCGTCTATACTGGCAATAAGACGAAGACCAACAAGTACTCCGACGCAGACTACAGGATGGCTGGAACAGCTACTCCTAAGTTCACCGGCGGTCTTACTTCTGACCTCAGGTGGGGCAACTGGTCTCTCGGAGCTCAGCTCTTCGTCGTCTACGGCAACAAGGTATTCAACCGTTCCCGCGTTACCGCAGACTCCGACGGCGGCTATGTAGACTACAATATGATGAGCCTCGACAATGGCCTCGGCTGGGTTCGCTGGGATCCCAAGGACGAGTCCACCCACGCCATCGCAACTCACCCCCGTCCGATGCTCAACGGTAACCAGAAGAGTAACAGCTACTCTACCCGTTACCTTGAAGACGGCAGCTTCCTGCGTCTGAAGAACGTTACCCTGGCCTACAACATTGGCAAGCCTCTCTTTGGTGGCTTTGTCCAGGGCGGACGCATCTACTTTACGGCAGACAATGTCTTTACCCTCACCAAGTTCTCCGGCGCAGACCCGGAGGTTCAGCTCGAAGGCAGCGGTTCATCGCTCGCCGGTGTATTTGGAGACAACTACCCGGTCCCGAGAGCAGTCATCTTTGGAATTGACCTTAAATTCTAAAACGAGGAAGCCATGAAAAATAAATTCTTATCAATCATATTCCTTCCCCTGCTTATCACAGGTTGTGTCAATCTCGACATCATCCCTTCAGACTCCCTTACCAGCTCCGCGCTGGCGAGCAACCCCGCTGCAGCTATCTATACTACAGACGGTGTTTACTCGATGATGAAGGATATGTTGGAGTTCCGCGGGGGAATCAGCCAGAACAACACTTTCGTGCGCCAGTACTTCGTTCTGAACGAGGTGAAGTCCGACAACTTCTGCTTCTCTCTTACAAGTACTGACCCGTTCTGGACCTCAGCCCAGTATCTGGACGATGCAAACTCTGCAGACGCAGCCTATATGTGGGTCGCCTGCTATAAGATGATCTTTGCGACCAACGCAAACATCAGTGGTCTTACCGAGAGCGAGACTCCGAGCGAACAGAACCAGCTCAAGGGAGAGAACTACTTCCTTCGCGCGTTCTTCCACCTTATGCTCTGCAACCTCTTCGCGAAGCCTTACTCCGCAGGAGTAGACAACCCCGGTATCGTTATCCGCAGAAGTACGGACTATTCCGAGACTAAGCGCGCTACCGTAGGCGAAGTCTACGCCGGCATCGAGGAAGACCTCAAGGAAGCCATCAGGCTGATGGATCCTTCCACCAGAAGGTACAAGGGCGACAACGGCTATGCCAGCAAGGAGGCCGCCCAGGCCCTCCTCGGAAGAGTTTATCTCTACGAAGGAAAGTGGCAGGACTGCATCGATATCTGCTCCGAGATTCTCGGCGACACCCCGATGACCCACCTCGAGGCGGAAGTCAAGGACATCTATTCCAAGTCACAGACCAACAAGGAAGTCCTCTGGTGTGTTGACCTTACAGACGCCGACATCGCCGGCTGGTCTACCAAGGGTCTCGTAGCCAGTATGTTCGACTCCCCTGACGGAACTCAGGGCAAGGGCTGGGGCGAGCTCTATGTAGCAGATCCTCTTCTCGACCTGCTTACCCGCTTCCCCGGCGATAAGCGTTTCGAAGACCTCGTACGTCTCCACAACGCACAGGACGGCCTGTTCGTTACCTGGGGTGTCTACGACGAATTGAACCAGTGTTACACCAACGCCAACGTCTATCCTACCGTAACCAATATCGCAGACAAGACTATCGTCTCCAGCGTAACCGACAACGGCGACGGAACCTATTCCTTCACCTACGACGGAAAGGCTCTGAAGGCTATCCCGGACAACACCGCCTCCAAGATCTGCGACGAGTTCCCCGGATACATCCTCAACGATGGATCGAACACCAGGTGCTACGTCCGCCACAAGATGCCCAGCCCGATCATCAGCGACGGCAATGTAGTCTGGGCTATCAATATGGGAAGCGTACGTCCCGGTGGAAACTATCCTACATGGTTCTGCAACAAGCTCAGCTACAGGGATGGTTCCGCTTACGACCTCAACACTTCTTATATTATGATCCGCTATGGTGAGGTTCTCCTCAACAGAGCTGAGGCCTATGCCCACCTCGGTGGAAACGACGACAAGGCTCTTGCAGATGTCAACACCATCCGTCAGAGGGCAGGTCTTTCCGGAACAGCATTGATGACCACCGCAAATATGGCCGGCCGCGGTTATCCTACCGCTCTCGATGCAGTTCTGGACGAGCGTAAGATGGAGCTCTTCCTCGAAGGCTTCCGTCTGACCGACCTTGTCCGCAACGGAAGGGACATCGACCGTCGTTACCCGAGCTACACAAAATATGAGGTTATCTCCCACAACGATCTGAGAGTTCAGTATCAGATCCCCGTTGATGAGACTGCAGTAAGCGGTATTCCTATCAACCCGAGATAATTTCTCATAAATACCAACTTTTAGGGATTGCCCCGGCCGAAAGGTCGGGGTATCTTTGTGTCCGTAAACCTATGAAGATGACACTTAAGGATTTAAAGATAGGACACTACGCCGAAGTAATCGCGGTAGGAGGAGAAGGAAACCTCCGCCAACACTTCCTCGATATGGGTGTCATACCCGGAACAGTAGTAAAGATGATAAAGAGGGCGCCGATGGGCGACCCGCTCGAGATTCTTGTCCAGGGCTACTCGCTCACCCTCAGGGGAGCGGAGGCGGACAAGATCGAGGTGCGTCAGGCCGAGGCGCCTGAGGCTGTTCAGACCGAGTCCCAGCAGCCCCTCGGAGAAATCGAGCACCCCGGCTTCGGAGAGGCTGGAAAGTATCATAATAAAGCCCACGAGAATCCCCTTCCCGAAGGGACTATGCTTTCCTTCGCCCTCGCCGGTCAGCAGAACAGCGGTAAGACTACGCTGTTCAACCAGCTTACCGGCGCGAACCAACACGTAGGAAACTTCCCCGGAGTAACGGTCGACCGTAAAGACGGCCCTATCAAAGGCCACAAAGACACCGTCGTCACCGACCTCCCCGGAATCTACTCCCTTAGTACCTACACTCAGGAAGAGCTCGTCTCCAGGAACTACATCATCAAGGACCATCCCAGAGCGATCATCAACATAGTCGACGCTACCAACATCGAGCGCAACCTCTATCTCACTATCCAGCTGATGGAGCTCGATGTCCCGGTAGTTCTCGCCCTCAATATGATGGACGAAGTTCGCGGCAACGGCGGCTCAATCAACATCAACAAGATGGAAAGAGCCCTCGGTCTGCCGGTGGTCGCCATCAGCGCTGCCAAGAACGAAGGTATCGGCGAGCTCGTGGACCACGCTATCCATATCGCGAAGTATCAGGAAACTCCCGCCCGCCTCGATTTCTGCAGCCCGGAGGACCATGGCGGAGCGGTTCACCGCTGCCTCCACAGCATTATGCACCTCGTCGAGGACCATGCCCAGCGCGCCGGTATCCCCCGCCGTTTCGCGGCCAGCCGCCTTGTCGAAGGCGACAAGGATATCCTGGCCGCCCTGCAGCTCTCGCAGAACGAGCTTGAGACCCTCGAACACCTCATCCTCCAGATGGAGGAGGAGCGCGGGATGGACCGCCACGCCGCGATGGCCGAGATGCGCTACAGCTTCATCCACCGCCTCTGCGCTGAAGCGGTCAGCAAGCCGGGCGTGAGCAAGGAGCGTCTCAGGTCAGACCGCATCGACCGTGTCCTTACCGGCAAGTGGACGGCTATCCCCGCCTTCATCGCTATCCTCGGCCTCGTCTTCTGGCTCACGTTCGATGTCATAGGCGCACGGCTCCAGGACCTGCTGGACGAAGGCATCTCCGCCCTTGGAGAGCGCGTCGCCGAGTGGATGGCCAGGGTCGATGTCGCCCCTGCCCTCCAGTCCCTCGTCTCCGACGCTCTTTTCGGCGGAGTTGGCGCGGTTCTGAGCTTCGTGCCGCTGATCGTGACCTTGTTCTTCTTCCTGTCGCTGCTCGAAGACAGCGGCTATATGGCGCGTATCGCCTTCGTTTCGGACAGCCTTCTGCGTAAGATCGGCCTTTCCGGCCGAAGCATCGTCCCGATGCTCATCTCCTTCGGATGCACGGTCCCCGGCGTGATGGCGACCCGCACCCTCCCTTCGGCCCGCGACCGCCGTATGACTATCCTGCTGACTCCGTTTATGAGCTGCTCTGCTAAGATAGCTATCTACGGCTTCTTTGTCGCCGCGTTCTTCCCCGGCCGTGCAGGCCTCATTATGACCTGCCTCTACCTGCTGGGCATCCTGGTCGGCATCATCGTCGCCCTCGCCGGCAAGAGCATACGCGGCGGAGACGAAGCCGCTCCGTTCGTGATGGAGCTCCCGACCTACCGTCTGCCTCAGGCAAAGAACGTAGGCCACCTCCTCTGGGACAAGACCAAGGACTTTTGCCAGCGAGCCTTTACGGTCATCTTCCTCGCAACTATCGTTATCTGGTTCCTGCAATCCTTCGACTTCCGCCTAAACTATGTGCCGGAGGAACCCGGCAGCAGTATCCTTGCCGTTATCGCAGGATTTATCGCACCTCTGTTCGCCCCTCTCGGACTGGGCGACTGGAGAATAGTTACAGCACTCATCTCCGGCTTCCTTGCCAAGGAAAGTGTTGTCGCTACTATGGAGCTTACAGGAGTCACCGCCGCCCTTACGACTCTGACAGCTATCCCTATGCTGGTCTTCTGTCTGCTCTACACGCCCTGCGTCGCCGCTGTCGCGTCTATTCGCCGCGAGCTTGGGCGCCGCGGAGCCCTCTTCGTAGTAATCTTCCAGTGCCTCGTCGCCTGGGTCTGCGCCCTGTTCGCCTACTGGATCTTCGGATGGTTTATTTAATTAGATATTAGGTTTATGAATTTCGCAAGTATCGTAATCCTTGGTGTGATCGCCGCAGCAGTCATCGCAATTCTGGTCCACCTCATCCGCCGCGACTCCCGCAAATGCCAATGCGGCTGCGGATGTGGATGTGGCTGCAATTGCGGTTGCAGCTGCAACAGCGGCAACTCCGAAACCTGCAACTGCGGTTGCAAGGACTGATAACCGCATCCCCGCCAGGTCCCCCTGCGCTCGCAGTTTCGGTTACAACAAGTAAGAGGTGCCTCCCGGGCACCTCTTCTTCTTTTCGCCTTCGGCCGGTCGCAAAACTGGCAACAGAAAGGCCGTTCAGGCAACGACGTAAACCACATAACGACCTGATTGTCAAGACTTTATGGTCTTGATTATATTGTTTTGGGGTGGTAACTTTGCAATCCTAAATAAGGTTAATGGTATGGAGATAGGGAAAGACAGGAAAGCGTTTTACTCTTATGGAGCAGAATGGGAACGGACGTTCTTCGACGAAAGAACAGGAGGATTTATAGTGACCGAACTACAACGGAAGTACAGGCCTATGTCTAAAAATGATATTACAACCTACTTAAAGGAACAAAGAATGGCACTAAAATACGCCTCATTTGGTTTTCAAATTGAACATAGATACGAACGACCTGGGTATAGTTCTCCTGATGCTTTCATAAGACGGCATGGGAGAGGGGCCTACATTGTCAACGGACAACTTGCCGATTTTAAATCCACAAAGAGCGCAAACAATATTGTAAAATATGGAGAATATGCCGTCAAAAAACAGGGAGCGCAATTAGTATTATTTGAATTCACTGCTCATGCCAAAGGAATTACAAATGGCCTTAAGACACTCTATCAGAAGGGGACTCACGGCTATTACTATTTCGATGACGAGCTGATGTACTACTCCTTTTAAAATACAACACCCCTCCAGCAATGCGGAAGGGGTGAGGCGCGGTACGAGCCGCCCGAAGCGTAACACGTCCCTATTTCTGTTGCAAATATAGCCACTTTTCCTTGACAAACAATATCTTGTCTCAGATTATTTGTTGCACGGCATCATCGGCCTGGAAGATATCATCGGCCTACAAGGGCAATTGTCGTAAAAATAATTCCATAAGTGAACGCACTGCGTTCACAATTGAACTGGACACAATACCGGACATTGATACAGATTTCAGAAGTCCTATGGAGAAGTTGTGATTTCGTGCGGGGGAACTTCTCCAATAACCCGGGTTGGGAGGCACTATTTGGAGAAGTTCGGGGGCATAAAGTTACAACCTCTCCAACTCGTATGGCAACTCGTCCACGAAATCGGCCAAAATCATGGATGAACCGCGGCAAACGGGCAGCTACGGAATGAGTTTGATGAGAGCCCTGCAGCCCTCTTCGGGGAAACGGGTTTGGCTGGCCAGGCGGAACATATAGGGAACTCTTACCGCATAGAACGGAAGAATCTCCCTGGTATAGTCTGCCAAGGTCTGCGGGTCGGTTGTTCCCAGATAGGCCGGAAGGAATGCATCCCAGAATGAATTCAGGGCCTGCTGGGTCATATGCAGAAGAAAATCGGCCCGCTTGTCACCAAGGTTGTGGCAGATGGTCCAGAACCATCCCAGGTCCCACTGAGGGACTCCATGGCAGAACTGGCCGATGTCTATCCACATCGTCCGGTTCCCGTCCGTGATGATATTGCCGATGTGGAAGTCCCCGTGCAGGCAGGTATCGGCATCGGGAGCCTTGTCCAGAAAGGCCAGGGCGCGCTGATTGTACTCTTCCGTCACGCAGTCATTATTCTGGTAAAATGCCCTGAGGATGTCTTTGATGGAAGGAATCCGGGATGTGTCCGCGCGGGTGCCGTGAA
>JAEEGH010028130.1_pt1 | contig 11083 bp, 12 predicted proteins | sample 9134181 | NCBI WGS metagenome assembly JAEEGH01 (sample SAMN16246544, study PRJNA631951) | gut metagenome | biome: gut microbiome; feature: rumen; material: DP-attached | host: Bos | place: Iran: Karaj | collected 2018-10
TAGATATATTATCTGAAGATGGAGAGAATACACTTCATCGTTTTGAAAAATTTGCAAGATACATTGCTCATGAAGAATTTTATAAGCAAATTAATGATATAGTTGAAGTTGGTCTTAAACGATATAATGATAAATATTTATTAACAGATGAAAAAACACCATTTGTTTTGTACGAAAAGTATTCGAGACGAGACGTTAGTCTGTTAATGAACTGTGGACGAGATTTATCATCTACAATGTATGGTATGAAAAAAATAGACGACGACGTTTTTGTATTTGTAACGTATCACAAAGAAGAAAGTAATGACGGAAAAGAGTATGTAGAAGGTAAACCGGATTATGCAGATACGTTTGAGGATAATATAGTTTTTAAATGGGATTCTCAGATAGGAAAAGGAATTGATAGCTCATATGTAAAAGATGTATGTGAGCCCAGAAGAAAACATCTATTAGTAAAGAAAAGTGATGCAGAGACAAGTTTTTATTATATAGGTCAGTTTGATATTATTAGTATGATGCCAGCCAAGAAAAAAGATAATAATGGCAAAGAAAGAGATATTACAAAATTCAAAATGAGAATGCATCAACCGGTTCGTGAAGACTTGTTAAAGTACTTGCAAAGTAGTATAAGTTTAGCAAAATAGAATGGAGAGCGATATGGAAGTTTTTACTGTTGTTGATATATTAGAATCAGACCATGGATGTGAGGGTAATAATTCTAATGAAAATACAGCTATGCTCAAACTTATAGATAATAATGGAGAAACAAAATATAAAGAAGTTACAGAAAGTTGGATAATGAAAAATAAAATATCCACTGGAAAAAAGGTAACGTTTACCCCCGATGGAAAAATACTTAAATATATCAGAGTAGTAGCAGCATTAATTCGTGACGATAAAAGTGACGAAAGCAAAATCTTTGCAACAGCCAGAGGATATGGAGAGTTCAAAGGCTGGTGGGAATTCCCCGGAGGAAAGATAGAGGAAGGCGAGACTCCTCAAGATGCTTTAATACGTGAAATAAAGGAAGAGCTGACAGCAACAATAAAAGTATCTGATCTAATTTATACTATAGAGTATGATTATCCAGATTTTCACTTATCAATGGATTGTTTCTGGGCAGAAGTTGTTGAAGGTAGGCTTGTATTAAAAGAAGCTGAGGCAGCAAAATGGCTTACGAAAAGCGAACTGGATTCTGTAAAATGGCTACCGGCAGATTTGGAACTTGTGGAGAAAATAAAAGAAGAGTGGAATTAATTGCAAAACAACCCAGTAATATGGGTTGTTTTGTTTATGTATGAAGATTTATGTTTTGGTTTATAATTCGCTTAATGTGGTAAAAAAATCGACTTTAAGCGAATTATAACGCTAAAATATATAATATATGTAATTATAGATACTTATATCTCGCTTAATGTGTCAAAAAATTGGAGATTAAGCGAATTATAAAAGGTGTGATCAATTATAATAATTTTTATAAAAAAGAAAGTGGAACTTATATAATGAACATTTTCTCCAATCCTTTTACCAATAAGAGTCTCTTAGAGTTCATTAAGGAGTACAGTACTGGTATGAGATATGTCTTTTCGGGGCAACAGGAATTGAAGATAGCAATATGTTGATTAATCTCTGTGGAGGGTACGTTAATAACGGATCAGAGGTGGACTTCGAATCGGACGACGATGCTTTTATGGTTATACCTCAAAACGCTTTAGAGAATGAGTTGCCGTTTGTATAAATATTATTCTAATGAGAAAACCACTGATTTTAGTAATCGGTGGTTTTTCATTGTCAAAAATGTACAAAACGTACACTATTGACATTATGTACATAATTGGTATAATTAAAAATATAGATATTAGTTAGGGAGGTGTCATCATGAATGTTCTTAGCGCAACAGATGTGAGAAAAAACTGGTCTTTGGTGATAGATAATGTTGTAAGAGAAAAACCGGCTTATGTTAAACGCACACGTGATAATGTGGCTCTTATTAATATTGAAACGTTGAATGAAATTATGTCAGCATATAGATTTTATGCTAATAAGTTCAAAGAAGCAGATGGTAGTATAACGTTAAGCACCGTTGATATGGATATTGTAGTAAATGAGAAAGATGAAGAGTCTGCAAAAAAACGGCTCGCTGCTTATATAAAAGAATATGCAGAAGAATATTATGATGACTATGAAATTATGTCCAAAGCATCTAACAGAAAAAGTCATATCCCCTATGTTTTTAAAGCACTGACTCTTGATGTTGATGAAATAGAGAAGAATATTTTAATAAGATGATATGAATTCAATTTTAATTAAAGACACCACAAAAGAAGAACGCGAGCAGATAGTAGCAGAGTCCATAGGAAACATAAATGGTTCATGCGATGGATGTATGGCTGGCCTCGCTGATATGTACCAGGATTATATTGATGGGAAGAAGGAAATCCGGGATATAAACATGGAGTTTCGAGCAGCATACGAGTCAGGAATGGAAGCTCCTGAAAAAGGTAATTGCGGATATAAATAAATGGATTCGGTTATTACACTCACATCAAAAAAAATAACAACAAGTATTCTCTTTATACAGACAGGATAACAGTGGATACAGGTTCTGAAACAATAAACCTTACTATGCCAAAAGAATCAGATTATTACATTTGCTTTCATGATCTTTTGTATATGGGAGAAAAACTCTTCGCAGTTATTGCCTGCAGAGTTGGTTTTGATGTGAAATATGAAATAGATGAGAAAAATCTAAAGCTTATAAACAAAACACCTTATAAATAAAATATGAAATTAAAAAATATACTGATTACAGTAAACGATATTGAAAAATCGAAGAAATTCTACCATGACCTCTTTGGCCTGGATGTCATATTAGATAATGACGGAAATGTGATTCTGACGGAAGGACTTGTTTTGCAGGATGCAAAAATATGGAAAGTTTTTTTGCATAAAGATATTGTCCCGGAAAACAATTCCTGTGAATTATATTTTGAGGAAACGGATATTGAGAACTTTATACAAAAACTTGAATCCCTATATCCGGATGTGAAATATGTAAACAAACTTATGACTCATAGTTGGGGACAGAAAGTTGTAAGATTCTACGACCCGGACGGAAATTTAATAGAGGTTGGAACACCAATGTGATAAAAGCCACTGATTTACAAAAATCGGTGGTTTTTATATTGAAATAGTGAATAACTAGGGTTTATTAATTTGCAATAGGACATTATGTCAAGAAGATAGGACGCCATTCGGCGTCCTTTTTAAGTACTAATCACAATTTTTAATTTTCTTATAATTCTTTAAAAATATTTAAAGATTTTTTAATATTTCCTTTGTTATATTCATATCGTAAGATAAAGTAAGAACCTGCCTGGAGGCAGGGAAGAAACAAGGAGTATAACAATGGGAAATATTGTTCTTGAAACAAAAGACCTCTGCAAAACCTATATTGTTGATAAGATGAGCAACAATGTATTACAGAATGTAAATTTCAAGGTTGAAGAAGGTGAACTAATATCTGTAATGGGACCATCCGGTTCCGGTAAATCCACACTTTTATATACAATAAGTGGCATGGACAGTGCCACAGCAGGACAGGTAATCTTCGATGGTGAAGATATCTCTGCAAAGAATGAGAGGGAGCTTTCAAAGATAAGACTTCTTAAGATGGGATTTGTATTCCAGCAGATGTATATGATGAAGAAGCTCTGCATCATGGATAATATTGTCCTTCCTGGATATCAGGCAAAGCAGGAGCCAAGAGAAGAGATCAATAAGAAGGCGGAAGAGTTAATGCGCCGCCTTGGAATCATAGAGACTGCTGAAAGAGAGATTACAGAAGTATCCGGTGGACAGCTTCAGCGTGCCTGCCTCTGCAGAGCACTTATCAATAATCCTAAGGTCCTCTTTGCGGATGAACCAACCGGCGCCCTTAATTCCAAGGCATCTATGGAAGTAATAAATGAGCTTTCCAATGTAAATAAAGCAGGAACTACAATTCTTATGGTTACACATTCCGAGAGAGTTGCATCTATCTCTGACAGGGTAATTTATCTTGAAGACGGAAATATTATGGGCGAGATAAAGCTTGGCAAGATGGAAGATATGCAGGAGCTTCACCAAAGAGAACGCAAGCTTAAAAACTGGCTTGCCGAAATGGGGTGGTAAAATGTACCTTCGAATGCTTAAACGAGATCTAAAAGATAAGAAGGCTCTTAATTCAGTACTTTTCGTACTTATGATTATGGCTTCCATATTTATGGGAACAGGGCTGATTATCCTTTATACCAATATATTTGGACTAAAAGATACATATAAAAAATGCAATACGGCAGACCTTGGCTACCTTATGCGAAGAGACATCTCTGATGAGACTGCTAACGACAAAAGAATGGATGAAATCCTAAAAACCCTTCCTAATGTTGAAGGTGTAGTCAAGTCAGAGGTTGTATTTGTAAAGGACGACAGACTGGAATTTGAACACTACGATCCACTGGACAATGACTGGGTGTCATGGCAGGACTTCGCTGTAGGCAAGGTGCCAGATACTTATAACCGTCCACTTGATGGAAATTATGAATACTTTACTGTTGATGACGGCTATGTAGCTATAGCCCAGCATGTTGCTAATCTTACTAAATCAGAGGTTGGCGACTACTTAAGAATCACAACAGACTATGGCAACAAGTACGAGTTTATCATTTCAGATATATATACTAACCCTTCTTCAGAAGGCCTGGATATGATATATCTTTCTGACCATGACGGAGACCTTATATTATCAGAGTGTCCTTCCAGAAGAGATCTTTATGAGGTAAAGATTTCCGGGGTAGATGGTGATTACTATGAAGTACTTTCAAAGGTTGCCACTGCACCTCTTGCAAATTATGAAGAAGTTAACATTAACCTCTTTGCTTCAAAAATGATGGAGCAGACCAATGACGGAATGATAAGCTCTATCGTATCCATCGTCTTAATCGGTGTAGCTATCTTTATGGTGCTGATGATACTGGTAACTATTAACTTCAGCCTCCGCTCAACAATTAAGCAGGAGGAAAAAGAGATAGGTATCATGAAAGCAATTGGTGTCTACTCATTTTCATATAGAACACTTTTCGCTGTAAAGTATATAGTATTTGCAATTGTAGGAGGATTAATTGGCCTGCCATTCGCGGCAGTGTTTAGCGATAAGTTAATAGGAAGATTCGTCTTCCACACCATACCACCAAAGACAGGAACAAGGGTAATCTTACTTGTAGCAGCCCTTTTATTTACTCTCTTTTTTATCGTAGGATTTACCCTTCTTTCCCTTCGCCGTATGAATAAGATCTCGGTTATGGATGCAATCCACGGAGAGAACAGAGGAGAGAGATTCGGCAAGCTTTCCGGCCTCTTCCTTCATAAAAAGAAGAGAATATCTATACCACTATTCCTTGCTCTTAGCGACATACTTAAGAAAGTCAAGAGATATATCTATCTGATAATCGCTTATGTATGCGGGGCCTGTATGATACTTACAGTAATTATGATCAAGGACTCAATCTGTTCCAAGGACTACTTTATGAACTACTGGCAGCAGGGCCAGATGGATTTCGAAGCCATACCTGAAGTGGGATATCTGGATAAACTTGCAAACAAAGCAGGAAACTACAAGGCAGGTATCGAACTTATCAACAAGAACTTCATGGAGCACGGTATCCCAGCTGAGATTGAATACTGCGCAGCTCAGGGGGCAGCATATTACATCGATGGCCAGGAGAGAACCTGTTACCTTATGTTTGACCTTAAGGATGCCAGCGAAGTAGTACTTGTAAAGGGCAACTCCCCTATGCTTAGAAATGAAATCGCTATCCCTTACAGACTGGCTATGGACAATGGCCTTAACATCGGGGACAGCATAACTATTAAGTATGAAAAATACAATATGAACCATATTACAACATCCAAGGTAACGGAGGACTTTGTTATTACCGGCTTCTTCGAAGGCTTCGGCCTCCATCTTCCTAAGATGCTTCTTTCAAGCCAGATTGACAATGTGGTTCCAAATTATGGTTACCACGAGTTCAGCTACAAGCTTAACTGCGACCCTAAGGATTACGACCGCTACTATAAAATGATGGATGACCTCTACACAGACGATGAAATCAGATTCATCAGAAGTGAAGACGTGGAGGAATACGAGATGGGCTCATATATCGCTCTGTTAAATGCCATGCTCCTTATTGTTTCCATCGTTGTAGTTATAGTAGTAACCATGCTTACCTGCATGTACGAAACTATCTTCATCGATGAAGAAGTAGCAGATGTGGCACTTCTTAAGAGCATGGGCTTTGAAAGAAAAACAGTCAGAAGCTGGCACCGCCTAAGGATGGTGATTTTATCCATCGCTTCAGGTCTGGTATCGGTTCTTATCATGGTAACCCTTATAAAGAGCCTGCTTGAAAGAGCTATCGTAAGCTTCATCCGTACATATACATTTGATGTGCCGGTAAGAGGCGTACATTTTGTAGTAGTTCCATTACTTATTGTAATCCTTGTAACTACAGTAGTTATCCCAGCCCTTAAGCCTATGGATAAGATTCAGATATGGAGGGTCAACAATGAATAAGAAGAAAATGTCTGCCTGCTTTGTAGCAATATCTATAGCATTTGCAACTCTTACAGGCTGCGGAAGCGACAGAAAGCTTGATAATAAAGAAGATAGAGAGGTAAGTCTTGTAGAAACCCTCTCTTCTAATGAGACCAAGGAATATACTAGCGAGGGCAAGGTGGAAGAAGCTATCGCTACATACAGTTCAGAGGATGGTCTTTGCGTAATAAAGGTTATGCCTTCTTACTACGATATCACATTAGACTATGAAAATGGTACCTACGCCCAGGTGGGAAATGCCTATGGTCAGACAATTATAGAGGCATTTCCGGAATATATAACAATGATGGAGCCATACATATACGAGAATGTCCGGACAGCCTATGGTACTGACGAATACAGCAAAGAGGCCGTGTGGGAGCGAGTTGAGACTATATATAGTGCTGTTCCTTCTGATTATAAGGAGGAGATCGATGCATTTGCCAAAGCTGTATCTCAGGGAGAAGAGGGTATGGTTGAAAATGGCAAACTAAGCTATGAGGAAGCTGTAATTATACAGCTTATTCCAGATGCCCTTCGTCCAACTTCCTGTAGCGCCCTTTCCCTATGGGGAGAGAAGACAGAATCGGGACAGCCTATAACTCTTCGCTGCCTTGAGTGGAATCTTGGTAGCGAGAAGCAGATGGGAAGTATCAATGCCGTAACTCATATGAAAAATGGGGAAAAGTCCCTTACAACCATGGGTATGCTTGGCCTTTTGGATGTTATCTCGGCTGTAAATGACGACGGGGTCTTTGTTGCCATCTTAGACGTTGGCTCCAATAATAAAGAATCTTTTGTATATGAAGGTAAAAAAAGTTATACTTTTGATATAAGATATGCTCTTGAAAATTTCGATGATGCTACAGAAGTGGGCAATTATATGGTTTCAAACAGTGGGGACTACACATGGTGCCACAACCTTATAATTACTGACAAGAATCACTCTTACTGCGCGGAAGACTGCGTGAAGGAAGTGGCTGACAAGGGAGATGGCTATTCCATACTTCGTGATGAGAATACCGACCTTCTCGACGGCCTCCACTGGGATAGCAAGGACAGCCTCTGCGTTGTTAACTCATTTGCCTCAAAGGGAAATCAGGATGGCTTTACCAAGAGCGAGTTCAACCTTACAAGATTTGAGAAGTACAATGAGTGGGTTAAGAACACTGACAAGTTCTCAGTTAAAGATGTAAAAGATATGATAACTCAGGAAGATGTAAATGATGTTTCTGTTAGCACAGTTCATAATGACAGTGCAGTACAGCTTATTATCATCGACTATGAGACAGGGGATATTCAGGTGGCATTTACCGGTAAAGAGGGTGTGGTTAATAAGCCGGAGTTTCTGTATGTTGGGGATATTAACTAGTAGTTTAATGCCTTGCCGGATGCGACTTGACCGGGGATCTTCTGAAATGGCGGTTACAGAGATTTATGAAAGATGTACTTATAATAGAGGATAATAAAGAGCTCGGTGCCCTGATTCGGGACTTTTTAACCCATGACGGCTATGACGTTGAGTGGATGGAAAGTGCGGAAGAGGGCCTGGAGCATGTGAAGAAAGCAGCATTTAAGATGCTGCTTCTTGACCTTATGCTGCCTGGGATGGACGGCTACGAGATGCTGCAGGAGGTAAGGAAGGAGTACAAGCTTCCGGTCCTTATGATGAGCGCCAAAACCGACGATGCCAGCAAAATACTGGGCCTGGAGGTTGGAGCCGATGACTTTATCGATAAGCCATTCTCATTTCCGGTTCTGTCTTCAAAGATCAAGGCTCTTATAAGAAGAAGCTACGATATGACAGGGTCTAAGGAAATAGTTACTTATAAGGATATCTCCATTAACACCAAGGAGCGCATCGTAACTAAGGCTGGAAAGCCGGTTAATATCACTGGTAAGGAGTATGATATCCTCCTGTATTTTATGGAGCATCCTGAAGAAGTTATTAAGAAGGAGAAGCTCTTTAATGAAGTTTGGGGGGTGGACTGCTTTAGCGAGATGTCTACTATGAATGTTTATATCCGTTGGCTTCGGGAGAAGCTGGAAGAGGACCCTAAGAATCCGGATTATATCAGAACTGTGTGGAAGGTTGGATACTGCTTTGGAGGGGAGAAGTAGTGTGAGGCCACAGGGTCGCCGGATTGGCAGCTTTATTTATTGGGAGATAGTTAATTGTCTAAGATAAAGCGTTTGTACATATTCATACTGATTTTATATCTAGGCCTGGCCACAGGCCTATTTTTCTATGTCCGCTGGTTGGGGTCACGGTCTTATCAGGAGAGAAATGTCTTCATAAACAGATTTACGGCCCAGATTAGTTCACGGGATGATGAACTAACTAGTGAGCTGATTGAAGAAATATACTCTTTAGAAAAGTCTTCCTACAAGAGTCAGTTTGGCTCAGATATCCTTCCAGATAAAATTTCATATGTATCACTTGAGGATAAAATCCCTAATGAAAGTGACTATGGGGATCAGCGTGTGGCATACGTATATGATGAATACGGCAACATATCAGGCCTGCTTTTGTTTGAATATGCAGAAAATGACAACAAGCATTATCTCACATATTTGGTAGTAATCGTTGGTTCGCTTTTAATTATCATCGCTTTCATTATTTATCTGCAAATCAGAATTCTTAAGCCATTCGAGGATCTGTCTGACTATGCTGTGAAGCTGTCGAAAAATGAGATTAGTCAAAAGCTTCCTGAAAGCAGGAACCGTTACTTTGGCAGGTTTATCTGGGGTGTGAACATGCTAAGCGATCAGATTCAGGGAGACAAGGAAAGAATCGGCAAGCTTATGAAGGAGCGCCAGACTATGCTAACTACCATAGCCCACGGCATCAAGACTCCGGTTTCAAATATAACCCTCTACGCCTCTTCTATAGAGACCGGCCTATACCAGCCGGACAGAAAGCCTAATCAGTCGGATGCAGCTATTGCCGCTAAAATCCAGAACAATGCTGGCGATATCAACCGCCTGGTTGAAGAGATGATTAATACAAGTTCCACTGGTATGGTGGACTTCGAGCCTAAGATTCAGGCATTTTATATTAATGAGGTTGAGGAATATATCAGGGAAGAGTACTCCAACAGGCTGGAGGTTCAGCGAATCCCTCTTGAGATAGACTGCTGCCATAATGCTATGATAAACTCTGACAAGTCCGGTATCCTCCGCATCCTTACCCAGCTTATGGAAAATGCCATAAAGTACGGGGATGGCACCGGTATCAAGGTTTCCATCGACAAGCAGGAGGAAGGCTACTACTTCTCAGTTAAGAATAGGGGCAAGACCCTTCCAGAAAATGAGATCCCATATATCTTCGGCAGCTTCTGGCGTGGCTCCAATGCCCAGGGCGTCAAAGGCTCCGGTATCGGCCTCTTCGAGGCCCGCACTATCGCTTCCCGCCTAGGCGGCGACATCTACGTCAAGCAAGATGATGTGGAGATAGAGTTTATAGTGTTTATAGAAAAATAATTTGTTGTATATTCAAATGTATTTTTTATCTTTTGCTCTATAGATTACATAATAAATATAATTACGAAATAGTATAAGAAGAAATTCCAGTTTGGCAGATTTGGGGTTGAATTTAAATTTTCACATTACGTAATTATCGTTTGGGAAAAATTTGTCAAAGACCCATATATTGTACTTAAAATTTGTTAACCTTATATCATAGAAAACCGGACGAAAGTCCCAAACACGGTATAGGAGGTTACAAATATGGCAAATGAGCAGATTTACGACAGAATGACTTACATACTCTCAGGCAGTGAACTTGACAGAGTACAGGTTTATAATGATGTAGACGGGATGGCAGTGCTCAGAATAGACCTGCATCTGATGACAAAAAAAGCAGTTAAAAAGCTTATAGATGAGACAATTCTAATGATGCGTTTTCCTTTCAGACTGGAACTGATTCATGGTTTTAAAAACGGAACAATTCTCAAGGATATGATAGAGTACGAATATTCAAATGATAGAGTTACTAATATGTACATTCCGGAATACAACCCGGGTGAGACATTCTTAGAGGTTGCATAAATCATGTAAAGGAGAAAAAATTATGACAAAATTGGAAGAAGAATATAAAAAAATGACGCCGGAACAAAGAAAAGCCGTAACAGAAGAAATATCTGATATGATGGGTATTCCAAAAAAAGAAAAAATGAGAAAAGAACCAACTGAAGATGAAATTGAAGCAATGAATAGATATGTAGATCAACCAGGACAATGGATTAATACTACACCGCCAGAAGTAAGAGCACGACAGGCAGAAGCGTGGAAACGTCTGGAAGAATCCATAAAAAACAGAAACAAACGTAGGGTAAAGTTTTTGTAGGAAAAATTAAATAATGAAAGAAAGCACCTAGATCCTGTGTTAGGATTTAAGTTGCGAAACCAATAATCCAAAGGAGGGTGCTTTCATGATTAATAGTATAC
>JAEEGH010028132.1_pt1 | contig 11082 bp, 9 predicted proteins | sample 9134181 | NCBI WGS metagenome assembly JAEEGH01 (sample SAMN16246544, study PRJNA631951) | gut metagenome | biome: gut microbiome; feature: rumen; material: DP-attached | host: Bos | place: Iran: Karaj | collected 2018-10
ACAGGGAATCTGCTAATCGCAAGCTATTATATAAGTTCTTTTACCATTATTATTTCATCTTCATCTTCTTCACCTGTTGCCTTAAATCCCAGTTTTTCATACATGTGACGAGCTACCTCGTTGCCGTCGATATAGCAAAGATATACCTTATCATACCTGCCATCCGTTTTCATCATATCCAGAATCATTTTAGCCGCTGTTATGCCGTATCCTCGCTTCTGATATCTGCCATCAATAAAGAACTGGCTGAAATCATAGGCCTTGTAGTCTTCGATATCATAATACAGAGCCATACCAACAGGAGTATCATCCGCATAGATCACAAAAGCTTTGCTGCGTTGATTTCTGTAGGCAAATGCTCTTGCCAATAATACGGTAGAATTTGCCACATAGTGTTTCTGCTCCTCCAAAAGATAAAAGGGGATACGCCAATTGCCGGGGTCTACTTCTTCCAAATGGATCCTGCGGTCTTTCCCGGGATTTGTGATCCTCACGAAAAAATGCCCTTCATCTTCGCCCACGATCTTTCCTCCGTTTTTCTGCATAACGCGGAGTGACGCAGGATTATCCTTGTTTACGCGCAGAAAAAACTCACTCTCCGGAACTGTATCCCTTGCAACATCGAGCGTGAGCCGAAGTCCTTCCGTAGCATAGCCTTTGCCGCGGTATTCCTTCTTGATGAAATAGCCTATATGTCCGGCTCCCTGCCTAAGCGCTTCCGTCAGGTAATGACGTATCCTGAACTGTCCGACGATAACATCATCGTTCCATAGATAGAGGATGGTTTCGGGCACCATCCAGTCCGGCATATCTTCGCCCTTCTCATGCTTTACCATATCGGGAATGGCTTTTTCTTCAAAATCAGCTTTGGAAATCCCATGCAGCGAATTGGTCAATCCGTTTTCGTCCTCGGGCATATCACGCACAAAAGCCCATTCTTTCTCTTTATCTGTGTTGTATTTTTTTAAAAGAAGCATCTCCTGCCACTCTCCGTTCTTGTGTTTTCGGTTTTCAGTGTTTCGGCAACATCGGATTCACACCCATCTGTATACTTTTTCTATCGTCTTTTCATCCTTCATCTTGATAACATAATTATCGCCGCGGATCAACTGTTTCTCGCCGTTCACCAAAAACATCAAAAAGAATCTGGAAGTAAGATAGCCGTTATAGCATCTGGCGTCGTAGATATTGACACTGCCCATTGTAACAGGACCGGTCAGCACGACCTCATTGGCTGCAACTGATGACTCAACGATCTTCTTTGACTCTGCCATGAACGATGCAAGTGCTTCAGATACTTTTGCTTGTTCATCTTTCGTTCCGGCATTTACGGCGCTGACCGAATCCGGTGCCTCAAGCCGCTGTTTGATCACAGGACGGTTTTCCGGCCCATAATTATATCCCCCCGCCCGGATCATGGCATTTATCAGGAGCGTGCCTGTGTAGTAACCGGATTTTCTTATAGGGAAAAAATACTCCGGCTGCAACATAGTCTTACGCATATCTGCGATCATTTTCTCAGCTTCATTTTCATCGAGCTGCCTAAGGACCTGCCACTCAACATAGTTCGCGCTTCCTTCGATCTCTTCGCCGCAGCTTTCATATGAAAACTCATACGGGAATTTCTCGGAACGATATTTTCTGCATGAGAGCAGTTCCCTGTATTTTTCCTGATCAAAAACTTCAAGCAATTCCAAAAGAAGCTTATTCTCATGACGCTTGATACTCAGGTTTTCTTCACTGTATCTGTATTTGTAAAGCGCCTCCATTTCATTAGGGAAACAGTTCCATCCCTGTTTCTCCTGAAAGCCGTGAAACATCTCGTGAACTATACAGGAAGTGAATTTGGGGATATCCATTTCCGTCTTGGCATACCATATAGCAATCATTTCACCTTTATATTCAATTGAGGTATTTGCGCAAAAGTCTGCGGTTTTTTCTATATAGTGACCGTCAAAAAAGCACTCCGTGTCATTATATAAAGCAAACTTGAGCGGCCTGAAGCCCTTCCAGACAGCATCGAAATCCAGAGTTTTGATCGCTTCGCAGATCTGACCATACCGTTTTTCCAGATCAATATCCATGTTTACAGCCCCCCGGCGCTATTCTTCTTTGTTCCAATTGCTCTTGGCATACGATTCGTCATACATATCACTGATACCGGCCAAGAGCATAATGATCCCCTGCACCTTATACGGCTGCACCACATAAATCCCCTTGGAATCCTCAGTGATAAGATCCGCCGCCAAAAGAGGCTTCATGTGATGATAAGCCTGTCCCGTGGAATTCAGATGGCATTCCGTGATCAATTCAGCAACGCTCATTGGCTTTTTCAAAAGAGCCAGCAAAATATTCAGACGGTCCGAATTACCCAGGCAGGAAAGGACTTTTTCTGCCACATTGTCACTGATAAGTTTCAGCAGATCATCGGTATTGACGCAATACTTTGCCCATGTTGACTGTCTTCCGCTCGAGGAAAAAACGCCAACATATGTGATCGCACCGGTCTGTCCGTTCTCCCCCGTAACATTCTCAACTTCGTCGAGACAAGCGCTTACATGTGCATTCGGGTGCATATCTGTCATCTTTTGCACATGACCCACCTTTTTATTCTTACCCGCTTTATGAGCTTCTGCATTTGATCCAATAGCCTTTTGTAACGATTCGATCTGATTCCTGAGCGCATCGATTTCCGCACCATAATCTCTGGACATAGACAAATCCTCCCACAAACATTTCATGTTACGTAATTACGTATTCATAAAATAACATATGGCACTTCTTTTGTCAATATGTAGTTACGTAATTACGTATTTTTAATATATAGAAAATGAGACACTCTGTATTATATTATCGCAAATATCTACAGCGGAATCGCCGGATCTGCTCCAAACCAAGTCTGTGCATCCCGATCATTTTCTTGATCTATCGGATCATCGAATCCTACATCATCTATCCAAGCAATTCCGAATTTATAGATTTCGGTTTTAGTGTCAGGACCAATAATGAATTCCATTCCATTATCCAAATAATCAGCATCATAATCATAATCGCCTGAAGGGTGTTTTCCATCAAAAAGAGCTATATCACATTCGAGTCCTATAGACATCTTGAATCTATGTTCATTATAAAAACTTTGACATTCTAAGCGTTCACCGCTTTCCGAAGAGCTTTCAAATGAGCCTGTAGAATCAAATATGCAGGCTATGTGATGTTCTTTTCCATCCGGAACATATTTGATCGTGATCTGATATCTCCCCAAAAGATCTGAACAAAACTCTTTCGTACTCTTTCCTTTGTCGGCATGATAGGGAAAAGAGGCACCATCTATCAATATTTTAATCTCGCCAAAAGGCGTAATCAGTTTGTCTGTATTGTTCATAAAGGCTCCCCATGTATAGATCACGCGCTCTGCTCGATACAGCAACCTCATAAACGAGAGAGGCTGTGATTAAGCTACATCTCTCAAAGGAACTTGGCAAAATGAAAAAAGACGGTCTTATCGAAGTCAGGAAAAATCATTTTGAATTGATGTCCTGAATATATATTCTTTTCGATAACCGAATGGCAAAAATCATTCCGTAATAATCCATTCTCCCGTTTTGTTGGATCCTATTCTACGAAGCAATCCCTTTTGGGTCATGGTCTGTATCGTTCTCTTAACAGTAGCCTCGGAACAACCAAGCATTTCTGCCATCTTGCTTCTGGTCAAACCCTTATGAGATCGTAGCAAATCAATAATCTGCTTTTCTCTCTCATTCGGTTCCGCCTTTTTTATCGGGTCATTTATCGGGTCATTTATCGGGTCATTTATCGGGTCATTTATCGGGTCATTTATCGGGTCACCGGTCTGTTTCCGGGTCAACTTACCGCTGACATGCATATCCCGGTTATGAAGCTCGTTTTTCTCATTCATGAGCAGATTCCGCAGGAACAGTTCCAAATATTCCGTAGTTTCATAAATACCCTTTTGAAGATTGCTGTAATTAGCTCGTACCAAAGCATTCCTGAAATACCATGAATGCTCTGCGAACAGATCATTATCCGCATCAAAGCCCAATGATCTGAGATATTTGATAAAGAATACCGCAGTTGTGCGTGTATTACCCTCACCGAAAATATGAATCTGCCAAAGGCGGGAAATAAAATCTGCCAGATGGTGAACAGTCTCCATCATAGTTAAGCCGTTATACCTAAACTGCCGTTCCTGAGAGAAATCATATTCCAGAGTTTCCCGAAGATCATAGGCACTGCCGTATGATACAGTATCGCCGTCAAGCACCCATTCATCCTTTGTAATATTATACTCTCTCAATGTTCCGGCATGAGAATAAATCCCCTGAAACAGCTCTCTATGTATAGAAATATACTGTGCCGGCGAGAAGACAAAAGCTTTTTCAAAAAGAATCTTTGCGATACGCTGCGATACCTTGTCGGCCTCTTCAGTACCATGCTCTGCTCTCCCGGATTTGCTCTCGTAATACGAATGAATCAGCGTTCCGGCTTCATCAATGGATATTTCACCTTCGATATTCTTCTTTGCCGTTTCATAAAGATACTTTGAAGGCTTTAACCCATCTACGTCCTGCAAACCGATCGCCGCAGACCAAGCCTGCCCCATCTCTTTTCGTGTAGGCGGAAGGTTCTTTATATATTCTTCAAAAGGATCTTTTTTTATGTCGTCCATAACTGCTCCGCTTTTCTTCATTTTCAAGGCATTCTGTAGTTCTAATCTTCCTTAAAAACTCACCCTCCGAGAGCAATTTCCCAGAGGGTGAATATAGTATTTACATATAAACCGTAACTGTTATCCTAACGATAGCCCTACCTTGCGTTGATAATACAAGGTACGAATCGCTTCGCGATTCCGCCCAAGTTCGCTCTCGAGGTTTTTGCTTCGATTAATACATTCGAAGCAAAATTCCTCTGCCGCTCGTTGGGCGATGCAATTAATTCTTCGAATTAATTGCTGCCTGTGATGTCTGCATCGCATGGCGGAGCGCTCGTTCAGCTAATAAATCACCGTTTTATTAGCTTTCCATGAAGCATATGGCAAGGCGCGACTAGGTAAGTGAAATATACTAACCATGTGCTATTGCCAATAAGTCCCAGGCAGTGACTTTTACATTAATATTTCCCAGTGACCTTTTCGACTAGTGCCAATATACCTAATAATCCCCGCTTCAGTCATTTTCTTTATATGATACCTAACTCCGTCTACAGACAATCCCAATTTCTCAGCTATCTCTTTTTGGTCACGTTGGGAGTTGAAAGTAACACGTTAACAATCTGTCCTTGTACTTCAGTCAAAGGAATTATTAGAAGTAGCACTACCCCCATCACAATTCCCATTGTCATAAAAAGCTTCTCAAATATATCTTTCTTGGTCAAAAATCAATCTTACTGTTCGAAGCTAAACGATATAAATTATGAGTAATAGATTTTAAAATCAGTTCTATTTCCCAAAGAAAAGTATCACTTACAACTATACGATTATCATCCGGTTTGCTCATTAGCGTGATTTTTTCCCAATCCTCTGTCAGTTCTCCACCTTTATGAATCAGTGCATTTCTGATAAGTCTAATTTGATCAAGTGTGAGATAGCTTACTTCCTTTTTCTCCCCATAAATCACATACCATGTATCATATGGGTTCTTATCAAGAAAACAGTCTTGAATAAAAGAAATCTGTTTGGAAATTGCCTCCCTCTCAGTTCCCGGGTCCCCAATAATACTGCTGATAATATAATCTTTTAAATCATGAATGCTTGTAAATTTAGACGACGCATCAAAAATATCAATATATGACAACTGATTTTTCCCATATTTTTTATTCTTTAAGACCTGTTCCGGAAATAAATTAAACAGTGTAAAAGTAAGACTTTTTACATATTGTTCAAATGTAGTCCAAAACAGCAAAAAAGTCTCTCTATTTAAAACCGACTTAGCTTCACTAGTATTTTTTTCAAGAGAATCTACAGGACCTAAATATGAAATCATATCTTCTACATTATCTCCTATATCTACTGTGATTCTTCCTGTTCTTTTATACTTAATTGCATATTCTCTTTCTGAGTTTACCGGCATCAGATTTTCACCACCATGCTCCTCTGGTGGCCAGAAGATGACTTTTTTCCCATCCAATTCTCCTATCGCAGTTAACTCACCATTCTCTTCCTTCTCACGAATTTCATCTACAGATAGACCCGATAGTGCGGAATAATCTTCTAGAGTTAACCACCCACGAACTAATACCAAACCTTCTATCTCACTATCTGCTGGGGTAAATGAAATCTTGCTCTTGTCAAGATCCTTAGGTATCTCGTATTTCTTGGGTACTATTTTATTACTCTTAACACTAGCCAGCGCCAAATCATATGTTTGAGACGTAAGTGTATAAAAATCTCTAATTCCTTTATATTCATTAAGCGCATTCAAATAAACATCTTCAATTTCACTCTTTTTCATATTTTTTCTCTTTCTCCTAAAAAAATAACCAAATTATTAACTTGCATTTAACTTTGAAGGATTCAACTTGCAGCTTACATTTATAGCCAGCGAATATCGATAATAAAATAATACTTTACGCTTTGCTCTTGCATAAAGCCTAATCAATATAAGGTCCCGCTGGCAAAATCCCGCTTGTTAAATAATAATCCGCATAAAGTTCTTTGCATAATTCTTTAAAATTCAAACCATTAATCCTCTAGCATTTTCGCTTTTATCTTTTACCGCTTTCTATAGAATAATCTGTGTATGGCGAAACAAATCCTATCGCTTTAAGTATAGAGTCCTTCAATCCTTTCTCAAATACAGCTTTGCCAACCTGCGTCCTAAAGTCTCTGACATTTTCATAAGTCTTAACAAAAACCGCTTGATACACCTCTTGAATTTTCATGTTCTTCGAGACTAATGTTTTCCCTTCTGTTTGTTTATATGACTCATTATCACACAAAAAATAATTTGTAACCCAGTCACTTAATACTTCTGAAGTAAGAATTCTCTCAAGCCAAACGTAATTCCTTCCCATAATAAAATCTTCAAATGCTGTAGAGTTAGTCATTTTTAGTCCTAAGGCAATAGGAACTATGACACAAAAACAAATTAAATCGGATATTCCATCATCATGTGAATAACGCCTATAATTATCATGCGAATCACTATCTGTATATTTATAAGCAGCAATTTTAGTCATATATAAGAATCTTGACGCCTCTCTCATGCCAAGATCCATCTGTCTAATAACCTCAGTGCAGACTGTTTCGCGCATATTTCTACTACCATATCCACCAAGATACTCATAATATTTCTTCATATCAATAGGTGGAAGTTGCATCCTTAAGTCAAAAAAGCGATCCATATATCTACATGCATCAAACCCTTCTCCATAATAACTTCTTATCGTATTTTCCAGTTCACCAGAATTAATAGAAAAGACAAAAGTAATACAATCTGACAAGAAATAATGCTTAATCCTTTCTAGCAACTTCACAGCAAATATTGGCATACATCTATCTAATTCATCAATAAAAACAACTAAGCGATTCCCCTTTTCCGGTAAAAGGGACACAAAAAAGTTGTTTATTATTTCGTACAGTTTTTCATTATCTTTTATATTTTCAAAAATGTCTTTGCCTCGACATTTTTCTATCAAATCCCCAATATTACGATCACTCAAAACCTCGGCTATAGATGATAGTATTTCTGTCCAATCCCTTTTCTTGCTGATATATTTGTTATCACGGTTATCTTTCATTATTTCATACACCAAAGAAAGAATGGGATCTTCCTCTTCATCATGCTGCCACGCATCATAATAGGCAGTCACGACAGGTGGAAATTCTTGTAAATCTATCTGCGTTACCTTTCTAAATCGCTCTCTGATTTGTTCCATTTCTTTCATTGAATAGGATGGAACATTAGGATTTAACGAGTCTAAAACCAATTTAGCTTGTTTAATAAAAAAAGTCTTTCCTGTACCCCATTTTCCATCTATTCCTAGCGAAAATGCCCCTTCTATGCTAGATAACATTTTTACAAAAGAGCATACATCTTCGGTTCGTCCAACAGAATCATTCAAAAAAGTAATCTTTAAATTTTCTAAGGTTGGTTTCTGTTCAAAAGATTTCATCTTATTAGTCTCCATTCTGCATCCGATACAAATCTTTTCTGTATTTATTCAATTGAAAAAGCTTCGATACCAATACGATTATTAATTCCATTACCAAGTAATATTCCTCTGCTCACTCATATCTCCTTATCTTTACTATTCGCTTGTCATTTAAATAATACTGTCAACAATTCTTGGTATATTTCCAAATAAACCCGCCTGCTGTTTTTCTTCCATATTTACCTTGACATACCTGCTGTATAGATTCTTTCGAAATGCCCAATTCTATAGACGCCTCTCTAGCACTGTCATACTCTTTAATAAATTCTCCTTCTTCAGAAAACTGATAGACTTTTTTACAACCAATTCTATGCTGTCTATCTCGGAAACACCTTTCGCACCCAGATCCAGATACTCTTTTAGATATTTGCGTTTTCCATTCATATCCACAATCCGAACATCTCCACCAAACCAATGTCTTCTGACCTTTAGAAACCATTTGTGGAGTTAAGTTCCCATTAAGGGTTGGATGCCATTCTTGTGCCAATAGCGGATGCGTTGTTGATAAGTCATTGTTTCCTGCAACAATTACTCTCCCGGTACAAGCAGGACATCCACTCCCGGCTATTCGTCTAGACAAATCTGCTTTCCATGAATAACCGCATTTGCTACACTTCCAATAATACCTATCCTTTGACCTTGTCGCAGGGATATTTTCCGGTTTTAGTCCCCCATTCATAGTCGGATGCCACTCACTAGCAATTTCAGGATAAATCTCTAGGATGCTACCATTAATAGCAGTATTTCTAAATGATTCCATGATTATCTGCTTATCTCTACTAACATCTATCATAGAATTGGGCACATTCAATTCGGATAAAACAGATTCTATTGCTCTTGAAAAATCGTCATCTTTTGTACCATTGATAATAATCGTAGGAAAATTCCGTTCGTAAAATGGACATTTAGGTTCCCGTAGTCTTATAAGTGTAATCCCATTTTCAGAACACAACATATCTTTCCTTTTATCTTTTTCAGTCTTTTGATGATACCTCTGACCATCATACTCTACGCCAGTTCTAATCGATGGAATATAAATGTCAATTTCTGCTCCGGATAAAAACTCAGGGCGATAATTACTGATTATTTCCGGATAAAACTGTTTGATATAATACTCCACTATTTTTTCAGGAAATGATATTTGAAATCTTTTGCTGCACTCTGAGCATCCAATTCCATTTTGTCTATCTGCTATCCTGCATTGATATTCATGCCCAAACCTACAGACCCACCATACCTTTTCATTCGAATGAAGCGATACATCGCTCGGTTTCAGCGGAAAGTTTTTCGAAGGATGCCATTCACTTGCTAACGATGAATTCATTGTTTCAAGATCATTCACTCCTGTGACTGTAATGTTTCCCGCGCACAAAGGACAACCGGATTTTCTGTTAACTCTATTGTTGATAGATGCTTTCCATTCATATCCGCAAGACGAACATTTCCACCAAAAATATTTATTCGAGTTAGAAGTATAGCGATTTGGTTTTTTAGGCGCATTTTTGCACATATCCCATTCTTTTGCTATTTCAGGATATTCGTCGTACAATGATTTCTTGCCTTTTTCCAGTAAACCAGCACGGAATGAATTACCCCTAATCTCTCTTGCGCAAATAGGGCATCCTCGTTCTCCCAGAGATCTCATTCGTATTTCTGCTTGCCATTCATGCCCGCATTTTGAGCATTTCCACCAAGCATAAGTATGAGTTCCTGCCAATACCTTTTTAGGATCTAATTCCTTATTTCTATCCCAATCCCATTCTTCTAATAATTTGGGATATCGAGTAGCTAAATCATTAAATTCGCTAAGAACAATCTTATTACTACAATAGGGACATCCTCTTCCGTTACTCCGACTACTAATCTTTGCCTGCCATTCATGCCCACATTGTCCAAGCCACCACGCTTCCTTGTTAGAATATGCGGTGACCTTCCTAGGAGATAAATCTCCGTTTTTTGTTGGATGCCATTGTGATGCTAATTCTCTATCCACGGAAGCTAAATCGTTTTCTCCAACCACCAGTTTAGTCATGTCTTCTCCGCTCTTGAATCAATAATTGTCCTCATTCCACGCTTGCAATTTCCTGAAGTTTCATCTAGGAGTATTATTATCACGGTACTCCGTTAATATGTACCATAAAAATTCCTCCTTGTAATCCCATATATTAATTCTACACTGAATCGAATATTATAACAACAAAACTAATAATATAGTATCGAGACTAAGCTATTTCCTCCACAATAACCATTATCCCGCTCCCCCGATTGCTATCTCCAGTATTTCCAACGTTCCTAACCATTACCTAAGACAAATAAAAACTCCGTTCCAACCATTACGGTCAGAACGGAGTTTGTTGGTTTTTCTATATAACAGCAACTGTTACCTTAACGATAGCCTTACTTATTGTTGATAGCTGCCTGGGAAGACGGTATAGTTTCAGGTAAATAGATTATTACTATATATCTTTCTCTTTATCTCTATCATTTATACCACTTTTTATATGGTTTTCAAATGACAGAAATGTCAGAAATGTCATAAATGTCCGAAATGGCAAAAATCATTCCGTAATAATCCATTCTCCCGTTTTGTTGGATCCTATTCTACGAAGCAGTCCCTTTTGGGTCATGGCCTGTATAGTCCTCTTAACAGTAGCCTCGGAACAACCAAGCATTTCTGCCATCTTGCTTCTGGTCAAACCCTTATGAGATCGCAGTAAATCAATAATCTGCTGCTCTCTTTCACTCGGCTCAGCTTTTTTTATCGGGTCATTTATCGGGTCACCGGCATGGTTCCGGGTCAGCTTTCCACTAACATGCATATCCCTGTTATGTAGCTCGTTCTTCTCATTCATAAGCAGATTCCGAAGAAACAGTTCCAGATATTCCGTTGTCTCGTAAATGCCTTTTTGAAGA
>JAEEGH010028135.1_pt1 | contig 11081 bp, 7 predicted proteins | sample 9134181 | NCBI WGS metagenome assembly JAEEGH01 (sample SAMN16246544, study PRJNA631951) | gut metagenome | biome: gut microbiome; feature: rumen; material: DP-attached | host: Bos | place: Iran: Karaj | collected 2018-10
ACGAGTTCCACGTGTGGACGGTGGACAACCTCGACCAGTCGCTGCTCGCCTTCGAGCGCGGCGCGCAGACCGTGACGACGAACTGCGCGAAGAAGCAGCTCGACGAGTACAAGGCCCGCAAGTAGGCGTCAGCTTCCCATGCCGTTCTCCCTCTTCCTCGCGCTAAAGTACCTGAAGCCGAAGCGCTCGGTGACGAGCGTCATCACATGCGTGTCCGTCCTCGGCGTGCTGCTTGGCGTGGCGGTGGTGATCATTGTCCGCGCCGTGATGACCGGCTTCGGTGACTTGTGGCAAGAGAAGATACTCGACTTCAAGCCGCACATCACGCTGACCTCGCTTGGAGGAGGGCACGTGATCCACGGGGAGGACGACCTGACGAAGAAGCTGGAGGCGATTCCCGGCGTCACGGCCGTGACGCCGGAGATCGACACGCGCGTCCTGCTGGAGTACCGCGGACGCGTCTCGGCGCCCGTGGTGCTGGGCGTAGACCCAGAACGGTTCGCCGCCGCCTACAAGGTGGGAAAGCCGCGCGCGGGAACGTTCGACCTGGAAGGCGACTCGATCGTGCTGGGCATAGACCTCGCGCGGTCGCTCGGCGTGTGGGTCGGCGACGACGTGACCGTCTATTCTCCCAAGACGCTGGTGGCGCGCGACGAGATATTCCTGCCTGTGAAGTGGCGTGTGGTGGGCATCTTCTCGTCCGGGCAGCGCGACTACGATTCCGGGTTCGCCGTCGCCTCGCTCGTCAACGCGCGCGAGCTGATGGGGATGGAGAAGGGCGTGTTCGCGATCCATCTCAAGCTGGCGGCGCCGGCCGATCCCGTGCGGTTTCCCGCCGTCTGCGAGCAGGTGGCGGCGGCGGCGCCGGACTGCCGACTTGTGACCTGGCAGCAGGCGGACCGTGAGATATTCAACGCGCTCGCGGTGGAGAAGAACATGACGGCGCTCCTGCTTTCGCTCATCACCGTGGTGGCGCTCTTCTGCGTGATGAACACGTTGCTCGTCCTCACCGTGCAGAAGACGCCCGAGATCGGACTTCTGAAGGCGCTCGGGTTCCCGCGCGGGAAGATCATGGGGGCGTTTGTGGTGCATGGGCTCGTGCAGTGCACGGTGGGCGTGGTCCTCGGGCTCGCGGTGGCGTTCGCGGTGCTGAAGAACCTGCAGAACCTGGTGGAGATGCTCGCGCGCTTCGGCATCGAGGTGTTCCCGAAGTCGGTGTACGGACTCGACTCGATTCCCTACCGCCTCGTCACGGCGGACGTGGTGTGGGTGGTGGCGATCGTGTTCGTGTTCGGCCTCCTGGCCTCTCTGGTGCCCGCGTTCCTCGCTGCGTCGAAGAACCCGGTCGAAGCCCTTTCCCACAACTGATCACGAGGTGAAGACATGGAAAGACTCCTGATTGCCGCCGCGATCGCGGCCGTATGGAGAGCCGCCATCTTTGCGGCGGACGCGGACCTGACGCGGCACGTGCTGCCGCTCATGGGTTCCGACAGCACGTTCGAGTTCTCTACGGGCAACACGTATCCGGCGGTGGGGCGTCCGAACGCGATGCACCTCTGGACGCTCCAGACCGGCAAGAACGGCAGCGGCTGGATATACGGCTACCGCGACCAGACGATCCGCGGCATACGCCAGACGCACTCGCCCAGCCCGTGGATCAACGACCACGGCGCATGGAGCTTCATGCCGCTCACGCGCGACGCTGTCGGCGAGGAGCAGCGCGCGTCGTGGTTCACGCACAAGGCCGAGACGTTCGAGCCGCAGCGCCTCAAGATCTACCTCGCCGATGACGACACGACCGTGGAGCTGACGGCCACGGAGCGCGCCGCCATCGCGCGCGTCGCCTATCCCGCGACGGACACGCCGTATCTCGTGGTGGACGCGTTCGGCAAGGACGGCCGCGTGGAGGTGGACGCGGCGGCGCGCCGCATCAGGGGCGAGAGCGCCTTCTTCCGCATGGGACGTCTACCGCAGGGATTCTCGAACAGATTCGTTCTGGAGTTCGACCGCGATTTCACCGTGGCTGGCGGCGAGGGGACGTCCATCGCCAGGATCAAGTTCGCGCCCACCAGGCGCGGAGAGGCGGTCACCGTGAGGATCGCGTCGAGCTACATCTCCTTCGAGCAGGCGGAGCGGAACCTCGGCGAGCTTGGCGACGGCGACTTCGGTCGTATCGTGGAGGAAGGTCGCGCGGCATGGAACGAGCGGCTCGGGCGCATCGGCGTGGATGGCGCGCTCGACGACATGCGCAAGTTCTACACGTGCCTCTACCGCACGCAGCTCTTCCCGCTTGCGCTGCACGAATACGGCGCGGACGGCGCGACCGTCCACAGAAACCCCGAGACTGGGCGCGTCGAGAAGGGCGTCTACTACGCCGGGACGGGCTTCTGGGACACGTTCAGGGCGCTCTTCCCGCTCCTCAACTTCGCCTATCCCGACGTGAACGCGAAGATGACGGAGGGTCTCCGCAACTGCTGGCTGGAGTGCGGCTGGCTGCCGGAATGGTCGGCGCCGGGCATCGTCAACTGCATGATCGGCAACAACTCGGCGAGCGTGGTGGCGGACGCCTGCCTGACGCCGGGCGTCGCCTCCCGCGAGACGGCCGATGACCTCTACCGTGCGCTGCTGCACGGCGCGAACGCGGTGAAGGAGGGGAACAAGTCGTGTGGGCGCGACGGGTGGGAGCTGTACAACCGCCTCGGGTACGTGCCGCGCGACGTGAAGATCAGGTATTCCGCCGCGCGGACGCTCGAGTACGCCTACAACGACTGGTGCATCTGGCGGCTCGGCGTGGCGCTGGGACGCCCGAAGGAAGAGACTGACGTCTACCTGCGCCGGAGCGGAAACTGGCGGAACGTCTTCGACCCGTCGCGCGGGATGATGTGCGGGCGGGCCTCGGACGGCACGTTCGACGCGAACTTCGACCAGTTCGAGTGGGGCGCGGATTTCATCGAGGGGTGCAGCTGGCACTACACCTGGAGCGTGTTCCACGACGTCGGCGGACTCGCAGAGGCGATGGGCGGCAAGGCGGTCCTCGCGAAGAAGCTGGACGAGGTGTTCGTCCTGCCGCCAGTATTCCGCGGCTACGGCGGCAGGGTCATACACGAGATGCGCGAGATGCAGGTGGCGGACTTCGGTCAGTACGCGCACGGCAACCAGCCCATCCAGCACATGATCTACCTCTACGACTGGACCGACGAGCCGTGGAAGGCTCAGCACTGGGTGCGCGAGGCGATGGACCGTCTCTACAGACCATCGCCTGACGGCTACTGCGGCGACGAGGACAACGGCCAGACTTCCGCGTGGTTCGTTTGGAGCGCGCTCGGGATGTACCCGGTGTGTCCGGCGTCCGGGGAGTACGCTCTCGGCTCGCCGCTTTTCGAGAGGACGGTCGTGCGCATGCCGGGCGGCGCTATGCTCGTCGTCTCCGCGCCAGGGGTCTCGGCTTCGCGCCGCTACGTGAGGCGCGTCACGCTCGCCGGCCGGACGGTGGACGGCAACTTCGTCAAGTCCGCCGACCTGCGCAAGGGCGGCGAGCTCGCGTTCGAGATGTCCGACAGGTGCGGACGTGGCAATGCGTCACTGAACCGCAGATGACGGTCTCGGCCGTGCAGACTTCTGCCGTGAAGCAGGGGGGATATCTCACACAGAGGCACAGAGACACAGAGAAAAAGGAGTTGCATTTGGCCACAAAGGGCACAAAGGTGATTGGGAGATGGGGTTCTACCCCATGCCCCGAACTCCAGTCAATCACCCGTGATTGGCCCGCGTTCGGGGTCTGGGGCGGAGCCCCAGCTACAAATCTTCCTCTGTGCCTCTGTGCCTCCGTGTGAGATCCCCCTACGCGCGAGATCGTCCTCGTCTGCTTTGCGAACTGTGTACTTTGTGGCAGAAAGCTTCTACACGATCTGTACGTTCTTGCCTGTAACTTCCTTGTGACTTCCCTTACTTGCTTTCGCTGCTGGGAGTTCTGGAGTTTAGGAGGCTTGGAGGATTTTTATAATCTTCTCCGAAACTCCTGATCTCCGAAACTCCTGATCTCCGAATCTCCCAGTAGCGAAAGCAATGAACGTGGCGATTGACGGCGGACGCGAGAGGATATATAATGCCCGCGTCATGAAGAGAAGGGCATTTATTCGGCTGGCGGCCGGCGCTTCGGCGCTGCCGCTGTTCAACATCGGCAATCCCGCGTTCGCGGGAACGGTCGCCGCCGGGCGCAAGATCCGGCTGGGCCTCATCGGGTGCGGCGGGCGCATGGGCCTGAGTACGCGCTACGGCATCCTCAACGGCATGTGCGAGGAGGAGATCGTCTGCATCGCGGAGCCGGACCCGAGCCGCTGGGAGAAGGTGCGCGCCGTGGTGAAGGCGCACCAGCCGCAGACGGACGTGACGAAGATCCGCGCGTTCTACGACTACCGCGAGATGCTCGAGAAGATGGCGGGCGAGCTGGACGCCGTGGCGATCGCCACGCCCAACCACCACCACGCCACAGCGGCGATCCTCGCCATGTCGAAGGGCCTGCACGTCTACGTGGAGAAGCCGATGGCCCTAACTGTGGCGGAGGTGGACATCATGCACGCCGTCGCGAAGAGGTACGGCGTGGTGACGCAGGTGGGCAACCACGGCCACAGCGAGGAGGGCATGCGCCGCCTCGTGGAGTACATCCAGAGCGGCGTGCTCGGGCAGGTGCGCGAGGTGTGGGCGTTCGACGACCGGCTGAACGCGATGATGTACCGTCCGCCAAAGGCCGAGCCTCCGAAGGGGATGGACTGGGACTCCTGGTGCGGCCCCGCGCCGGTGTGCGACTACTACGCGCCGACGGCCGACCACAACGGGCTCCATCCGCACGACTGGCACTCCTGGATCGGCTACGGCAACGGCGCGATCGGCAACATGGGCACGCACATCCTCGATCCCGCGTTCTGGGCGCTGCGCCTGGGCGAGGTGGATCCCACGAGCGTGGAGGCCACCGACATCAAGTGGGGCGCGGAAGGCTCGTGGACGTGGCGCAACACGATCCACTGGACGTTCCCGGCCCGCAAGGGGATGGACGCGATGACGCTCCACTGGTTCGACGGCGTGAAGGACGGCATCCCGTACGACAAGGAGCACGTGGACAAGATCGGCGTCTGCCGCAAGCGCGACTACCAGAACCTGCCGCCGATCATCGAGGAGCTGGAGAAGAAGTACGGGCAGAACCTGGGCTGCCTCGGGACCGTCTACATCGGCGAGAAGGGCGTGATGGCCATCGGCCCGCACGGCGGCGGGCTGCAGTTCGTGCCGAACGGGCTCATGAAGCAGCTTCCCAAGCCGCCCAAGACCATCCCGCGCGAGAAGGGACTGACGCACCAGGCTGACTGGCTGCGCGCCATCCGCAACCCGAACCGTCCGGCGGGATGCAACTTCGACTACTCCGCGCCGCTCGCGAGGACCGTGCTGCTCGGCAACGTCGCCGCGCGCGCCGGACTGAAGAAGCTCGAGTGGGACGGCAAGCGCATCACGAACGATGCGGCGGCGAACGCGTACCTGCAGACTTCCTACAGGAAGGGCTGGGAGATCAAGGCGTAACGGCATGAAAAGGCACCGCAACCGCAAGCCGATCAGGCGCGGGCTGAGGCGCCCGTTCGAGTGGCTTGGCATATTCCTGGGGATCGCCATCCTCGGAAACCTGCCGCACCGCCTGCTGTTTGCCGTCTGCGACTTCGCGAGCGCCGTGATGTTCTTCTTCGACCGCAAGGGGCGCACGCTCGCGCTGGAGAACCTTCGGGTAGTGCAAGGGACGGCGGTCGCGGGGCGGCCGCCCAACCTTGTCGGCGACAAGCTGGCTCCGCCGACGCGGCGGGAGAAGCTCATCCTGAAGCGGAGCTACCGCAACATGGCGCGCACCATCGGGCACGTGTTCTGGACCAGCCGCCGCGCGATGAAGCGGGCGGCGGCGGTCGCCACGTTCTCGCCAAGGTGCATGGAGGTGCTGGCTGAGCACAAGCCGCTCGTCACCGTGTCGGCGCACATGGGATGCTGGGAGGTGCTCTCGCAGCTCGTGCATCTCCAGGGACGGCGCATGATCTCGGTGGCGAAGAACATCGGCACGCCGGCCATGACGGAGATGCTCATGAAGTCGCGCAGGGCCATCGGGCAGGAGATCGTCCCGGCAGACGGTGCGTTCCGTCCGCTTTTCGAGGGTCTGAAGGAAGGGGCCGACGTCGGGCTGCTGGTGGACCAGGTGGTGAAGCCGGCGAACGGCGGCGTGTGGGTGGAGTTCTTCGGGCGGCCGATGCCTGTGTCGGTGGCGCCGGCATTCCTCGCGGCAAAGACGCACGCGACGATAGTGGTGGCGTGGAGCCGTCCGCTAAAGGACGGCACATACCGTTGCGAGTTCATAAACCTGTACCCGTGGCAGAAGGGCACGGACGTCTGGCGGCGAACGCAGGACTGCATCCACGACCTGGAGCGCGTGATTCGTCGCCATCCGTCCTGCTGGGTGCTGAACTACCGCTACTTCCGGAAGCAACCCACCGAGGCAGACATCAAGCAGCTGTCGGAGCGGAAGGCGAAATGCCAGCAGACAGAAGCGAACGCTTAAGCAAGGAGAAGAGATGATACCAGAAAGGGCAACTGTTTTCACGCTGGCGGCGATGCTGGCGGCACATGTCGCGTGTGGCGCGACGGCGGAGAACGGCATCACCGCCCATCGCGGGGATTCCATCCGGTTGCCGCAGAACTCGTTGCGGGCGTTTTCGTCCGCGAACCGGATCGGCGCGGACTGGATCGAGACGGACGTCCACCTGACGAAGGACGGACAGCTCGTGATCTCGCACAACGCGACGACGGGGGAATACTGTTCGCAGAACAAGGTCATCAAGGAGTGCACCTACGCCGAGTTGGCCCAGCTAGACATGGCCGAGAAGTTCCGCGCGCAGCACAAGCTCACGCTGGAGCAGTGCCCCAAGGTGACGATCGTGCGGCTGGAGGAGGCGCTCGACCTGATCCTCGCCGAGAAGAAGGCGCGCCTCTCGATCCAGCCCAAGTGCGACTGCGTGGACCAGGCGATGGCGCTTGTGCGGCAGAAGGGTGCGCTCAAGTGGGTCGGCTTCAACGACGGCAACGCGAAATGGATGAGCCGCGTGAAGGAGCTCGAGCCGTCGGTGCCCGTGTTCTGGGACCGCGGGCGCAACATGGACGTGGACAAGGACATCGCGTTCGCGAAGGAGCATGGCTTCGAGACGCTCGTCCTCTTCCATCCGGAGGTGACGCCGGAGCGCGTCCAGAAGCTAAAGGCAGCCGGCTTCAAGGTTGGCGCCTGGACCGTGAACGCGCCTGCCGAGATGCGACGCTTCCTCGATATGGGGCTTGACCGCCTCTACACCGACGACCCAGCGACGTTCAAGAAGATCAAGGCCGAGAAGAGCGCGAAGATATTTGTCGAGAACCTGCGCCGCATTGCGGACTCGCGGCGGTTCGTGTATTCGTGGACGCATCCGTGGCTGGAGACGGATCCCGCGTTCCGTGCCGCCGATGGGGACGGATGGCGGGCGAAGGAGCCTGGCGAGTTCAAGTTCTCGTCGCGCTTCAACGATCTGACGGGCGAGGAGCCGGTGATGTACTTCACGGACCTGCGCTTTGTCGCAGGCACGTATCTCGGCGAAGCGCAGTACGCGAAGAACCGCGCATCGCTCAAGGCGATGATCCGCAAGGCATGGCACGACTACCATGCCGTCCCAGTGTTCAGCTGGCATGTCGAGAACCCGTACGTGCCGAACGGTTGGAAGGATCCCAAGCATGGCGAGGCCACTTACCGGTATCGCTACAGCTCAAAGGACTATCCGCAGGAGAACAGGTATGTGATACGCCAGATACTGGAGGGGACGGGCGGTCCGTGCGGATTCGGACGATGTTCGTCGTACGACGCGTCTGCGCCGGTCGCGACGAACGCGAATCCACGCGCCTGGTACGACGCTCGTCTCGCGGAGATCGCGTCTTTCCTCCTTGAGCTGAAGGGGACGGACGGCAAGCGGATTCCGGCAGTGGTGCGGCTGTTCCACGAATGCGAGGATGATTGGCAGTGGTGGGGACTCGGTTCGGTCAGCGTGAAGGACTACGTCGAGCTTTTCAGGTACACGGCAACTCGCCTGCGTGAGCTGGCGGGCGGCGACAATCTGTTGTTCGCCTATTCGCCCGACCGGTACTGGTGGCGCATGGGAGCGGAGGGCGACGGGGACGCGCATTCGTTCATGGGGCGATATCCTGGAGACGGGTTCGTGGACATCATCGGCTACGACGACTATCAGATCGGCACTGGAACGAACATGCAGATCACCGTCAAGCGTCAGGAAAGCGCCGTCGAGAAGATGCGGCAGATCACCGCCGAGGCGCGTCGACGCGGGAAGGTATGCGGTCTTTTCGAGAGCGGCGCGATCGGCGCGGCGTTGCCGGACTACTACGACTGGCTCTACAAGGCGGTCACGGCGGACGGCGTCGGGTTCTCGTTCGTGAACATGTGGGGCGGGTACGAGATTCCGCGTTCGCCGGAGGGGAAGGAATGCCTGAAGCGGTTTCTTGCCAAGCCCGAGGTGGTGACGTTCCGGGACGGAATCAACTTGGCCTCGCCCGTGAAGCCGGGCGAGGCGCCGGTCAAGAAGTGACCTTTACCAGTACTTCTCGGGCGTGAGGAAGAAGTCGGGGATTGCGCCCTGCTGGAGGACGGTGAAGTCCTCGAACGGGTATTCCTTCGCGCGGCTGAACGTGATGCGCCAGAGACCTTCCGCCGGATGCTTGGCGGAACGGTATGCCGTCCATTCCGAGATCTGGTCCTGGTCCCATAGCGTGTTGCCGGCGGGATCAGACACTTGCGCGCGCACGCGTTCGGACATGTCCGCGCCCGAGACCGCGACGATGAACGGCATGTCTGGGGCGGCCCGGAAGAAGAGCGTGCCCTGCGTGGCGAATACGGTGCGGGCGAGGCCTGTCGGCACAACCGCGATCGGCACGGACGTCGCCGAGAGACCGAAGGCGTGGCTGCCGACGTCGGCGGTCATCGTGTAGAATCCAGCCGCCTTGGCCGTGAACGAGAATGGCGTTTCGGCGATGTCGTTCAGATTGATTGTCGCGCAAGTCTTGCCGGCGGCGTCCTTGATGACCAGCGGCTTTGCGGTGAAGGCTGGTTTCCCGACCTTGGTGAAGCGCCCCGAGAACTTGGCCTCGCCTGGCGCGGCCATGAAGAAGCGGTAGGTGACGCCGCTGCGGAAGCGGAACGGCTTGAGGCGCACAGTCTTGCCTGGGCAGGAATCGAACGCGCGGGCGGCAGCCGGATCGAAGTCGCGCCGCTTGGGGGCGCCGGCGAGGACCGGCTTCGAGAAGTGGCTGTCGCGCCAGGCGGCGTCGAGCGCGAACGTGCTCGTGCCGGACGGTGATTCGACTGTCAGCTTGCCGGTGATCTGGGAAGGCACGTCGGTCGCGAGCGCGTCCAGCTTCTGCGAGAGCCATTTGCGCGCGACGGGCTGGCGGATCGTGCAGTCGCGCAGCGCGACGCCGTCGGTGGGGCCTGCGCCGGGCGCGGTGGCGCCGAACGACATGTCGCAGACCTCGGCCGCGACCTTGGCGTTCGTATGGCAGTTGATGAACTGGCAGTTGCCGAAGTCGACGAAGACGGAGCTGGCCGGCTTGCGGCGCAGGAGGACGGCGAAGCCGCGCTCGTTCTCGAACGAGCAGTTCTCGCACGTCACGCGTCCGCTCACGAACGTTTCCTTGCGTCCGTTGGAGAGGGCGAACCCGTGCGCGTTTCCGCTCATGCGGCAGTTCTCGATCCTGATGGAGACGGGCTTGGTGGTGCCGTCGAGTTGGCCGAGGTAGAAGTCGAGGCCGATGCCCTGGTTGTTGGAGATCGTGCAGTCGCGCATCACGATGCCGGTGAGCTCCTCGGTCGGGTGGTTGGGCTCGAAGTCGATGCCGGCCGCTGGCGGGGTGCCGCCGGTGTCGCGGAGGATGCACCGTTCGATGAGGAGGTTGCGCGCGGAGATGACGCTGATGCCCTGGCGGTACTGGCGGTCGCAGACCAGGTCGCGCAGCACGATGTCCTGGCACGGCCCGTTCTTCCCCGTGACGCCGACGTACACCCCGTCGCCGCCGGACTCCAGGAGGGTGAGTCCCTCGACGACGACGTTGCTGCAGCTGAGGAGGTTTATGCTCATCCGCCACTCGGCCTTCGCGTAGGGCGGCGCCGCGTAGTCGTCGCGGTGCATCCGCAGGGTGGCGCCGTAGCCGCTGAGCTTCACGTTTCTGGAGCGTTTCAGCGTGATGAGGGAGTCGCCCTTGCCGAGGAAAGCGCCTTTCTTCGCGACCACTTCCGTGCCGCGCGCGAAGACGATCTCGCAGTCCGAGCGCGCGAAGAGCGGCCGCGTGATCCACGGGGTTGCCTGCTTGTCGATGACGATCTTCCGCGCGCCGGAGTCGAGCGCCTTCTGGAGGATCTCCGTGGAGTCGTTCGGGTCGAACCCGAACGATGACGCCGTGACGGTGCCGTCGGCTGCCGCGGCAACCATCGTGCCGGCCGCCACTGCGGCCGCAAGCATGCGCTTCGCGAAGGAGAGGGGGAGTATGTTGTTTTCCATGCGCACATGATACCACAAAAACGCCGCTGCGTGTGGCATGAAATGCGGGCGTTTGACACGCAGGGGTCTATCGGCTAAAATGTACGCGTTCCATCTGCGAAACCGAACAAGGATAAAGACATGAACAGAATCATCCTGAACGAGACAAGCTACCACGGCGCGGGCGCCGTGAAGGAAATCGTCAACGAACTCGCGCATCGCGGGCTCAAGAGGCCGATCGTGTTCTCCGATCCGGACCTCATCAAGTTCGGCGTCACGAAGAAGGTGACCGATCTCCTGGACAAGGCGAAGGTGAAGTACGCCGTCTATTCCGAGATCAAGCCGAACCCGACCATCGCGAACGTGAAGAACGGCGTGAAGGCGTTCAAGGCCGCGAAGGCGGACTGCATCATCGCCATCGGCGGCGGCTCGTCGATGGACACCGCGAAGGCCGTGGGCATCATCATCGCGAACCCGAAGTTCGCCGACGTGCGC
>JAEEGH010028138.1_pt1 | contig 11080 bp, 8 predicted proteins | sample 9134181 | NCBI WGS metagenome assembly JAEEGH01 (sample SAMN16246544, study PRJNA631951) | gut metagenome | biome: gut microbiome; feature: rumen; material: DP-attached | host: Bos | place: Iran: Karaj | collected 2018-10
AATAGAATGTTCCATAGAATCATTCGCTTCACATCGCTGAGGCGCGGATGGTAGTCATGTTTGGCGTATTCGGCTCGAATCGCGGGCGGCATACGATCGATGTCGATGGCGTTTGCCATATTGGGGATTTGTGCATAACGGTTGCGCAATCCCATGCGATAAAACCATCCGCACCAAGTTGTTGCGATAGTCATCAACTGGAGGATAAATAGCAATGTCGCAAGCACGACAAGGAAGGATTTTTGACGTCTGAACAGCAATATGGCGGTAAAGAAAATCCAAATGAAAGCCAAGGCAGCGAACAAGCATAGGCGGCATTCATATATAAAACTGAATATTTTGAGACTTATGGGAATTGCCATGTTTTTTTCCTTCGGGAAATACTGGATATTCTGGATATTCTGGATATTCTGGATATTCTGGATATTCTGGATATTCTGGATATTCTGGAATAGAGCTTTGTTTAACATATTGTTTTTTTTTTATTTACAAATCATTCTGTAAAAAAATCCAGAATTTCCAGAGCTTCCAGAGCTTCCAGAACCTCCAGTCTCTCCAGAAAATCATTGCAGTTTGGAGCATCGGCATTATAGTAATGATTGTGAGAGAATATATTCAAAAAAATAAATATAAACCACCCTATGAAAACTATCCAGAACCAGACCTATGATGAAGAGCGGGCCTTATATGAAAGCCGTGGCGTGGCGGCGATTAACTGCCGTTTCGATGGGCTGGCGGACGGCGAAAGCGCCTTCAAGGAAAGTCAGGATATTCAAGTTGAAGGCTGCTTTTTCAATCTTCGCTATCCGTTCTGGCATGACGACAAACTGTCGATTTTGAATTGTGAGATGACGGAGAAGTGTCGTGCCGCGTTATGGTATTCGAAAAATATCCATATCAAAGACACGAAGATGCACGGAATCAAGGCGTTACGTGAATGCGAAAACGTCACGATTGAAAACTGCGACATTATCTCGCCGGAATTCGGCTGGTCAGTTCATGGCGTGAACATGAAGGATAGCACGGCGGAAAGCGAATACTTCATGATGCGGTCTTCGCGGCTGAAGTTCGAAAATGTTACATTGAAAGGAAAATATTCTTTCCAATATATTAGTGATTCGGAGTTTGACAATTGCCATTTTGATACAAAGGATTCGTTTTGGCATGCAAAGAACGTCGTGGTGCGCAACAGTGTCATCAACGGCGAATATCTCGCATGGTATTGCGAAAACGTAACGTTCGAGAATTGCGTGATTTCTGGCACGCAACCGCTGTGCTATTGCAAAGGGTTGAAGCTCATCAACTGCCAGATGCTGAAGGCGGATCTGAGCTTCGAGAAATCGGAGGTGGAGGCGACCATTACGACGGATGTCGTCAGCATCAAGAATCCGTACGCGGGAACAATCCGCGTTCCGTCCGTCGGAGAGATGATCATGACAGATAAGCGAGCGCTATGCAACGTGATTATCGGCTAGGATTCTAGGATTTTTGGATTATATTAATCATAGATGGTGCAAGAATATGGTATTCTTGTAGCTATTCATCAAAATTCTTGGATTTTACAGAACATAACAAACAGAAGCCATGCCACTTCGTGCTCCATAAAACCGATAGTCAATAGCAACTATGACTTTTTGAGCCCTTCATTGAGGCTTTCACGTAGTTGTGTGGCCATGTTTCTTCAGATGGCGTCTCACGTGTAATTTACGTGAAATGTTTGTCTGTATGTGTTTTTATATTCTGTAAACGAAGAGTTTATCATTATGAAACAAAACAAATATATTTTCCTATGGCGGTATATCCGGCCGGCGGCGTGGAGCTTCGTTGCCGCCGTCGTGTCGGTGGAAATCGCCACGTTGACGGGCATGCTCCACCCGCAGATCATCCGCGCGGCGATTGACTGCGCCATTGGCAAGGGGGAGCCGCACTATCCGCCGTTTGTCATGAAATTGGTGGAATCCGTCGGCGGTTTCGGCTATCTGGGCGGCCATTTGTGGATCATGGCGTTGGCGATTGTCCTGTGCGCCGTTGTGCAGATGGTCTTCCAATATGCGTTCCGCGTCATCAACACGAAGGCGACGGAGACGATGGTAAAGACCATGCGGGATGAATTGTACTCCCATATCCAACGCCTTCCATACGAATGGCATACGCGTAATCAAACCGGCGATATCATCCAACGATGCACATCCGACGTGGAGACCATTAAGGGATTCGTTTCAGGGCAGCTGGCCTCCTTGCTGCGAGTAGGAGTCATGCTTTGCTTCGCGTTATTCTTCATGATCGGTATGAATGGCATGCTGACGCTCATCGCCATGCTGCCGTTAATCGTCGTCGTCGGATATTCCATCTATTTCCACAAAATTGTCGAAGAACGGTTCATGGCGTGCGATGAAAACGAAGGGAAGCTGTCCGCTATCGCGCAGGAGAATCTGACGGGTGTGCGTGTCGTCCGCGCGTTCGGCAGAGAATCGCACGAATTGGACAAGTTCGTGTCGCACAACAAGTTCTATACATCATTGTGGGTGAAGTTGTCGCATTCTTTGGCGCTTTTCTGGAGTGTTTCGGATGTGTTGTCAGGTCTGCAACTATTGTTGCTGATGGTCGTCGGCATCCTGTACTGCCATGCGGGCAAGTTGACGGCGGGCGAATACATCGCGTTCATTGCGTACAACGGCATGCTGGTATGGCCGATTCGCGAATTGGGCCGTACAATTTCGGAAATGGGCAAGACAGGCGTTTCCATTGAACGTGTCCGCCAGATCATCGTCGAGCCGGAAGAACACGATGCGGCGGATGCTGTGGAAAGTGACATGCAGGGCGATATTGTTTTCGACCACGTAAGTTTCGGCTACCACGAAAGTTCGGAGGTGTTGAAAGATGTTTCGTTCACCATTCCTGCGCATACGACGTTGGGCATTCTTGGTGGCACAGGTAGCGGCAAAAGCACGTTGATGCTGTTGTTGGACAAAATGTATTCGCTTCCAGATGGTTGCGGAACGATTTCTGTCGGCGGTCGCGACATTCGGACCATCAAGACGGCATCGTTGCGGAAAAACATCGGCATTGTGTTGCAGGAGGCGTTCCTGTTTTCACGAACGATTGCGGAGAACATCGGAATCGGCATGGACGAATTGGACATGAAGCAGATTGAAAAGGCGGCGGACGCCGCCTGTCTGTCTGACACTATCAATGGATTTACAGATGGTTACGATACGACGGTCGGCGAGCGCGGCGTCACGCTGTCGGGCGGCCAGCGGCAACGGACGGCGATCGCGCGATGTCTTGTCGGTTCGCCGCCGATATTGATTTTCGACGATTCGCTGTCCGCCGTCGATACGGAGACGGATGCGCGGATTCGCGCGGAATTGGAGCGTCGTTTCGGCACGGCGACGGTGATTCTCATCTCCCATCGCATTACGACGCTGTCCCGTGCGGATCACATTCTTGTGCTCGACAAAGGACGTGTTTCGCAATATGGTACGCCTGAAGAACTTAGAGGACAGCCTGGCATCTATCGGCAGGTTTATGAAGCCCAGACGGGCCTGGAGGGGAGGGCAGCCGTATGAAAAAGAAGGAGGAAAAACATAAGAAGCTGCCGTTCTTTGGGATAGGCAAACTGTTGCCGTTCTTGAAGCCATATCGTGCAATGATAATCTTCATGGTTGCCTGTGGCGTGTTGGGCACGTTGTGGGACATTGCCGTCACCTTAATGGAACGCTATGCGTTGAACCATTTTATCGCCGAGCATACAACGGATAAGCTGTGGTTGTTCATCACCGCCTATGTCGTTGGCGTCGTGGCGACAGGAGTCTTCGGCTATGCCTGCGGCACACGTGCGACGACGGTGGAGGTCAGTATTAACCGCGACTTGCGAAACGCGGCGTTCCGCCATCTGCAGACGCTGTCGTTTTCATACTACAGTCAGAACAGCGTGGGCTACATCCATTCACGGCTCATGAGCGATGCGTCGCGCATCGGTTCACTGGCTTCGTGGACGATCATGGAAAGTGTGTGGCACATCTCGTATTTAATTGGAGCCATTGTCGTCATGTTCAGCATCAATGCGAAATTGGCGGCGATGGTCGTCAGCATCGTGCCGTTGGTGGCGTTGCTATTTTCGCTGTTCCAGAAAAAACTGGTGGCGGTCAATCGCGAAATTCGTGAAATTAACTCACGGATTACCAGTGACTTCAATGAAGGTATCACAGGAGCGCGAACGGTGAAGTCGCTCGTCATTGAAGACAAGATGGAGCATGATTTCCGCAAGAATACGGACGAAATGTGGCGCAAATCCAGCCGCCATGCCCGCCTGCGCGGCCTGTTCGCTGCGACGATGGGCTTCGCTTCATCGCTGGCGTTGGCCATCGTCCTTTGGAAGGGCGGCTATATCGCGGCGGAAGAGGTTGGTACGTTCTCCATGTTCATGGCCTACGCACAGGGCATGATGGAGCCAATCCGCTGGCTGATCGACAGTATTTCCGATTTGATCACGACGGAGGTCAACATCGAACGGTTGTTCGGGCTGATGGAGACGCAACCAGATGTAGTGGATTCGCAGGAAGTTATCGAAAAATATGGTGATTGCTTCCACCCGAAGACGGAGAATTGGGAGCCAATCCGCGGCGACATTGAATTCCGTCATGTCGATTTCAAATATCCGGATGGTGATGAATATGTCCTCCGCGATTTTAATCTGACGATTCCTTTCGGAAGCAACATCGCCATCGTCGGCGAGACGGGAGCTGGCAAATCCACGTTGGCGAATCTTATCTGCCGTTTCTATGAACCGACTGCGGGGCAAGTACTTATCGATGGCAAAGACGTTCGCGAACGGAGCCAGTTCTGGTTGCATTCCGCTTTGGGATACGTCCTGCAATCACCGCATTTGTTCTCCGGCTCCATCCGTGACAACCTGCGCGTCGGCAAGCCGGATGCGACGGATGATGAAATCATCGCCGCCCTCCATGACGTTTCAGCGGACACCATGCTGGAGCATCTGGAGAAAGGGCTCGACAGCGAAGCGGGTGAAAGCGGCGACCTTCTCTCCACAGGTGAAAAGCAACTTATCTCCTTCGCACGAGCCATATTAGCTAATCCGCGCATTCTGATTCTCGACGAGGCGACGGCTTCCGTCGATTCGCTGACGGAAGCGAAAATCCAGTCTGCCATCGCGAAAATCATCCATGGGCGGACGTCGGTGGTCATCGCCCACCGCCTGTCAACCGTCCGCAATGCGGACATGATTCTCGTCGTGAAAGACGGCCAGATCATTGAAAGCGGCAAACACGAAGCGCTTATGGCGAAGAAAGGCGCCTATTGGCGGCTTTACACGAAGCAGGCGGAAGATGATGCCACGGAGAAGATTTTGGCTTAGAATTCTGGATATACTGGATTTTCTGGATTTTCTAGAAAATGGTATTATTCTTTTATAAAAACATAAAATTGTATTACTATGAAACATCTATTGAATATCTTCTTCCTGCCGTTGATGGCGGGGCTGTTGTTCGGTTGCAAGTCGTTGCCGCCGAGTGTTCAAACAACGATTCCAAACACGAAGTACATCGACAAATACGGTGGACTTTGGATGGAGATGACGTCTGGCGAGTTCAATAAGCACGGCTATGACTGCGGAGATATCGTCAAATTGGAATTGGCGGGACAGACACACGAAATGCCTGTCGTGCCGAATTTTCGCTACGTGAAATCGGGCAGGGCGGCGTTGGTGCTGTCGGAAGACGCAAAAAAGCCGCTGACGACAACCATATATTATGGTGACGCAGCTAGCCGCTGGGGGATCGCCGTCAAAAATGTCGCGGCGGACAAAAAGGTGACATGGACGCCAAAAGACGGCATTTCGATGCCGCTGCCTGTTGTCATCAGTATGAAGGAGAAGGGCGGATATACCGACCAGTTGCTGATTTATGATTTGAAACGGACAAACAATCGCGAAGACTATGCGGAGCTTTCCGACAGTGATTTTGCCAATTTCCGCGAAATCCGCACAAGCGGCATGGCGGCAGGTGTGCTGTATCGTAGCTCCAGTCCGATCAATCCCGCCATCGGCAGAAATACGTTCGTGGATAAAGCGGCAAAAGCCGCTGGTATCAAGACGGTTGTGAACATGGCGGATACGGAAACGGCGGCGAAGAACATGGCTGGTTGGGCGAATTCCTACTGCGCGACGCTGCCGACGGTGTTTCTGCACATGGGCGTTGATGCGACACAGCCGTCGTTTGGTGATGGTGTGCGGGATACCGTCCGTTTCATGCTGTCCCATGAACCTCCATATTTGTTGCACTGCAAGGAAGGGCAGGATCGCACAGGATTCGTCTGCGCCGTTTTGGAACTACTGGAAGGCGCGTCTTTACAGGAAGTTGCTAACGATTATCTGAAGACATTCCAGAACTTTTATTATGTCAAAGCGGATTCGCGGCAGGCGGCGGCCATTCGCGGCGATATGCTGGAAAATCTGCGGACGGCCTTCAGCCTGAAATCGTTGAAAAAATCGGATTTGAAAAAAGCAGCTGAAACCTATCTGCTTAACGTCGGTCTGACGCAGGAGGAAATAATGGCATTGCGGAAGAAGCTGTCAACTACAAAGCCATAACGCTTTCGTCGCTTAAGTCCCTTTCGTCGCTTAAGTCCTTTTATTGGAGGTAATATGAAGATTCAATCCAATCTAAAACGCGCGGTCTGCGTGGTGTTGTGCATAGTGTTCTGCTTGGGAGCATGCGGTTGCCAGTCGTCGGTTCGCGTGTCCGGACATGCAGTCCGCCCATATGAATACCCGCCAATGCGATATGACGGAAGTTTCTGGAAAAAAGATCTTTGGGAGAAAAGCAATCACATCACGGTGGAGGACAAACGCCATACTGTGGCGGCGGTGCGTTGTCGAACCAATTATTGGTATGCGTTGGCGACCGTTTTGACGTTCGGCCTCTGGGCACCTATGGACATTGAATGGGAGGAGAACGATGATTAGGAATCTTTGTGTTTTCATCGACGGCACGAACCAGAATCGCTCCAAGGCGGAATGCGCGACGGATTCAAATGTCGTAAGGCTATACTACGCATCGCCGAATGTGAAGGAAGGCGATGTCCAGCAGCGTTGCTACTATCGGAAAGGCGTCGGCACACGGTCTCATGAGACGATTACCGGAGCGGCGTTGGGCTTTGGATTGGATGAACGTATCACGGAGGCGAAACGGTGGTTGGATGACGAATGCGAAATCGCGCGGGAAGACGGCTGCGAGTCGCGCATCTATCTGTTCGGTTTTTCGCGCGGCGCTTTCGCCGTTCGCGTTTTGGCGACGTTTCTTAAATACGATGTCGAGATGATTGGCGTATGGGATACGGTGAAGGCGACGCCAGGAAACGATTTCGGCATCGCGGATCTTCCTCCATACGTGAAACATGCGTATCACGCCATGGCAATCGACGAACGCCGCAGTATTTTCGATGTCTTCCGTTTCAATCCGCTGGATACGATTACAGAACGGTGGTTCGCAGGCTCCCACACGGATGTCGGCGGCGGTTATGCGAACCATGAATTGGCGGATATTGCCTTGCGGTGGATGGCGCAGAAGGCAGTTGATAACGGCCTTGTCATTGATCGCATGAAGATTGACACGGATAAGCCAATCGACCTGACGATCAAACCAATTGTACATGACGAAAACAATATCGGCTGGGGCCTGACGAATGTGTTCAAGAAGAGCAAAGCCGTTGTTGAACGTCTTATTGGAACAGCGGATGTATTGGACGATACGGTGCTGTTCATCCGCGATAACTGGGACGGACTGCTTCACAATTCAACCCTGTCCGACAACCAGATGTTCATGGGCGTCGATTATTCAGGCGATGTGATTGTGTAAAAGCCGCCTTGCGGCGGCGTTTATGGCTCATAAAAAAATAGGGGACGAAAATGCATCATATTTGCATTCGTCCCCTGCATTTTCCGCTAAGTTTACTGATTACTTTTTCGGAAACATAATCGCATCCATTTTATAGACTGGCGATTCAAGCCGTCCTTCCCAGAATTTATATCTCCCGTCATGCGTTGAGAAAATTTCGAATCTTAACTCTTCTATGTCCTCCAGTTCATCTTCAGAGATAAACGTTTCATAGGTGATTATGGTCGCTTCGCCAGACCGGAGTTCCACGACATCGAAATAGGATTCGGAACGGACAAGCGGAACCCGTTGTCTTGATGAAGGGATGAAACATGTTCTAATTTTGTTTATGTTCAAGATGAAACGGTATAAATCTTCTCCGCTGGTATGAGTTTTTCCAAGACTGTCGATTTTCGTAGGAAACAGGCAAGTTTTTTGGCTTTTGTTCATGACATATAGAGTAATCGTCATATTGTAGCCTTTGAGTTCGTTGCCATTTCGCATCATGGTGACCGGTTTATCCTTTACAACAGTCAAACTGGCATTGACGAACTCCAACTCCGCCTTTTCAAGAGGGTTTTCGGTGGCATCCCGTTGCTTGGTGATATTCTGCGCAGACAGCGGCATCGCAAGACATGAGGCAAAACACAGAAACATGCAGATTGATTGAAGACTGGACAGTTTCATGGACATCTCCTTTGTGTTGCTTTTTTACATTATACAAGAGGAAAAAAAACTAATGCTAATATAAGCAGATGCCTTAAGAGTGTCAAACGTTTTTTGGGGGGGTTTTGTAAAAAATCAGAATAATATAATGAAAAGTTATCGCTGACGATATTTAGCGGATATTTGTTATTGTTTATGAGACTGCCTTCTTCTGTCGGTTGGGGAAAGCCATTCTCCGACATAGTACCTTTCATGTTGCGTTATTTGTTCATGATTGTTACATATCCACAAAACCTTAGCTCATCATCATGATTTCACATGTGCGCGGCGGCGGATGATGTCGTCCTGGATGGACGGATCGAGCCGGGTGAAATAAGCGGAGAAACCGCTGACGCGGACGACCAGCGAGCCGTATTTCTCCGGATGTTCGCGGGCGTCCTGTAGATCGGCGTTGTCCGTCACATTGAATTGCATTTCATGGCCGCGGCCGCGGACGAATTCCTTCAGCAACGCGCAGAAATGGCCGATGCCGTCCTCTCCTTTAAAGAAATCCGGCGAGAAGCGGAGGTTGACGACGGTGCAGTTCTGCTGCGTGTAGTCGGGCTTGCAGATGGATTTGATGAACGCGGTCGGGCCCTTGCGGTCGTAGCCCGCGTTGGGGGAGGCGGCGTCCGACAGGGCGGTGTGGGCGAGACGTCCGTCCGGCGTAGCGCCGACCATGCGGCCGGCCGGAATGTTGCTGATGTTCGTGGCCATGCAACTGAAGAACTGGCCGCCATCCAACGTCTTGTGCGGACGCCACATCTCGCCGAAACGACGGACGAGATCGACCGCGATGGAATCGGCATAATCATCGTCGTTGCCGTACTTTGGCGTGGCATTGATGAACATCTGCCGCAAGGCTTCATGGCCTTCGAAATTAGCCTCCAACGCAGCCATGACCTCTTTCTTCTCGACACGTTTCTCTTCGAAGACAAGCTTCTTAAGGACGGACAGGCTGTCGGTAATCGTGCCGATGCCCATCATGCCGACGCCGTGGAAACGACGGTAGATGGAACCGCCGTCGTTGAGATCGAGGGCGCGGGCGATGCAGTCCTGCGTGAAGGCGGAAAGCACGGGATCGGGCAGCCGTTCGGGCGAATAGCAGGCCAGATTCGTGTTGTAATTATCGACGTAGGCCTGAATGCGTTTCGCGATTTCGGCCAACAGATCGTTGTAAAGGTCTTCGTACGTTTCGTATGTGTCCAGTCGTTTGAGGACGGTTTCGAAGCAGAGCTGTGTGTCAAACCGTCCGTCACTCCAAGCCTGCTGACGGCCGGCGACGAGAGTCTCGACGCAGCCGACCATGCAGTAATCCCTTGCGTGTTCGGTCTTTACGCCGACTTGTTCCAACATGGGAATGGTCACTTCGTCATTGAAAACGGCAGGGAAACCGATGCCTGTGGAGATGAGTTTCGCGCAGGCTTGATAGAATTCGTCTGGCGTGCGGTCATGGAAACGCGCGGAGAGATTTGTGGAGGGGGACTTGACGAGACCCGTGGCCTCCAATGCGAGATAACTGAGTTCGTTCGTGGCGTCTTCGCCGTCCGGCGTGATGCCCGCGATGGCGATATTCGTCGTGTCATGGACGCCTTCGACCTTTGTCCAGATGTGGCAAAGCATATCCAACGCGTCATCGCGCGTCAACGTGCCGTCGGCGATGTCGCGGCGGTAGAAATCGATAAGATATTGATCGATACGGCCGAGTGCGTCATGATTACGGCCTTGGCTTTGGAGCACGATGAAAAGGAGCCATGTCAGTTGCAACGCGTCGAAGAACGATGTCGGAGCGGGGCCTGCGATGCGCGTCAGACAGGCGGAAAGCTCTGGATCCGTTTCCTTTAGCGATTCTGCAAATCGCAATGAGAATGCCTTAATGGCGTTGATGCCGATTTCCATGGCTTCAAGATTCGCAAGCGATTTTGCATCCGTATGATAGCGACGCGAATCGGCAATATGGTCGAGAATGCCGTCGAGGCCGATGGAGAGAACGGTGCGGTAGTCTGGAACGGTGTGATCGTTGCCGACGGTGAAATTGCGGCAACCGCGACCCGCATTGGCGCCAATGCAGACAGCATAGTCGTTTTTGAGTTCTTCGGGAACTTCCATGACTTGATACGTTTCCATGCCGCATGCGAAACGCTGCCGTGGATCAAACGTAAGTGGCAGATGTTCAAGCGTATAGGCAAACGCTTTGGCGCGGAAGACGGCCTCGCTTGGATCCGCGCGGAAGCTAAGATAATACTTGCCCCGCCAATAGGCTCCGAGATTCACATTGCGGCCGCAGCCCTGCACATAGATGGTTCGTGAGGCGACGCGTTCGGTTTCAAGGATGGCTTGCCAGTTCTTTTCCATGATGGATTTTACCATATATAATAAAGAGAAAGGACGATGAAATGATAGTTGTTTCTTATGATAACTTGAAAAACGGCAGTTTCAAGAGAAATTAAAGAAAAGAGTGACATTTATCATCATGAAAA
>JAEEGH010028139.1_pt1 | contig 11080 bp, 7 predicted proteins | sample 9134181 | NCBI WGS metagenome assembly JAEEGH01 (sample SAMN16246544, study PRJNA631951) | gut metagenome | biome: gut microbiome; feature: rumen; material: DP-attached | host: Bos | place: Iran: Karaj | collected 2018-10
GTCCTCGCACACAAGCATGGCTACATCCGTATCCTTGCTGTCGCGGTATTTATGCCCCGAGAGTTCTCCGAGTTTGTCGAGCAGGCCGGAGAAGACGTCGGAGTCGTAGTTGCTGTTCTTGCCCTGCAGCACTGCGCAGAGGCGCTCGAATCCCATGCCGGTGTCGATGTTCTTGGCGGGGAGAGGCTCCAGATGGCCGTCCGCCTTGCGCTCGAACTGCATGAACACCAGGTTCCATATCTCAATCACATGAGGATCGCTCTGGTTCACCAGGTCCCGTCCGGGGATGCCGCTGGCGCGTTTCTCCTCTTCGCTGCGGATGTCGATGTGGATCTCGGAGCAGGGGCCGCAGGGGCCGGTCTCGCCCATCTCCCAGAAATTGTCGTGCTTGTTGCCAAGCAGGATGCGCTCTGCGGGGAGATGCTTGAGCCATGCCTGACGGGCCTCCTCATCCAGGGCGGTGCCGTCCTCGGCGCTACCCTCGAATACGGTAGCATACAGGAGTTCCGGGTTGATGCCGTAGACGCCGGTGAGCAGCTCCCAGGCCCAGTCGATCGCCTCTGTCTTGAAGTAATCGCCGAAGCTCCAGTTGCCCAGCATCTCGAACATCGTATGGTGATATGTATCGTGTCCTACTTCTTCGAGGTCGTTGTGCTTGCCGCTCACGCGGAGGCACTTCTGGCTGTCGGCCGCACGCTTCATCTTAGGCGTGGTGTTGCCCAGGAAGATGTCCTTGAACTGGTTCATGCCGGCGTTCGTGAACATGAGCGTCGGGTCGTTCTTTACAACCATGGGTGCGGAGGGAACGATACTGTGTCCCTTTGCCTCAAAAAAGTCTAGAAATTTCTGACGTATTTCCTTGGAAGTCATCATAATAAAAAGCAGTATCTAAAGTACAATCCTACAAAGATACTGCTTTTTTTCGATTACTGGACCTGAATGGCTTGCTCAATTTCTTCCGTGCTGCCGTCCGAATATTTGATCACTGCCTTCAAAGTGTGGGAACCGGCCGCCGACAGGGTTATCGTACTATCTGAAACCTTGGCGCCATCGTAGTACCACTCCACGCTTTGCGCAGGTTCACCTGCACCGTTCAGCGCCAGAGTCAGAACCGTACCGACCGGGTATGCGTCTCCCTTCCTGGGATTGGCGAGGGTATAGAGAGCCATAGCCTCATAAACCGATCCACCAGGCATTATCTCACAGTCTATCAAGAAGTTGTATCCGGCATCCACCCAGGAAGAATGGCCCGTTTCCGTGTAGGACGTCCATATCACCCCGCCACCGGGAATATAATCGAGATTGTCGATGCTCATCCAGTATTGAAGGTCAATGTCCTTCACGGAGACGCCGAAAATAACATCCTCCCCTTCGGGGATAACCAGGTTGGCATCGGAAATATCCACTGTGTTGATCACATCGCCTTTGAGTGATCCCAAGGTTTTGGTGTAGACGCGATTGCTTCCGAAATCGACGAACACATCCATCTTCACCACACTGTTCCCATGAATCTGGAAATTGATCTTCTGGAATGTGCTTCCTATGTAATCCTCCAGCTCGTCTGAAGTGTAACGTACGCCTATCGTTGCCGACCACGAGGTATTATCGCCCTGGAGGCCCAATCCCAGGTTAGAGGGCGGGCCATGCTTGGAGAGCGTTACCGGCTCGCTCTCGAAAATGCTCAGCATAGTCACATCCATCACAGTTTCTGCCGTAAGGACACGGAGCTGCCTCTTGACGGGACGATACATCTCTTTCGTAAAACTGACTTCGATACCTTCTTTCACATCCACAGGGAATGTAAAGGAGAATACTCCGTCTGCATCGGTATTCACCGTCTGTGTATCAGCAGTCACCCATACACCGGAAATAGGCCGTCCGGAAGAATCGCTGACCTTGCCATGCAGCACCCTTTCAGTAGGGATCTCTATCTTGAATCCCATTTGATCTCCGTTCCATGCAATGTCAGACAAAACGAATCCGCTTTTTCTTCCTGCCCACTCCGTGCCTTCAAAACCGGTGTAGCCCGATGTGCCAGGCCAGAGCATATCGTTATAATCGCTATAAGAGTTCTTTGGCTTTTCAATATAGCAGCATGGATGATCTGAGTAGCAGTTGAGTTCGTTCTTGTCCCAAAGTTTTTTAGCCGTAGTGCCCGCAACCGGATTATCGGACATATCCACATGGTAGATGAGCATTCCGTGCGGCGCAGGGGAAGTCGTTCTGGTGAGGATGTATGAGTCCCAACCTTGCCCGTTACGCACTTCATACATGAAGAACTCGCCATCTACCGACGTCGGTGTGGACAGGCAATCGTCTTCCTGAACGGGTTTCAGAACATAATCGCCGGGGGTTGATGTCGTGTTGATTGTATCCATCCAGCCCAGCATCCAGCGTTCCAACGCGCACATATAAGGTGGAGTGCAGCCATTGTTGTTATAGCTTCCCCCACACATGAGGGAGAAATCATACATATTGACGGATGAGCCGTTGTCTTCGTAATCGGTGTCGTAGAGGTCCGGCAGACCGAGAACATGGGCGAATTCGTGGCAGAAAGTGCCTATGCCCGCCATGCTATTGCCATTGTGGCCACTGTATTCGGAAGTGCAGGCGTAGCTCAATGTGTGAGTGCCATCCAAAACCAGGTTTTTGTCATAAGCCCCCGATGCATGAGGCCAGATGTGGTATGCATCGGCTCCTTCCGCCTCGTTGTGACCGGCATAATAGAAGAAGATATTGTCTATGAACTTGTCGTTGTTGTGATCGTAAACCGAAAAATCCACCTGGTCGTCAAGCAGGGCGCAAGCTTCCAGCAGGAGCTCGTCCGGATGCTTGTCATAACCCTTATCATCGTTCTCTCCGTAGTATGAATAGCTCTTGGAAACCTTCACAGGGCCGAAAACGTCGAATACCGGCTTGAACCTGCCGTTGGAATTCTCCTTGTAGTAATCTGCAGCGGAGCCCGTGCCTCCGTTTTCGGAATACCCCTCCGCATTCAGCATGCGGCTGAAGGCATCATTGGCGTTCGGCACCGTAAACCGGAGATCGTCGAACTCTATAAGGAGCACCAGGAAATGCTTGTCTCCAAGGCTCAGGCGGTCTTCTTCCCTGCGTCCGGCCGTCGCCTTGCGGCCCGGAGCTGCCATGCGGGCACGCTTCTGCCGGATCAGATTCTTGTCCAGCACAGGCTTGGATGCGGGATGTATGAACCCGTCCTTGCCAATGACCACAACCTGCCCGTTGCAGGTGAGATAGTGGTAGAACTCGTCTCCGTGTATATAGATGGTGACCACGGAGCCGTCCGGCTGACGGTGCTGGAAGGGAGATGGCGTGGCGGGGACGGCCCTGGCTATGACGACCGAGGCAAACAGGGCCAGTATGGCTAGTATTAACTTTTTCATAAGGCCCTAGAATTTAAGCACATACACCGCATCGCCGTCCGACAGCCAAATCTTGCCGTCGCCGGTTTTGACTATCTCTATTTCCCTTTCGCTCTCAACGGACACGGCATCCATCCAGTTCTGGATAAGGGTAAGGGTGGTCTTTGTGCCGGGTGTGGGTTTGGCCGGGAGTCCTTTTACCGCCAGGAACTTCTGTCCCACAGGGTCCAGCAGACGGCTTGCCACCGTGCCGTCGGAGTAGCGACGCACCGAAGTCTGGAACTTGAGCGGCTCGAAGGGAATGTCCCCTCCCTTTCCGTCGTAATTCCAAATGCCCAGCGTGGAACCGAGGGCATTCTGGGTGAAAGTTGCAACAGTGGAACTCTTTCCGCACGTGGCGACGACCATGCCCTTGCGAGCCTGTTCGCCATCGTTGGCCTCCACCCTTATGGTAACGGTAGTCTGGCCGCTGCCGGTTACCTCCGATCCGGTGACCAACGCCCATGGAGTGTCTACCAATTCAACGTCGGCATCCAGGTCGCATACGACCATGATCTTTATATCATGTGCGCGCCAGGATTCTCCCACAGACGCCTCAGGCACCATTTTCAGCACAGATGGTTCCTTGATGACTTCTTTCTGCTGCACACAGGACGCCAGCAAGAGCGCCAGCGAAACCAGGTAAAACAGTTTATTCATTATGTCAGAAGGCATAGCTCAATCCGACCAGCAGGCTTCCGCCCACAGTATCCGATGCCAGCAGATAAGCAAGATTCAGCGCAGCTCCGGCGAACTCGGCGCCAAGCCCGATGGAAGCATAGGAAGGAATGCCTAGGTCCTTGCTTCCAAGATGGTATCCAGCGCGTGCGAAAGCCATTCCGGCTATGCAATACTCTGCTCCGAGGGAAGCGCCGAAGGCTCCTGCAAAGAGATAAGATACCTCCGCACCCGCCTTCAAGCCTTCTATAGCCTCGTAGGCTGCACCTGCCTTGAAAAGCGACGGCTGGGAATAATCTCCACCGCCATAGTTCACTTTACCACCAAGGTTGCATACAGCAAGGCCGGCCTGGAGTTTATCCTTCGAATAAGCTGCGCTCACGTCTATGCCAAACGCCGAGGCCTTCGTGTCCTTGGCGAGCACAGAGGAAGTGCTGCGCACTGTGAGGGCAGCAGCAAGTCCGGGCATGATGCGGTATCCCAGCCCCAGAGCGATAGAAGACTCTTTAGGGGTGAAACTGGGAGTCACCTGACTAATGGCACCGGTGGGGCCGGTAACCTCGTATTCGGGCTGAATGAAACTCTTGTATTCCAACGCGATGGAGAACTTCTCCATCAGCAGCACGGATGCAGAGGCGTCCAGAACCTTGTCGGAAGCCGCCTTGGGCTGCCAGGATGCATAACTGACTCCGGCCGCCACCATACCTTCCATAAGGGCGGAAGATGCGGCATAGCCCTGAAGAGCATGGGCATCCGAGCCCAGTACCGATACGCCCGCGGCTCCCATTGCATCGGGATCCGCGTTAATAAGCAACGAAGGCAGTGTCTGTGCCGATGCCGCCGAAAATGCGGCGGCGAGTATCATTATGGACAATATCTTCTTCATGGCATCAGATCTTTACAAAGTTGAACTTCTCTTCCTTGCCATCCTTGGTGAGAATGACGGTATACACGCCCGGATAGGCCTTCGACATGTCTACGCTTACGGGATCGAAGGGACCTATCTCCAGAGTAGCATCATAGAACACGGCGCCGGTCTGGGAGATGATGCGGACGTGCCACGTGCCCTCTTCGCCAGTGCGGATGTTCAGCACATCGCTCACCGGATTAGGATAGATGTCCACGCTGCGACTGCCCTCGCGCACCAGCACACGGAAGCTCTGCGAAACCTTCTCGCCACGCACGTCCGTACCTTCGATGGTGATGTCGGCGTTACCGAAGTTCATCGGTGTCAGGTAGAACTTGCCCGAGGCGTAGGATAGATTGCACACCATGGTGTTGCTGAGGGTGATTTCATAGGTGAGATCCTCACCGTCGTCATCCTTGAAATAATCCGTCGCGTTCAGCACGGTTGCGGCTTCCGTCTTGGACGAGAAAGCCATGTCTTCCAGCTTCTTACCAATATACGGCTTATGATTCTCAAGTACGGTGTAATCCACAATCTGCTGCACGCTAAGGCCATAGTAATCCGTTACCACGAGCGTGTCCTTGAAACTCCCGGAAGGAGTGTCTGCGCCGGTCAGCACAATCTTGGGCAGATTCCTGGTGAGGGTGTCCAGCACAGTGCCAGTGGAGCCTTTCTTGAGCTCGATTGTGTAGAAGTGTCCGTCCGGTTCGTTAATGCTGAAGTCCATCGAGGCTTTCTCGTGAGGCTTGATGGTCACTGATGTGACACCGAGCTTGTTGAGTTCAGGAGCGCTGTTGCCTCCGGTAGTAACCTGCACACGAGATGTAATTGCAGAACGGTTGCCAGCCAGGTCTGCCGACTGGGCGGCCATATAGTATTTGGTGTTGAACTCCAGGCCAGTGATGGTTCCCTGAAGGGTGGATCCAACGGTGGCATCATCCCCCACATAGAACATTGCAAACTCCGCATTGTCCGTCTTGGTGAAATCGGATGTGCTGTAGTAGACATAGATCGCACTGGGAGTGCCGTCATCGTCATCCTTAGGTATGGTTACCGTACATGTCACGTTGTTCGACTGTGCGGAAAGCGTCGGAGTAGCCGGCTTGTCCGGAGCTTTGCCTCCTGAACCGGCAATCGCGCCGTAGGCATTGACCAGGCCTATACCCATCTGTATGCCCTTATTGAATGAGCTGATGTTCACAGCAGACTTGTTTAAGAGATTGCGAAGGTCCGAATTTTTGAATCCCTTCGCCATGCGATTTGCAAGAACCAGAGCGGCAACACCGCTAACATGAGGGCAAGCCATGGACGTGCCCTGGGCAAGTCCGTATTTATTGCCGGGGTATGTACTAAGTACCTGATTCCCCTTTTTTGCATCACCGCCAGGAGCGGCGATATGAACCCATGAGCCGTAGTTGGAATAGTAGGCTCGTTTGTAGTCTGCACCGACAGAACTCACAATATACATTCGCTCATAATCGGCTCCGTAAGGGCTCGTCGAATCATCGTTACCGGCAGCAAAAATCACAATGCCCCCGGCCATAGGCCCCACCTGGTTGCCATTCTCGTCGAATCCGGCGAAGTCGGTAAAATAGTCGACCGCAGCCTTGAGAGATTCCGGAGTCGTGGCCGGCTTTACCAAGCCCCAGCTATTCTGGGAGATAATTGCGCCATGATTGCAACTCCATATTATAGCTTCTGCACCAGCCCCCTGCTCCTCGCCGTCGAATATCTGGCAAGACATCAGTTTGACACCTTTTTCATTTTTCTTGGCATTTCCACCAGCTATTCCACAAACTCCCGTTCCGTTATTGTTGACCGCAGCAATAGTGCCGGCAACGTGCGTACCGTGATCTCCAGGGTTGACAGTAAAAGAATTCTTTGCGAAATTATACCCAAAGCGGTTATTGCCCTTCTTTTCCGGGTTTTCCCACATGTTCGCGGCCAGATCCTCATGATTGAAATCTATACCTGTGTCCACAACTCCGACTACAATATTGGAGTTGCCTGTCTTATAGGTCTTCCATACGGGAAAAACATTCACATCGCATCCGCTGACAGATGAAGCGGCGGAGCCATTGTTGTAATAGTGCCACTGTTTATCCAACATGGGATCATCGAATGGCATGGTGGCCGTGGGTGCTGCAGCGTTTCGAGGGTCAACATATGAGACCAGCTTTGGATTGCCCACAATCTCTATCCTGGGGTTGTATTCGATAATCTCCACCCCTGGGAAGTCGAGGGCTGCGCCAGCTTTGGTCACGCTGCGATTCTCATCGTAATCTACCTTGTACCACAGATGCAGGCCTCTGGCACGCATGCGTGGCTCGAACCTGCCTCCGTTCTGGAACAGGCGGCGCATACGCACGATTCCGTCGCCCGGAAGGCTCTTGACCTTGGCGACTTGCACATAGCCGTCTTCATCCATGGCCGTCTCCAGCTCTGCTGCAAGCTCTTCGTTAACTTTTATGTTCACATACGGCAACAGGTCGCCTTCCGGCACGAAGTCGTTTATCACCTTTGCCCCGCCCTCCTGCGGAAGTTCCGCGAGGGCTCTCTCATTGACTGCCTGGCATCCGCCCGTCACGAGCGCAGTCGCCAGGATAAAAAATAGTATTTGCTTTCTCATTTCTCTGTTTTACTTATTATCGCTGAGGAAATCAACGACCTTCAGCAGACTCTCGGGATCCTTCCACTTGATTTTGTTGCTCTTGAGCCAGGTCTTCCAATTTGCCTTGGCGGCATCTGAGAGGGAGGCTTCAATATCTTTGCGGGTAGCCTTGATGCAGCTGCCCCCTTTAATAATATAATAGGTAGTGATGATGTTCAAGTCCGCTCCGTTCTCCTTTTCCTGAAGGATGAGCATGTGGTTCTGGTTCACCTGTCCGTCAACTTCCACGGAAGAGAGCTTGCGGGTGGATGCAGATTCGGAAGATGCCCCGTAGCCGCCGCCTGTTTCCTGGAGGGCTGCGAAATCCCCAAGCAGCGAAACCGCGACAACACCGTTGTCATTCTGGGCCACGATCTTGCGCATTTCCCCGTTAAAAGGGATGTAATTATCTTTCCCTATCGTTACAGCAATGACGTTCGAGAGGTTTGCTTCCTTGATGATGTCTTTATCGATGAAGTGCAGTTTGTCGTGACGCACCTGAACGTTCATGAGCACCTCGCTCTTGGCGCCGCCATCCATGTAGATGACACCAGGGGTAAAATTGTCGTATAGATATGGCCAGGTTGAACTGGGTGTCTGTGCGGCTGCGGCAATTCCGGCCAGCAGACCTGCAAGTATTATCAATCTTTTCATAACAATCTTCATTTATGGTGAAATCTACAAATATAATATAAAAAAGGATACCCACGGTTTCGTGGGTATCCAATTGAAACAAATCGATCGAAGAAAACTCTACTTTACGAATTTACGAGCAGCGTTATCCTTTTTCAGATCCTTCTTTACAGCCTTCTTTGCGGGAGCAGAAGATGGTACGGTAAACTCGTAGGAAGTAGAAGTCCTTGCATACTGGGCACCGATGATGTAGTCCCAAGTGCCAAGCTTATACAGATCCACATCAAGCTCTCCCCCCAGCACAAGCTGTCCTGCCTTGGGAACGTTGAATACAACTTCACCTGCCTCATTCCAAGTAACAACATACCCATCGAAGGAATATGCGCTCAATGTAGCTACGGCTATAGCATCACCATCAAGGACAATTACGCCGGTATCTGGATCAAAAACGCCATAGAATGAGGTGTAATCCAGCGGAGTGTACGATGTGAGTCCGACAGTCGAGAAGGATTTGAACAGGTCGTAAATAACCACATCGTAATCTTTGTCATCGGACGGGGCCACAACAACCTTAGCCTCAGCGGCATCTCCGGCCCTATAGCCTGTAACAGTCCCTGAATAAGTGCCAAGGATGTCTGCAAGAGTGTATCCATAAGAGCACAAAGCAACATCTTCCAGATCAAGAGCATTGTTCACATTGCCGAAGATATCCTTTACAATACCCTCGTCGATTGTGTAGGTGCTATAATATCCGAAGTCAGGTGCTTCATCCAAGCCTAGTTCTACTGCCGTATAGGTTGTCTTATCAACATCCCATGCCTCAAGCTCATACTCAACCGTGCGGCCGGTAACGCCATGGACGGCTGTCACGGTCACTACGCCCTCACCATAACCAGCGAGCTGATTGATGGTGCCTGCAAGCTTTGCTTCCAATGCGATGCTGAGAGCGGCAGGATTCTGGAAGAGAACCACAGAATCTTCAGCCACAGAGCATTCGAAGTCAAAGTTCACGTTCTTGTACTGTCCCACAAGACCGCTCTGCTTCGTTTTGGTAAGGGTGTTGGCTGTGAATGCAGCGTTGAGTGAATCAACATCGTTCTTCACGGAGCCGGCGGCGATGTTCAGGGCGACGAACTCGCCGGGAACATAAACATCCTTGGGGACATTGACCACGAGGCTGGCGCCATCCTTTCCGACGCTCACATTCTCTACGGGCACGGGTGCTGCGCCGATAGGCTGCAGGGTGCCGGCCGCATTCGCATAGTTGATAGCATAAAGCTGGATCACGAATGCAGCCTTGTCGGTAAGGGTGATAGGATCGTCGAAGGGGACGGTGAATACCATTACACTGTCTGCGACTTCCACCTTGGCCTTGCTGACAGATACAGCAGGGATGGTGTTATCGGAAGTGGTAACGGTCTGGCCGACAACCTTACTGAGGGTCTGGGTAGTGCTGCAAGCAGCTACGGCCACAACGGTATATTTGGTGTTGGGCGTGAGCTTCTTGACCTCATTCTTGAGGGTATCCTTCTTTGCAGCATTGGCGACTTCCTTATCCATGGAGCCGGAAAGCTTACCTGCAAGGAGGGTGGCGGCATCAACCGTTGCGGGGTCAACCTCACCCTTCAAGAAAGCGTATGCATAGTAACCGGTGTTCTTTCCAGGGAGAATCTCGAAAGCAACCGAGTTATCGCCGGTCACATTGACCGTCAGCGAAGGGGCGGAAGCCCTATCGAAGGTCACCGGGGTCTCGGGTTCGAACTGTGTGCACGAAACGAGAGCCAGGGCAACTACTGATATTGCGAATAATACTTTTTTCATACCTGTTTAGTTTTAATCTTTCTCACCCTTGATTTCAGGGAGCAGAAGGTTAATATAAGAATTGGCCGTACCAACGCGGAATGCAAAACCATATTCTGTACCGAAAGAGATGGTCGTCTTTTCGCCGAACGTAATGGTAGCTGAGGTGGAACCAGTATTGTAAAGATACATATCTCCGGTAAGACCATACAGAACTATATGGCTACCATCGGCGCGAGCATACTCAGATTCCTGACCGAAAGGTATTACGATGGTCTTCATATCGTCGGAAACGTTTCCATAATACAACATATCGTCACCCTTCCAACCATCGTTGCCGAACAGATTGTCGATCCATACCATATGGTCATCAGCAGGATCTTTGATAAATGTGGCAGTATATGTCTGGGCGCCGTTGAAGTAACTATTAGCGTTGAGAGTCCAAGTTCCGAGGATAGGAGTCAACGGATGGTCGATATCGTTCACCTTGACCGTGCAAACGGAAACGTTACCAAGATTGACGTTGGCAGAAGCGTTGAGGGCAATGGTGAAGATAAGGTCTCCGGTGTAGGTACCATCGGCCTTGGGGACTATCTCGATGTACTGAACACGCTCTGTACTCGAGAATGTGAGAGTCTTGGAAGCGTCAACAACAGTGAAGTTGACACCTTCCTTTGCGGTGCTGTCCTTGACGGTGTAGCTGATGCGCTCGTTGAGCCCGGCTACTGAACCAAGGGTGACGGCAAGGCGAAGGGTATCTTTCGAATCCTCATCGATATTGGCCGTCGGTGCATTAAAAGCCACGAATGCATTGCTGTCGTCGAAAACGGCAGGTACATTGCTTTTACCGCAGGAAGAAAGGATGGCAGCAGCGCAGGCTGCGATTCCTATATATGCAAAAATCTTTTTCATTGTCTTCCTCCTTTAATTATTTCGTGTTGGCATAACCGGGATTCGGCACAAGATTCTCGTTGAGGTCGAGTTCGCGCTTGG
>JAEEGH010028141.1_pt1 | contig 11079 bp, 9 predicted proteins | sample 9134181 | NCBI WGS metagenome assembly JAEEGH01 (sample SAMN16246544, study PRJNA631951) | gut metagenome | biome: gut microbiome; feature: rumen; material: DP-attached | host: Bos | place: Iran: Karaj | collected 2018-10
TGGGCCAACGACCGCTGCATCGTGATAAAGCTGTTCTGGAGGCGCCCCACACTGTCGCGGCGGGGACTTTCCGGCAGAGGTTCGTCGAAGTGTCCCTCGGCAATGCGTTTGGCCTGTTCATCGAGTTGTTTCAGTGGCTGGACGGCACGACGCACAGTCAGGTAGCAGAAGAGCATCAGCAGGACGAGACCGGCAGCAATGACAATCCAGACGACAACGAGCAGGCGGTTGTAGCGGGCAAAGACGTCGCTCGCCGGACAGACGATGGCAATGCTCCACCCCGTGCGCTGCAGTGGACGGTAGAAGATGAACGCATCGCGATTGTCGACAATGGTCTCAACCATACCACTGTGTCCTGCCAGCATAGACTTTCCCATAGCATGGATTGTACTACGCGCTTCGGGAGCAGCATCACTGAAGATGGACTCACGGAAGAGTTTCGCCGTGTCAGGATGTACGAGATAGGTACCCGTGTGGTCTATCATGATAGCCGACGAGTTGGGGTAAGGCTTCAGAGCGGTGACAGCCTGACTAAGCCATTTCAGGGTCAAACTGGCCGTTATGGAGCCGACATAGCGCCCTTTGGCATCGCGCATCGGGCAGCAATAGGAGGTCATAATGTCTGGCGAAGAGAGTGTTCCCTCGTTATAGTCGTCAAAGGCATCGACCCAGCAGGGTGTACCCAGTGTGCGCGGCGTTTTATACCACACGGCATCAAAGTACTCAAAAGGACCTTCGCGCACGGTAACGATACTGTCGGTGGACACGGCCCTGATGCGCAGGGAGTAGGCCGAGTAGTAGCGCCCCATTTCGGGGAAGAAATTGGGCTCCATGGAGATGGCAAAGCCTGTCAGAAACGGGTTCTCGGCCACCGTGCGGTGTGTAAAAGCCAGCAGCGAGTCGGGTGTCAGGTGTCGCGGTGTGGTCTGAGCCATGAAGTTGGTCACCGTTTCCGTCTCGTCCATAATGCCGTTGATACGTTCAGCAGTATTGTCAAGGAGCTGTACCGCGCGCTCGAAGGCAGCTCGCTGGATGTAACGTTTGCCCCGATGGAGAAGGTAGCCGTAGAGCAGGGTGAAGACCACCGCAATGATGACTACGATGACGAGTCCGAGGCGAAGCGACAGGCTGGACCTGATATAGCGTAGTAGTTGTTTCATGAGCCGGCAGGATCTTTAATAAGTTCGTCTAAAAGTTCGGTGATGGTCTCACTGCCCCGCTCAATGTCAGCCTGCAGGGCGGACATGTCGGTCTTCGACAGGTTCTCATAATCACGGCAGATGGCGTCAGTACTGCTGCAGAGCTGTTCCACCGGTGCCCTCATGCGCTCCGTCATGTCGTGCAGGAACTTCGCCTTCTTAGCCTCATAGTCCTGAGCCTCACGGTAGGCAGCCTGCAGCTCAGCGTTCTGGCGGCTCAGCGTCTCGCGTTTCTGCTGCATCTCGTCCATATAGCTTCGCAATGACTGCTGCATCTTCTTCAGGCTCGACTGCAGGCGCCCCGTCTCATGTTCGTGGTGAGAGTCCGGGATCAGCGTGTCTAAATTCCCTCCGGAAATGTCCTGAGCCGCATCGGCCAACAAGTGCAGCGGCCTCAGGTGGCGCGCTATGACGAGGTAAAGCACGACAAGCAACACCAGTACGCCACCAATGCCCCACCCCAGCAACACATGGTGCATGTGCGAGTACTTTCCGTAGATATCCTCCGCCGGGCACACCGCTGCGAGGCTATACTGCCGATCACCCACGGGCTGCGAGAAGATGTACACCTCGCGGCCCTCGTGCACTAACTGACGGCAACCGCCCTTAGACCCCGTAATATACGTATCCAACTGGCTGCTGTCGCGACGCGTCACAAAGAATTGTGCATTGGGAAGTAACTGCTGCAGCTGTTTCTGCGAGCTGCTTTCATCAAGAAGCCGTTCCACACGCGAGCGGCCTACCCGGAAGCGCTGCCCCTCCAATCGCGCAGTCATTTCCGACTGCCGCAGCGTATTGTCAATCCTCAGCGCAGCATTCTCCAGTGCCTGTAACGTAGCGTCAATGGTCTCGTCACGAATGACACCTTCCGAGAAACTGACAAGCAGAAAGATAACCACACCCGATGTGGCCAGCACGAAACCAGCTACCCACAGCGACAACTGTTTGGAAAAAGAGGTGCGTATCTTCTGTAACGGATTCATCATCAGTAGAACTTCACGACGTCGTCAAGATTCTTGTGGGCAGGACGGCGAGGCTCGGCAGCGCGATAGCCAAGGGCGATGACGGCCATCACCGCCTCATTGTCAGGAATGCTGAAGAGGATGCGCAGCTTGTCGGCCTCACGCATACCCATGATGAGCGTATCGAAGCCTTTGGCACGGGCCTTCAGGATGAAATAAGCATTACTGAGGCCGTTGTCATAGGCACCCCAGCCGTCGCCCACCTCGTTGGTCTGCTCGCCACGGAAGAAGCCCGACTTGCCTTTCTCGTAAGTGGAGACAATCAGCACGGGCGCACCAGCAATGTTCTGCTTGTTGCGCTCACCCACCAGATTGGCCACCGCCTCGACTTTCTCAGGACTCATAGCCACATAGTATTTCGAAGGCTGTTGGTTGGCCCATGAAGGTGCTTCTTGCGTTGCAATCAGCAGCTCACGGACCTCAGCCTCGCTGATGGTCTTGGTGGCATCATAGCTGCGGACACTTCTTCGGGTTGCCAATACCTCATCAAAGTTAACCACATTGGTAGTGGCCGTTTCATTGTTGTTTTCTTTGTTGTTCGAGCAAGCAGCAAGCATCATGCATGCCACTACTGCCGCAAAAAGTAAAGTTGATTTTGTGTTTTTCATGTTTTGATACGATTAGTTTTCGGGACAAAGGTAGGAAAAAACGACACTCTAGCAAGAAAAAACGTACCTTTGCACAAACAAAACGATGGAAAAGCATCCTGTCAATATCAGCCCTAACCTCATCAAGCACTACGCAGACTATCTGCGCCTGGAGCTTTCGCTGTCCGATAACAGTGTGGAGGCCTATTGCCATGATGTCCATTTGTTTTTGCAATACCTTGAGGCAGAAAAAGTTTCAACAGACATCAACACCATCACTCAAGAAACCATCGAGAACTTCTTCGCCTACCTCTTTGACATGAACATCGGAGCCACCTCACAAGCCCGCATCCTTTCAGGGTTGAAGTCGTTTTGGCGTTACCTGACCCAAGAAGAAATTGCCGAAAAAGACCCTACCCTACTCATCTCCTCGCCAACTCTTGGGCGTCACCTTCCCGAAGTGCTTAGCTACGAGGAAATCCAAAAGATGATCGACAGCATCGACCTTAGCCAGCCTACCGGCCACCGCAACAAGGCCATGATTGAGGTACTTTACGGCTGCGGTTTGCGTGTCTCAGAACTCATCAACCTACAAATCAGCGACATATACAAAGAGGATGGTTTCCTGCGCATCTTCGGCAAGGGCAGCAAGGAAAGGCTCGTGCCCATTGGCGACAGCAGCCTGAAAATCCTATACCAATACATCGAGGGCGCAAGATTGCACATCAAGCCCAAACCCAAATTCACCGACACAGTTTTCCTCAATAGCCGAGGCACAGGCCTCACCCGACAGATGGTATTCCTCATCGTGAAAGACTTAGCCGAAAAAAATGGTATTGATAAAACCATCAGTCCACACACCTTTAGGCATAGTTTCGCAACCCATCTTTTGGAAGGCGGTGCCAATCTCCTTGCTGTACAGCAAATGCTTGGTCATGCCAGTGTCAGCACAACGGAAATCTACACGCATATCTCTGATGAATTGCTGCGCGACACACTAACCACCTATCATCCACGTTTTAAGAAATAATTGGCATTTGGCTCTTGGCCTCTGGCTTCTGGCAGCTTTATGAAAAAGATGACTTTTACCCTTATATAAAGCTGCCAATAGCCAAAAACCAGTAGCCAATGCTCCAACAACAATTGACTACGTCGAAATCGAAGATTCAACGAAGTTAATTATCATTTCAACACCTAAACAATTAAACAACCAACAAAACCGTTATCTTTGCAAAAATTTACCGCCATGGACATCACAAAGTTCGACTTCCTAAAAGGCTTGCGCTCCGACCGCTTCTTCCTCTTGGCCGGCCCTTGCGTTATCGAGGATGAGACCTCACCCCTCTTCATCGCCGAGACCTTGAAAAACATCTGCCAAAAACTGAACATACCGCTTATTTTCAAGGGATCTTACCGGAAGGCCAACCGCTCAAGGCTCGACTCCTTCACGGGTATTGGCGATGAGAAAGCCTTGAAAGTGCTGCAAAGAATCGGCAAGGAATTCGCACTCCCCGTGGTGACCGACATCCATGCCGCCGAGGAAGCCACCATGGCTGCCGAATATGTGGATGTACTGCAAATTCCCGCTTTTCTCTGTCGCCAGACTGACCTACTTGTGGCAGCCGCCAAGACGGGCAAAACCGTCAACATCAAGAAGGGACAATTCCTCTCCGGCGAGGCCATGGGCTTTGCTGTGGAAAAGGTGCGTCAGTCAGGCAACGACAAAGTGATACTGACGGAGCGCGGCTCCATGTTCGGCTATCAGGACTTGGTGGTGGATTACAGAAATATCGCTACTATGCAAAAATTCAATGTACCTGTCATCTTGGATGTCACCCACTCCTTACAGCAACCTAACCAAAGTAGCGGCGTCACGGGTGGCCAGCCCGAATTAATCAGTCTTATCGCCAAGGCTGGCATTGCGGCAGGTGCCGATGGCATCTTCATGGAGGTGCATCCAGAGCCTAAAAAAGCCAAGTCCGACGGGGCTAACATGCTCCGTTTAGACTTGGCCGAATCTCTTTTGAGACAATTGGTGAGGATCAAGGAAGCGGTTACTGCATCCTAATATTCACAATTTGTCCCGTTTCGGTGTCAAACACCAACTTCGTATTCGTCAGCGGAGCCATCAGCATGGCACCCAACTGATTGACCGTCACCCTGTCTTCCAACAAAGTGGCATTGCCACACATCACCTTCACCTGAGCCGTTTCAGGAACGCGATAGAAGACCTTGTTCTCATACGACATCGACTCGATGGCCGACTGGCTAGGAGCATTGATGGCCGCAGTTGTGTTAAGCGACAGCGTCTGCACCGTAATCATGTTCCCTGAGCCTCCTGTGCCCACGGTCAGGCCTTCAGTCTCAGAGAACTTGGCGACAGTTTGGGTCGGTACTTCCTTGTTCGGAATCACATAAACGGTCTTCACCAACTTCTTACCCACCTTCTTGCCCAAAAGCAGACTGGTGTATTCCTTCTCCATGGCATCCAGCTTTTTATACATGGTGTTGAAAGTCTCGGGATTTGAAGCCATCTCGACATCGCCAGAAATCAAGTAAAACTTGGCCTTGCGAATCTCAACAATCTTATCAGCCACCTCTTTGGCCATCTGGGAATTGTTCTTTCCCGCAATCATCAAAGGAATAAAGCCTTCACCAATTTCATCCTCTTCCTCAATATTGGCTTGCTCTTCCCTGCTCGGCAAAGGCATCTCAACCACAGCATCAGCAGCATTGCCGATGCCCACGCTACGGATGATGCCATTGGACAGCACATCGAATTGCGTCTTGCTGCCTCTTGTGCCCTGCATGGTAACGAAAAACAATGCATTGGGGTCGGGACCCGAAACAGTCGACATTTTCACACCAAGAAGCTTGTATTCCGTGGTTTCAAATTCGACGATGTCCTCCATTTCAAAATAATTGGAAGCATAGTCGCTGAGCGGACCTTTCTCGAGTTTCACCTCTTCGATGATGAAATCCAGTTTCAGCATAGTCTGAGGCAAGGAATAATACACGCCGTTTTGCTGACCAGGCGCAACATTCTTGGCAAAGGTCGTGGTGAACTGTGCATGGAGTTGGCCTCCCATTATGGTCAAAGCCATCAGCATCAAAGCGATTTTTGTGACAATTCTATTCATTTCTGTAATGTTTTAGTTTCAAACTTCAAAAATACATATTTTTCGACAATCTCATCATTCAGTGACCATTTTTTCCTTTCTGCTGAAAAGCAACAAGGCCATAAACGTCAGCAATCCATTGATTATCAGGATTTCAAAACCTATCTTATAGCCGCCAAACAATTGCGGTGAATACATCTTCAAAAAGTAGCTGATGATAGGTGACGCGACAGCAATGAAAGGTACGGCTTTGTCGATGACTTTTCTGTTTTTGACAAACAAGCCAAAAGTGTACAAGCCCAACAAAGGTCCGTAAGTATAACCCGCAATGTCGAACACCTTATCAATCAACGATTCGTTATGGAATGGACGGAAAGCGATGATAACCAGCAAGTAAAGCATGGCGAAGGCCACATGAATCCATTTGCGGCGTTGCGTGATTTGCTGTTCGGTCAATTGTTTCTTGTCGAAGTGCATGAAATCGAAGCAGAAAGTGGTTGTCAGGGCTGTCAACGTACCGTCGGCGCTAGAATAGCCTGCAGCTACGAGTCCGATAACGAAAACGATAGCCGTAAACTTACTCAAAGAGAAGGCCACCGAGGGGAAAATCTTGTCATTGACCACGACACCCGCCTCGTTGACAGGCAGTTGGAATCCCGTTTGTTGGGCATAATAAATCAAGGCAGCCCCCAAGCAAAGGAACAACCCGTTGACAACAACAAACAACAGGCTTGATGTCATCACATTCTTCTGGGCATCACGTAAGTTCTTGCAAGTGAGGTTCTTCTGCATCATATCTTGATCCAAGCCTGTCATGGTGATGGTGATGAACATGCCACTCAGCACCTGTTTCACCCAAAACTTGTTGTGCGTCCAATCGGTCTCAAACACTTTGGTATACCCTTTCTCGGAAGCTGATTTCAGCAGGTCGCCCAGCGAGATGTTCAGGTTCTTCATGATAAACCAAGCCGTCAAAAAAGCAGCCAGTAATAGGAAAGTTGTCTGCAAGGTATCGGTCCAAACCACTGTCTTGATGCCACCTTTGAAAGTATAGAGAAGAATAATGGCGATAAAAATGACCGCCGGCACCCAGAACGGAATGCCCCAGTCCTTGAAAACGAACTCATACAGTACAAAAACAACAAGATACATGCGCAAAGCGGAGCCCAGCAATCGCGACAAGATGAAAAATGCAGCGCCCGTCTTTTCCGACCGTGGGCCAAAACGCATATTCAAATAGGAGTAAATCGAAGTCAAGTTAAGCCGATAATACAATGGTAGCAACAAAAGCGCAATCACCGCATAACCAAGCACATAGCCCAGTACCAAGGGGAAATAGGTGAATTGACCTGTGTAGACTCCTCCCGGCACCGACATGAAGGTCACGCCTGACAAAGAGGCACCAATCATGCCGTAGGCTACCACAAACCATGGTGAACTCTTGTTGCCACGGAAAAACGCATTGTTGTCGGACTTACGCGCTGTAAAATGCGAAATCACAAACAAAAGGATGGTATAAAAAACAAAAACAACAAGTATGATGGTTGCATTCATGAGATTCACAATTTGGTTGTGCAAAAATAGGAATAAATGTCGGACTTGAAAGAAATTACCGTACTTTTACAGCCCGTTACAAAACACTATCCAATGAAAGGCCTCTACACCATCCTTTTACTCATCGTATCCAATGTATTCATGACTTTTGCATGGTACGGACAGTTGAAACTGCTCGAAATCGTCCCCTCTTCGAAAGACTGGCCGTTGTTTCTGGTCATCCTGATGTCATGGGGCATTGCGTTGTTCGAATATTCGTTTATGATTCCAGCCAACCGCATCGGAGCCATGCAAAACGGAGGCCCATTCAACCTTATTCAGCTGAAAGTCATCCAAGAAGCCGTTTCATTGACCGTGTTTACTGTCATCGTAATCACCGTCTTCAAAACCGAAACCTTCCGTTGGAATCATATCCTTTCATTTATCTTTATTATCCTTGCCGTGTTTTTTGCCTTCAAAAAATAGGTTTTTGTTGCGAAAAACAGAAAAATGCATGATATTTGCGGACTGAAAAAGACACTATTAACTGACAAACAAAGAAAGGAAATAATATGAAATTCTATGACATTGATTCAGTATTCACCTTCGGCAAATACGAGGGCATGACCATCGCCGAAGTGTACGAGAAAGACCCAAAGTACTTGAAATATTGCGAAGAAAACATCGATGAGTTTTACGTTTCACCTTCCGTGATGCGAGAGCTGAAGTCGATGAACCGCGCCATCAATGATTCCGCTTTGCTTGATGCCAACTTCGACAAGATGAGCGACGACGAAATCGACGAGTTCATCAGCGGACACGATGAAGAAGACGAGTTCGACGAATCGAAACTGGAACGCGACTTCGACTGGGACAACAACGACTTTGCCGATGATTCCCCGTTCGATGAGTTTGAGGATGAATTCGATGAAGATGAGTTCAATGATGAATTCGGCGACAGCTTCGATGAAAGCTTCGACGGCGGATTTGATGAGTTATATTAATCATCAAAAAAAGCCTGCCCATTATGTCATTCCCTCGGGAATCTATAATGGGCAGGCTTTTTTGTTTGATTAACTAAGCGTTAATACGTTCCGAAATGGAATAAACCCTCTTTTCGCGCTGCGTCGAGGTAATCATCTCGGCGAGAAAGCCCGTTGAGAAGAGCTGCACACCAACAATCATAGCCAAAATGCCGAGGTAGAACAAGGGTCTACGGGTCATAGAGACATAGACATGGCCAAAATACTTGGTGCAAACCAAATATACGGAAATGATAAAACCAGCCAAGAATGACAATGTGCCCAGCACTCCGAAAAAGTGCATCGGGCGGTTGCTGAACTTCGAGATGAAGTTGATGGTAATCAGGTCGAGATAGCCGCGAATGAAACGGCTCAAGCCGAACTTGCTTTTGCCAAATTTGCGCTTTTGATGGTGCACAACCTTCTCCCCGATGTGGCCAAAGCCATTCATTTTGGCGATGACAGGGATGTAACGGTGCATCTCGCCGTAAACCTGAATGTTCTTTACCACCTCGTTACGATAAGCCTTCAAACCGCAGTTGAAGTCGTGTAACTTGATGCCCGACATCCTGCGTGTGGTCCAATTGAAGAACTTGGACGGTATGTTTTTCATCAGCTTGGAGTCGTAGCGCACTTTCTTCCAGCCCGAAACAAGGTCATAGCCCTCTTCCTTGATCATTTTGTAAAGTCCAGGAATCTCATCAGGACTGTCCTGCAAGTCGGCGTCCATAGTGATAACCACATCGCCCTCAACCACTTTAAAGCCTTCGTTCAAGGCGGGCGACTTACCATAGTTTCTTCTGAAACGCAAGGCTTTTACGTTCGGGTTGGCTTCAGAGAGTTGCTGGATGACGGCCCATGAATTATCGGTGGAGCCATCATCGACAAAGACAATCTCGTAGGAGAAACCGTTTTCGTCCATCACACGACGAATCCATGCCTCCAACTCGGGCAGTGACTCGGCTTCATTCAGCAGCGGTACAACAACGGAGATATCCATAGTTTTTCTTTTTTACTATGACCAGTGACTATGACTATGACCGCTTTCACATCCGATTGAAGCGGTCATAGTCATAGGCCATAAGCCATAGTCATCTGATTTCAGTTTTTCCGCCCATATAGGGTTGCAAGGCCTTCGGGATGGCCACGCTGCCGTCGGCGCGGAGGTTGTTCTCCAAGAAGGCAATCAACATGCGCGGCGGAGCGACCACCGTATTATTTAAGGTGTGTGCAAAGTAGTTGCCGTTCTTGCCCTTGATTCTGATCTTCAGTCTACGTGCCTGAGCATCGCCGAGATAAGAACAGCTACCTACTTCGAAGTATTTCTTCTGACGCGGTGACCATGCCTCCACATCGAGTGATTTCACTTTCAGGTCAGCCAAGTCGCCAGAGCAGCATTCCAACGTGCGGACGGGAATGTCCATCGAGCGGAACAGGTCGACGGTGTTCTTCCACATCTGCTCGTACCAGTAGTCGGCGTCCTCTTGCTTGCAGAGCACCACCATCTCCTGTTTCTCAAACTGATGGATACGATACACGCCGCGTTCCTCGATGCCATGAGCACCTTTTTCCTTACGGAAGCAGGGTGAATAGCTCGTCAAAGTCAGTGGTAGAGAATCCTCAGGAACGATTTGGTCGATGAACTTGCCAATCATCGAGTGTTCGCTGGTGCCGATGAGATAAAGGTCCTCGCCTTCAATCTTGTACATCATGGCATCCATCTCTGCGAAACTCATCACGCCGGAGACAATCTCGCTGCGCACCATGAAAGGCGGGATGCAATAGGTGAAGCCGCGGTCAATCATGAAGTCACGAGCGTAAGTGATTACGGCAGAATGCAGACGTGCAATGTCGCCCATAAGGTAATAGAAGCCATTGCCAGCCACGCGGTGCGCTGAATCAAGGTCAAGGCCATTGAACTTGGCCATGATATCGGCATGGTAAGGCACCTCGAAATCGGGCACCACAGGTTCGCCGAAGCGCTCCTTTTCCACGTTGAAAGTGTCGTCCTTCCCTACCGGCACTTCGGGTGCGATGATGTTCGGGATGGAATACATCACCTTGGTCAGTTGTTCCATAAGGGATGACTGCTGCTTGCCAAGCTGTTCCAACTCTTGGGCATTGGCCTCCACGAGCTTCTTCATCTCGTTGGCCTTTTCAATCTCTTTGTTCTTGAACAGGATGCCAATCTCTTTGGAGATGGAATTGCGTTGCGAGCGCAAGTCATCGGCACGCTGCTGGCAGTCGCAGTATTGGGTGTACAAGTTGATGGCCTCGTCAACGAGGGGCAACTTGCCGTCTTGGAATTTCTTCTTGATGTTTTCCCTGACCACGTCGGGGTTCTTGACTAAAAACTTGATGTCTATCATAGGTTTATCGTTTTGCTTCGTAAAAACGGGCAAAGATAGGAAAAAATATGGAAAGGATGGAAAAAATATGCGATAGCCTAAAAACAGAGAAGCCCGCACCGTTGTCTGGTGCAGGCTTTCCGTTGCGGGTGGGCGGCGAACTACTTTCCCACGGTCTCCCGCAGTATCATCGTCGCGGCGGGGCTTAACTTCTCTGTTCGGAATGGGAAGAGGTGCGCCCCCGCGCCA
>JAEEGH010028142.1_pt1 | contig 11079 bp, 6 predicted proteins | sample 9134181 | NCBI WGS metagenome assembly JAEEGH01 (sample SAMN16246544, study PRJNA631951) | gut metagenome | biome: gut microbiome; feature: rumen; material: DP-attached | host: Bos | place: Iran: Karaj | collected 2018-10
CTGGAGGAGTATCCACACAGGCAGGATGTACGCGCAGAAGGCGTAAATGAGAAGAACGACAGCCCAGATGTTCGTGGCGGTCGCTTTTTCGCAGCCGAGGATTTTCATGAGATCAAACGGAATCACCGTGCCAAGCCAGACGCAGACGAAAAGCAACGGCACGAAGATGCAGGTGGCGACCGCTAGAGAGAGGATTTTCTTGTTCGTCAGCACGCCGAAAATTGGAGCGATGAGAATGAAAAGGATAGAGGAGGGGGCAACGGCGGGCGTCGTCACGAAGGACGACGCGACCTGCGATGTGAAGACGGCCACGACGAGAATCAGTGTGGCGACGCAGAAGAACAAGAAGATCTGTCGGCCTGCATAGCCAAGCTCTTTTTCAATAATGTATGCGATAGAACGGCCGTCGTTGCGGACGGAAAGGAACATGGCGGCGAAATCGTGCATGGAGCCGATGAAGATACAGCCGAGCACGATCCACATCATGGCGGGCCCCCAGCCGAGATAGGCGGCGAGCACAGGACCGACGATCGGGCCGGCGCCTGCGATAGAAGCGAAATGGTGGCCGAAGAGGACGCACAGCGGCGTTGGAATGTAGTCGATACCGTCTCGTTTCGTTTCAGAAGGACACGGATGCGACGGATCGACTCCGAATGTCCGCTTCAGGAAAGCCCCGTAGCCGAAATAAGCGAGCAGAAACAAGACGATGACGCCTGACAACAACAGCATGCCGTTCATGGCAACTTACTCCTTTTTATTTGGTTATGTTTTTGCGGCCCTTTGGAGGCTGCGTTGGTTGGAAAACTAATTGAATTAGAAAACGAGCTGGCAATTCCAAACATCGATTTCGTTGTCTTCGAAAACGGATTTGAGCTTGTGGTGGACTTGTTCCCGTTTCACGCCTTTCTTAAGGATGACTTGCAGGAAGCCGCCACCGCCTGCGCCGCAAATCATGCGGCCGTCGATGTATTCCTCAATGGAGGCGAAAATCTGGTCGATGAGCGTGTTCGTGCTGCCGGCATCGACCTTCTGCGAAAGCTCCCAATGGTAGTTGAGCAGCTTGGCGAATTCGTCGATTCGGCCGCGTTCGAGTTCGAAACGCATCAAGGCAGCGACGCGTTGGATTTCATTGAGGGCGTAGAGGGAATCGGGCTCGTTGCCGACGTAGCGGCCGACGACGTCCCGCAGGAGGTTTCTGGCGAGTCGCCGTTGGCCCGTGTAAATCAACGCAAATCGTTCTTCCAGTTCATCTTTCGTAGATTGCGGGAGAATGATATGCTGGACATTGAGCTTTTGGTCGATGCCCGGCAGGGAAGTGATGTATTTGATGCCTTCTGTCACACCGCCGACTTGGTCCTGCCAGCCGCCGCCAGTTGACATAATCTGTTCCATGCAAAGCACATGTGAATAGAGATCATCCTCTGAATAGGGGATGCCCATGAAGTCGAAAACAGCCTTGACGCAGGCGGCGGAAAGAATCGAACTCGTACCCAAACCACTGCCTTTTGGCACGCCTGTGACTTCCGAATGCATGACGAAACCGCCGCCAAGGCGTTTCAGAATAGACGGCAGATCACCGCCGCTCTTCGGAAGAACGCCGCAGGCGAGCAGGGCGGCCTTCTGCAGTGCGAACGGATCGTAGGGATCACCCGTAAGTTGAAGCGGCGCAAGTGAATCGAACTCGCCGTGGACATCCATGTCACGGCTGTCGAAAACGACTTTTAGTTCATTGATGCGCTCCAAGCGGACTTCGACAGGGCGTTGGCCATTGAGAAGAATGGCCGCGTTGAGGACAGTGCCGCCGTTTTCGTTGCAATATGGCGGCGTATCGCTCCAACCGCCGCCCCAATTGACGCGGAGCGGAAGCTGCACGACATGGCGATCCTTCGCGATGCGGCAGGAATCATTATATTTTAGGTTGTCCAACGTGCTGTGCAGGATGTACTTTTGGATGGTATGGAAACATTCGGCCGTTTGCTGATCTCCACCAATGCCGTCCAATGCCGTGCCGACATAATAGTGAAGACGCATGGCTTCACTGAAATCGGCGGCCTGAAGATGCTTTTCAAACCATGTCGTCTGGATTGCCGTCAACGCTTCCTCGTGGAGGATGCCCTTTATTTCGCGGGCGGGACGTTTGGCGCGGATTGCTTTCGCGATGCCGTCCATGCGGACGAGTTCGCTCATGCGGCGCGTCCAGGCGACGATTGCCTGCGGATCGGCATCGTTAAATCCTGAGCACAAAGACTTTTTGGAAGTTTTCCGCCAAATGTCAACGTTTCCTTCACCATGAGCCATCGCGTAGAGGTTAAGAGCGGCGGCGATGGCGTCCTGAATCGTGTCGCATTCAGGATAAAGCATTGCGTTCCATAGAGTTTTAGAATCGCCATTCTGCCAAAGTTCATCGGTGGCAATACGATTTTTGGCCATGAAATCTTTCAATGTCGTACCAAGGAATGAACAATCGCTGTCCAAGGCGGCTTTGGGATTATCTTGTATGCCGAAAATGCGGGCGACGAAACGGCCGTTGCGTTGCTTCAGGCCGTGCAGGACGACATCGTCTGGAATCGTCTCGTCATGGATATCGATGAACGACAACACGACGTTGCTGCCGATTGTCGCGCCATGATGGACGTAACTGACTTCCAGATAGCAGTTTTCGCCGATTTTGGCCTTGTCTGAGAGGACGCTGCCATAGCCGGCGGTGGGGCCGGAAATGGAGCTGGCTACACGTTGGCTCCAACCAAGGCCGCGATAATCGTCGATGCCTTTGCACATCAGCCCGAGAATTTCACGGGTCGTGCCGAAATGGATGAATTTAGCAGGCGCTAGCTGGAGGAGCTTCATGCGGTAGGGGTGGAGGGCGGCCCAGACGGCTTCGCGAGCGATGGTGAGTTCGTCACAAAATTCACCCTCAGGTGCTTCTCGCTGAAAGGCTTCCAACGTGGAATCGGTGGCCAACGGATAGAGAAAATCGCCATAGAGGGAGAGGCGGACCTTGTCGTTGACAAATTGGTCGTATTTCGCGTCGTCCGGTTTGCCATCTGTTGAAACAAGACTGAAAAGCGATTGCAACATGTCAGACGAGAAGAGAACGGCACCTGTGTCGATATCGACGCAATTTCTTGAATTGACGGCACCAAGGGAACGCAGTTTTTCTTCACTCTGCTTGTGGAGGAAACGCGCGACATGGCCGTCGTTGCCTTTCAAAAAGACGCCGTGGTTTTTGCCGGTCGTGACGTCTTCCTTGAAGGAAATGGCGGCGGCACCGTTGCCCGAGAAGTCGATTTGCAGAGGATTGAAGAGTAGAAGAACGTCTCCGGAAAGGAGAAGCATGCCTTCGCGGATGCGGGAGGGCACGGATGACATGACGATCATAAATTCGTCAAATAATGTAGAGCTTCTGCCATTCGGAAGTTCGTGCGGGACAGGCGAGAACAACTTTCCAAGAGCGGAATACTGGGGGACACGCTTACTGTCGCCGCCACTATGGATGACCATCACGCGAAGATGCGAAAAGCTCTCACCACCAGTCTGTTCTGCCAGAAAACGGATGGCACCGAGCGTGGCGCCGCCGCTGCCGACACGCACACCGCCTTTATCCGGAATAATGGCGAATTTCGTGCGGACGGGAAGGAATCCGGCGGCTTGCCGTTCGTCCAATTGGGCCTGGAAAGCGGCGGCTTGTTGATCATTGGAAGCCGTCAAAATGATATAGTCCCAGCAGATGAAATTCGGATTGGAGAGCGACCGCTTATAATCGTCCCAAGTGTCTTTATAAGACTGAGATAGAAAAAGTGAAATCAACGATTGCATAGTTTTGGATCATCTAAATTCTAAAGCACACAACCTTTCACAAGTAACAGATTGCCGTATTGGCGCTCTTCTCCGCTTTGAATGACAACGAACGCCTTTTTGGCGCGTTCATAGAATTCGAATCGTTCGATTTCGCCAAGCTTGAGGCCTGGATATTTCGGCTGGAGAATGCTTTCGAAATCGGCCCAACTCTCAGGGCGTTTCATGCCTTTTGCGGCGTCTCCGGGGGTGAGCTGCATGACAGCGGCCGGATGTTCCGTATAGGCGACATCCAACGGGAAAAGATCGACAATGGCTTTGAGAATCGCGCTGACATCGACGCCCGGGCAGCGGATAAGTCGTTGCGCCACAGTATCTCCGGGGAAGTTAGCATCTGAAATGATGAGGACGTCTCCATGCCCCATGTCACAAAGGGCCTTTAGCATGTCGCCTGTCAGGATTTTACTGATGTTGTTTAGCATGACGCACCTATGTCTTATTGATAATTGCCTAAATATCCTGTTATATTAAGATAGTACAATTTTCAATCGTTGCATCTTTTTTAGAAAGATTCTTTTGATTTTTGGTCATCGTCAGTTCTTTTTTTGTTCTAAGACTGGAAAAAACACATAAGCCGTCTATTTTACTTTTAATGTGGATGAATGTTTCTTACTGAACTTGCCGCAAAGCAAGCAGTTAAAAACACTTTTCTGTGTTTAAAAACGGCCATTCGGCCGTTTTTATCGCATCTGATAGCCATAGCCTGCTTATTTGTTCATATTCAACGACCATGACCCATATGAAAAACTGGACATGCCTTTTCTTCTGCCTGGCCGTGACCATGCTTGCCGCGGCCGAGCTTCCGTACGATTTGGAGATGGATGTCGAATTCATCCAGAAGCTTGGCGAACTGGAACTTAATGACTATGCGGACATGCAGCTCAAGCAGATGGCCGCCGCCTATCCGAAGCATCAGGAGCTCATCGGTCTTGAGCGTGCGCGTTTTCTCTACGCCACAGGCAGCAGCAAACAGGCGGACGCGGCCGTCGATGCTATTCGCAAAGACTCTCCTTTCTATCCGCAAGCCTTGATTCTGAAGGGGCAGGTCCATGCCGCAAGACGTCGTTTCAATGATGCGGAAAAGACGTTCCAAGAATACTTTGCACTTATTCCTACGGCGCCGAAGCGTCGCGCAGACCGTGAGGATTTCAAACGCGCCATCCGAATCTTCAACCGCGTTCTTACCGAACTTGGCAAAGGAAAAGAAGCTGCAGCCATTTTGGACAAACTTCCCAAGGAGAATTCACAAGACGGTGAAAATACGGCGGAACGGCAAGTCGCCTACCTTAAGATACAGGCTCTCATTGACATACAAGAAGCCAACCTGAAGGAAAAGAAGCCTGTAGATGTCGCGACGCTGAAAAATTGCATTAACCAATTGAAGCCATTGCAGTTTGGTCGTGACGGCGTCTCCGCCTCCGCGTCACTTCAGACGGCTCGCATTTACAACATACTCGGATTCAACGAACTGAATACGGCCAAGCCGGAAGCAAAAGGCAACATCAAGACATTCTTGGAAGCGATCCGCACCATCAAAATGGTCGATCCCTTCTTGGAGGAAATGGAAAAGGCTCGCGGCAAGGAATCGTCGCTCATACCGGAAGCCATGTATTTGAAAGGTTTGGCCATTCGCGGCAACGCGGAGGTCATGCATTTCGCCAAAAAGGACGATTTGGCCGCCAAGCAACTGAAGGGCGCCGCCACATATTTTGAAACGCTCGTTTCGACGTATCCAGACTGCGCACGGCAGTCGGACGCTCTTGTGGAGCATCAGGCCTGCGCCGCCTTGTCGGATCAATATCAGCTCGGCGTGAAAATCACACTTTCCAGTTCTGGCGACGGCAGTGCGGAAATCGACGCCAAACTTGAGCAGGCCAAGAGTCTCTTTGCGGCGAAAAAATACGCGGAAGCCACGCCGATTTACATGGAGGCTCTGCGACTTGGTCGCCGTTCGCGCAAGTTGCCGACGCTCGCCGTCCGCCTGCTGATCTGCCTTGGCCAGTTGGACCGCGTCGCGGAAGGCGACGCGATTCTGTCCTATCTTGTCGAAGCATTTCCGGATCAAAAAGATACGGCGGATGCCGCGTTCCGTTTCGGCGGACTGCTCTACGAACGGGCCAAAACGGAGAAGAATGCCGCCGCCAAAGCGTCGTTGGAGGAATCGTATCTCCGTGCATGGGATCAATTTGTGGCCATCGCGCCCACGCATCCGAAGGCTCCGGAGGTCGCCTACGCCGTCGCGCAACGGACATTCAACATCGCGGCAGATTTGGCCCGCAAGGCGAATGCTGAAAAGAACGCCGCGAAGAAGGCCGAATTGAAAGCGCAGGCTGCGGAGGCCTACCGCGCCGCAATCCCGCCGTTCCAACGGCTTGCCAATGACTTCTCCGCTTTTGACAAAGGCGTTCTCGCATGGTACAAGCTCGGCTGGATCTATTACTTCCTTGAAGACAAACCGCAGGCCGCCGAAGCTTTCCTGCAATATGTTGAAAATGAAAAATCGGACGCGCCCGACCAGCTTTCCAACAAGTTGGAGGCCAAATTCCGCGCTGCCGAACAGCTCCTTTTCGGAGAAACACCGGAAGATGCTCTGCAATTGTTGCAAGACATCGACAAAGATACGGCGGAAGGTGGTCCGCTTGATCTCCGCAACGACAAATCGGCCACCATCCGCGAACAGGCCGCCGCCTTCCTGCCGATGACGTTCGATTTCTCCGCCGAAAAGCTTCGTCCGCAATTGGATGAAGCCGCTACGGAACGCAAACGTATTCAAACAAAAGCGAAAACCTTTACCGAACAGGCCGCCGCCTGCGACGCACAGGACGAAGCTCTTTCCAAAGAATTGGAAGAGCTCCAGCGGACCGTCGCCGAATCAAAGGAAGCCATCGCGAGATTGGATCTTGATTTCGACAAACGGGCGGAAGCACAGGCAAAACAACAGGCCAAAGGCGGAAAGACCGATTACGCAGATGCTTATGCAAAACTCCGCCCAGCCATCGAAAAAGCCGCGAATGAAGAGACTGACGGTATGATTCAAGACTCACAGGACGCCATTACCCAGAATCAAACCGCTTTGGAGGCGTTGAAAACGCAATTGACGGGAATGGACGAGGCAATCGCCCGCCAGAAGGAGGATGTCGCCGCCGCGCAAAAAGAAAACGACGCTTTAAAGAAACGCATTACGGACCGCATGGACGCCTTCCAGAAGATCGACAAGACGATTATTGATGCGGAAGCTGAAAAAGAACGCCTCGAAACGGCCGCCTCTGATGCGCAGACCGCGCTCGACAACGCCGCGAACGACGAACGTCCGCAGGCTCTTGAAAAACTCAAGAAAGCGCAAAAGGCGTTGGATGATTCGACGGAAAAACTGACGCAACTATATAATGATAAAGCGAAAACCGTCACGCCGGAAGCCCAAAAGGAATTGGATTCCTGGAAGAAGCTTTTTGACGAACAGCAGGCGGATTTGGAAGACGCTCAGCGGACGGCGGGTCGCCAGCAGGATGAACGCACCGTCATCGAAGCACGCATCAAGGCGGCGGAAGCCGCCGCGAAAGTGCTGGCGGCTCGCGTCTCCTTCGCGCAGGAAATCAAAAAGGCTCTTCCGCTGCCCGCAGAAGAACGCCTCGCCGCGAACGAAGCCTTGCGCAAACGCGCGGCCGCATTGCAAAAAGCGGAGGATAAAGTATTCGATTTGCAGTCGGAACGCGCCGCCCTTCAGAAAAAGCATTTGGCGGCCTATAAGCAGGAAGACGCCAAAGTGTTGGCGATCTTCAAACAGCAGGAAGACGCGTTGAACGAACGCATCCGCCCTGTTCAGGAAGATTACAACGCCAGAAAGCAGAATGCCGTCGATGCGTATGTCGCTTATTTGAAACGCTATCCGAAGAGCAAGAACGCACCGGTTAGCATGGCCCGCATGGCTGGGGCTTTATTGGAATTGGAAAAGCCTGCGGAAGCCGTCGCGACTTTGACCAAACTCATGGAAACGTTCCCCGAATATGACGACCGCCAGGCGGACTGCAATCCCGCGAAGGCTTGCCAGACGCTTTACAGTCTGGCCCGTGCTCAGGCGGAAGCAGGGCAGACGGCTGAGTCGGCGGCCACCTATAAACGGTTACTGGAAAGCGCCAAACTCAAGGCGGAAGTCGAATCATTCTCGCTTCCCAAATTGCGTTATCTGGCAGAAAAAGGTCTTGAAATCAATGCGCCTGACATCACGTATTTTGCTGGACAGCAAATTCTTGCGCAAGCGGCCGCTGGCAAGCCGACCGCCGCCGCTCTTTCGAAGGGCATCCTTGAAAACACGGCCGTCGTCACGGCGGATGCCGCCATAAAGACAAAAAAGCCCAAAGTCGCCATCGATATTCTGAACAAGCTACTGGCGGACAATCCCAAAACGGCACGTTTCTTCGACGCGAAATTCCTGTTGGCGGACGCCATGATGGCCATGAATCCTCCGGATGCCGATGGTGCGGAACAGGCCCTCAACGAAATCGGAAACTTCACGAAGAATCCAGCCGTCGCCAATCAGGCCCTCTGCAAAGCGGCGCAGATTCTCGCCAAATCCGATCAGGAAGACAAACGGCGGCAAGCACTTAGCCGTTTCCACATGGTTCTCGATTTCGCGGATCAGACCGATCCGGAGAATCTCCCATGGATTGAACAGTCCATCGCTGGCGCTGTCAAGCTTCACAAGTCACTCGACATCGATACGGATCTAATCCCCAAGCTCACAGCCACTTATAAAAAGCTCTTCCCGAACGGCGAGCTTCTTAAATGACTTCATTAAGCATTAAGCATTAAGCATTAAGCATTAAGCATAACATACAACCACTGAAACCATTATGAAAAAACTCCTTACCCCCTTCCTTTTCTGCCTGTTGGCCGCGACCTGCCTGTTCGCGCAAAAGCAGGAATGCTATGTCATCACCGCCGCCGGACAGCGCCAGAAGGCCATGTCCATCAAGGCGGACGCGCAGGGAAATCTTACGGTGAGCGTCGATGGCAAAATGAAAGTGCCTTTTAAGATGGGCACTTATAAAATCGCCGTCATCCCCAAGCCGAAGGAAGTCGCGGATTTGGAAAAACTCGCCAACGATGAAAAATACGAAGAGCTCATCACCGCCGCTCCCGCCGTTTTCGATGCCTATAAATATCTTGGCTGGGCAGATGCCGTCGCCGCTTTGCAATGCGAGGCCTATCTCGCCACTGGCAAGCCGGAAAAGGCGAATGAAACCTATCAACTAGCTCTTAAGTTCCCGCGTGAGAACAATATAAAGCTTCAGCGCGTTCAATTACTGGATCTGATTGGCCGCAAGAAATACGACATGGCCGAAGCCGAAGCCAAGAAGCTCATCCTTTCCAAAGACGATGCGCTCGCCGCCTTCGCGTTCAACATCCGCGGGCAGATTCGTGAAGCGCAAGGCCAGAAGAAAGAAGCCGTTTTGGAATATCTGAAAACCGTCCTTCTCTTCGAAGGCAAAGGAAAAATCCGTCGTGATCGCGAAATGGCCCGCCAGAAGGCCATCGCCCTCATGAAAGAACTCAATGATCCGCGCGCCGCTAAAATCGAAGCTTTGAAGTAACTGCTTGACTTTTTCATAACATAATTGTATATTCATAACATGATCATATTAAAATCAAACGGAGCGATTCCCATGAAGAAAACCGTCACCATGTTGCTGTTCCTCGCCTGCTGTCTGGCATTCGCGCAGGACGCCAACCCTGAAGCCGCCGAAGCCGCCGCCGAAACGGTCGAGCAGTCTTCCGGCTCCGCCCTGTGGAACGTCCTCTACGGCGGAAGCATCGTCAATCTAATCATTTGGCTCGGCCTGTTCGCCACATCTTTCACGACCATCATCTTCGCCGTCAACGCGTTCTTTTTGGTCAAAGAAGATAAACTAATGCCAAATGCCGTCATAACCGGCGTGCAGGACGCGCTTTCCAAAGGCGATCTGGATGCCGCCGTCAATACATGTGATTCAAATCCCTCCACGCTTTCCTCTATTCTGCGTACCGCCTTCAACAACATCGAAGACGGCTATGACGTCGTCCAGCAGGCCGTTTCCTCCGCGACGGATCTGGAATCAGAAAAGCTCATGCAGAAGGTCAACCGCCTGAACGTCTGCGGTCAGATCGCCCCGATGCTCGGTCTGATGGGAACCGTCACGGGTATGGTTTCCGCCTTCGCGGGATTGGCCACGACCACGGGTGCCGCCAAATCAAAAGTTCTTGCGCAATCCATCTCCACGGCGTTGTGGACGACATGTGTCGGTCTGCTCATTTCCGTTCCCGCTCTTCTTTTCTATACGTATTTCAAGAACAACGCGACACGTCTGCTGCTTGAATCGGAAGCGAAAGTGCTTGATTTGATCAAAGTCCTCCGCAACGTGGAAGTTGAATCGGAATAAAATACCACTGTCGGATGTAACGATGGCGTCTCGCCGTCGGATGTAACGATGGCGTCCCGCCGTCGGATGTAGCGGCGGCGTCTCGCCGTCGGATGTAGCGGCGGCGTCTCGCCGTCGGATGTAACGATGGCGTCTCGCCGTCGGATGTAACGATGGCGTCTCGCCGTCGAAAATAATAAAAGGAATCCACATCATGAGAAGAAGCAGCGAAGATACTCTGGAAACGCCGATCACCCAGATGATCGACATCGTTTTCCTGCTCATCATCTTCTTCGTCGTCACGGCTTCCGTCGATAAAGATCTGGTGGACGACACCATCAGTCTTGCGCAGGCCAAGAACACGAACGCGGAGACGACAGCCAAAAAGCTCTCCGTCACGATCAATATGAAAATGGCGCGTGACTCGCAGGGCCGCAAGATCATGCTTGGAGAACGCCCCAAGATCCTCTATAACATTGCGTTGCAGGAAAAGAGCCTCGACGGCATCCGCCAAGCCCTGCAAACCGTTAAAAACGATACGGGAAATTTCGTCCCTGTCCTTATCCGCGTTGATAAGGACGTGGAATACCTCTACATAGACGAACTTCTCGCGAAAGCCGTCGCACGGGTGGGCTTCACGAAAGTCTCCATCGTCGCCATTGGAAACGAATAGGGAGGAGCATCATGCGCGTCAAGAAAACAGAAACACTGGCGGTTCCGATGTCGTCGATGATCGACATCGTCTTCCTGTTGCTCATCTACTTCATCGTGACGATGGAGGATGAGATTCCGGAGGCCCACCTTTCCATCAATCTTCCATCACCGGGCT
>JAEEGH010028144.1_pt1 | contig 11078 bp, 13 predicted proteins | sample 9134181 | NCBI WGS metagenome assembly JAEEGH01 (sample SAMN16246544, study PRJNA631951) | gut metagenome | biome: gut microbiome; feature: rumen; material: DP-attached | host: Bos | place: Iran: Karaj | collected 2018-10
ATTCAACCTGGCCACTTTGGAAAGTGCGCGCGCCATTGTGCTGCTTACTTATGTGAAGGGCCGCTCCGGCTACGAGCGCGACGGTTCGTTCAGCACGCCAAAGGGCGCATTCTGGGAAGCCTTTGACGCCGGCATCGCAGCTCAGACCTTCTGCCTCGCCGCACACAACAAGGGCATCGGCACTGTGATCCTCGGCTACTTCGACGAAGAAGCCATCCGCAAGGCAGTTGCCATCCCCGAAGAGCAAGCCATCGGCGCAGTCATAGCCTGCGGCTACCCGGCAGAATCGCCGGCCGCTCCGAAGAGGAAGGAAGTAGGAGAGCTGATGGAGATGGTATAGTAGCAGGTGATATATTAATTAGAAGCAAAAACATAAGCGCAGTCAAAAATCGTCGAATTTTGATTGCGCTTTTTGTTTTTTGTGATATCCATCATCAATTTTTGACGAATTTTGTAATGTCACCTACCGAACCGGCAGCTGCGACTCCCGAACCGGGCAGTCATACCCGCACTGCGCCAAGTATTCGCGCGTAGTATCCATCACAAACGCATTCTCTATGAACGGACTGATTAAAACCTCTTGCAAGAACGCATCGCCGTTTTCTATTGTCATATCCACATAAGGCACCAATATGCCACCCTGCGCGCGGAAGCGTAGCTCCGGCACACCGTTTTGCGACATTTCCGCTTTCGCTTCGCCAATCGGCCGATAAATCACAAATCTGTATTCCTGCTCCGAGGCGTAGCAATCATGCTTGAACTCAAACTGAAATCTCTTTAGCACTGTTTGAATGAGTCCCAAAGCAGCTTTGAGCTTGTCGCTTTCATTAAAATCCAAGCCGTGTTGTGCGCAAAAGACATCGCTTATCAGTTCTTTTAAGATTTTGCGCTTTTCGCCATCATCATATATGACCGGATATGCATGCACTGCAGAAAGCCCGGAAAACAGCTTCGAGTCGCACTTAAGCCCATATCCACTCTTGCCTTTTGAGTAGTACCGCCACATATCCAGGGAGTCTTCCTTAAACGAGAAACTGCATATGTAAGCATGACACGGCACATACGCCATCCCACCGGCCACCTCGCCGTCCTCCGAAGCAGAAGCAGGAAACTCTATGAACTGATCCGCCTCAATCTTTGCGCCTTTTATGGCCTCGTAGAACTCTTTCGAGATTTCCCCACTTTCCAGCATTTCATCGCATACACTGTAGTACAGCTCCATGATATGCGTGCCTTCAGACGGATCATTTAAACAGTCGCTGCGCGTAAACCAGAAGTGAAGCTTGCCTCGCTCAGCTTTGTCATTCCTGACAACCCCCATCAGCCCCTCGGCATTGGTATAATGCCAAAGAGTGATGTCGCCGCCTTCAGGCCGTCTGACGTAGTCTTTTTCGTATAGTTCTTTGAATGTAAGAGGATTACACGTTTTCATAATACACTACCTAATGAATATTCGCTCAGCTTAAAGGCTCCGCATAGAGCGCTCATTTCTTTATCAGCCTCGAATCATTCCCATACTTCTTAAAAGCGTCAGGTGGTTCTTGGCTCCAAAATTTTGATATATCGAACTCTTTCTCCTGCAACTTCTTGCACAAATTACCGCACTTAATAAGATCTCTTTTATAATCTTTCTGCGTTTTACTGTCTAGTATGTCCTGTGCTTGTCTCACATTTGTAGCTCGCACCAGCTCATCTTCAAGATTCAAAACCTGTGGTATGCAAATGATTCGTTTTATGTGTTTGCTTGATTTCAAAATTTTAATGTTTTTATCAAGAATGTCTGTCTGTTTAATGTCCGTATCATATACAAGCACAACATTTGTCCCACTTTTCAATGTTCGGATTCTGGGATATTTGATTTCTTTATGGACAACATTAAGAACTTCAACCTTTCCGCTAATAATTACATCCATATCCTTTTTAAGGGTCTCAACTACCTTCTTTTCGTTTTCTCCCTCAACATAGAACTGATATATTTCATTTCTGGCCATAAAATCCCTCCCCTAGTTCATATCGATGAGATCATAAAGTTCATTGAGCTCCGGTGCAATACAGAACAGGTCATTCTCTACGGCATTTTTTAAGGAATCATCAGATTTCTTCAGATAATCCGATGCATACACGCAACTTATATAGGCTCTGTCTTCGCTTACCTCCTTTTTCATGAAAGTGTATGAATGCTTTGGCAAATCCATATCAAGTATATCAGTATTGTGTGTAGTAAAGAATAACTGTCTGTTATCGCCCAGCTTATCAATAATCACCGACAAACATGCTTTTTCCAAATCACTATTAACAAACGAGAAAATCTCATCACAGTAATAGAAGTTATGCATGTTGCAAATTGAAGAAGCTATAATATACGCTATATCTATGCCCGCTTTCGTTCCGCTGGAAAGGATGGCCTCTTTAGCAAAGGCACCGTCCTGAATTATTACATCTTTCCCGTCAAGCCTTATTACAAACGAATTATCTACATCTTTCAGAGCTTCAACTTTCCTAATTGCCGGATCCAAAGTCTTTAATACCTTTTCAAGGACAGTTAAATACTCAGAACTCTTCCCAATTAAAGAATATGGTTTGTTACCCGTTATATCTCTCGGGAAGGTAAAGCTCCAGCCTTCTATGTTTACTTTTTCATATGTCGTATACTCGCATTTTTTATCATCGTCGAGCTTTGCTGCGCACGTCTCATAAGAGTCGTTCTTGTTAATAGGAACGCTCTTTATAACTATCGAAACATTACTACCGTCAGGCTCGCTATTGTTTCTGACTCCGGCCTTGAATGCGAATCTATACAGCCGTAGCTGCTGCGTTGCGAAATCAATTACAAGAGAGGCTTCCCGCGAAAAATCGCCAATCATTTCTGTAAATCTGGTTATCGTACCATCTGTAAAATAATTCATGAACTGCATCAAGATTCTTCCAAACGATGTCTTTCCCGTAGCGTTCGTTCCCATTAGAATATTGATTTTTTTGTACCTAAAGTTCTTTCGCTCACTCAAATACTCATTTTCGATATTAGAGTTAACAATCTTTTTAGGATATGACATATTAATATCGAAATCATTAAAGCACAAGATATTATCTGCCTTCATTCGCATTATTATCATAGCGTCCGCTCCTTTCACGTATTAGTTCTAAAAAACAGAACTAATACCATTATAATATGCCATAATCCAAAAAAATGCAAGTGTAAATCATAAAAAAAGCGTCGTTTGCAGTATGCTGCCGCAAGCGACGCTTTTCCTCACACTGCCCGGCTCCCCAAGCAGCACTTTTGAAATAATCTGCGTCCAACTTTAACATACGAAATGGATTGATAGGATATTCTATCTTCCGATTGCCAAAGTATTTCATCAAATAAGCCGCAGCTAATCTTTCAGGATTATCTTTCGTTCCCGCCTGAACCTCAAATCTCATTTATTACCCCCGCTGTTCTTTAATGCGTTCCTTGAACCGAATCAAATTTAAAATTTCCGCTTGGTCTCTCTCATCCAGTTTTTCGAAGCTACGAGCAAACATCATAACAGGCTGACCAACTTCACTGTTGCCAAGTAAACTATCAGCTGAAACACCAAATAACTCGCTTAATTTTGCTATATCATCTGCCAAAATCTTGCGCTTTCCATTTTCAATTTGTGTGTATGTGGATCTGCTTGTTCCTAGATATTTTGCAACATAATCTTGCGAAAGGTTTAAACTAAGCCTCAATTCTTTTATCCTGTCTTGCATGTTTCTCATATTTTCCCCCGTTTCCAATAATAAGCCTCTGGCTATTAATTATTCTCAAAGTCATAATCTTTCATGATGCATTATTATATACCATTATGTTAAAAAAGGCAACATAAATAGTTCGTTTTTCTAACGCAGTTTATTAAAACACCTTTTTACTTTTAATTCTTCACATTTGGTTACGCAATGCATATTTCTAAATTTCAAAAATCATCCGCAAAACATGAAGAATTGCAGATGATTTTATAACTCATACCATAGTGAACCCGGCTCACTTTCAAATCATAACACGGCTCAAATTCAGATTGACATCCATAGGCAACCATTGCTAACACGCCATTTGTCGTATATCCTTCCGGATGCTCTGCCCCATAAGGATTGTACCCTACATTGCCGCCGGTCACCGCCACATAATATACGCCGTTCTCTGTCGGTGTGTAAGACGCAGTCACCGCCCCATCGATTGCTACCGGAACATAAGGTGTTGCCGAATCACAACGGTACCGCTGATAAGAAGCCGCAGTGCCGTAAAAATCCTCAGCCAAGCCTCCCCCGGTGCGCTAAGCACCTCAAGTTCTCGGTGGAAGCGACAGGCGGCACCTCCAAATCCGGCCCTCACGGCGAAGCCGACCCACTTTCAAGCCATCACAAGGTGGGTCACTTTCAAACCATCACGTGTCTCAAATTTAAGTTGACATTCATTCTCTAGTTCTTGGGCAACATTGAAACAATATGTCTATGAAATCAATTATCGCCTTTGTACTGTAAAACGCATAGGCCATTCTTGTTATGAAAGTATGCGAAAATGGAATTTTCGTTCCTGATTCATGCTCAATGATCCACCTTTTATTTTTATAAATGAACTCCGTCCGATTCGTATATCCCTTTTTAGAATACACTTTATAACCATTTTCTCGAAGCTTTGAAAACACAGCTTCTATATTAATGTCTACAAATATCGCAATCTCACCAGCTATAAAGTTTCTAAGGATTTTACTATCAATACCAAACGCATATGGTTGTGGCAAAAATGTCTCTTCTAAAACCTCATTATAACATTGAATAACATCAACGGCATCCTTTTTTTCATTGTTACTGTATTTCTGGCAGAAATCAAAGTATTTACCAAAAGCTTCATCTTGCTCGCCTATAAGCAAAAGTGCTTTGGCAAAATCTCCGGCTAAAATAATTTCTTCCATCTCCTTGTTTATAGAAACCAACTTTATCCCTTCATCTATCGTTCTCTCTTGAAACAGCACCTCCGATGACCCACATATGAAATCACTAAATTCTCGTGAATAATTATCAAGCCAAGGGATTATCATCGGAAACACTACACCCTCTCCATTAAGTAGCAAATCGGACTCCTCAAGTCTTGATGAAATTACATCCATTCTCTTTCTTTGACGAATAAATCTTTCATATTGTTTTTTATCTTTTTCATTTTTTAATGATGAAATAGGTGCCCCGGAATCAATTGCATCTAGTATCTCTATGTTTTTCTTGCTATAGTTTTTTATTTCTATGCCGCTAATCTCATTCCCCTTTTTTAGAATTAAATCACCCCATTCTATGTTTCCTACACACAAATCACAGATAACGATGATTAAGGAGCCGTCTTCTTTTATTAACTTTCTTGCATGCCTAAAGTAAGACTCTATATTTTCCGAGTTATAATTGTCATTACCATACTGGCTAGTGGACAGCTTACGCATGTTAACCGGCTCAACACCTATTATTCTTACTGCTAATATATTATTTACCAGCAATCTGTAGGTGTGAATAATATAATCAAAGTTCAGCGACGATCCCAGCACGTCATCACTTGATGCAGTTTTCAGCTTTTCAATTGTCTTAAAAATCTCATACTGTAGCTCGAGAATATCAATCGCTTTCAAATTGCCGCTGTTGATTTTATCATAAAGCTCAACATACTTATCAGCATATTCTTTGATAAAGGCTTCACTCACGCCGTTCTTAACTCTCATAAGCTTCCTCTATGACATGCGGATACACATCCACTTTACTTATTTTGCTTATCTTAAAAATTTCCGTGAACACTCGTAGTATTGGCATATGATTGAAAGGATATCCATAATCGAATGGGTACGGATATGCTTTCGGGTTGCATTGTGGATCCGGACCCACAAAGAACACATAATTATCCCCCGAGCCCACACTGCTCCTAAAGCAAATCCCGTCATATCCCTTGTTTTTGATATATTCTGCAATAAGCTGCGTGGCTACATATTCATATGAATGGTCCGTTTTTTCTTCTGAAATTGGTTCTGACACTTCTTTGATAAAACTACTCCAAAACTCAGTCATCCATCTATCATCATGGTCATATTTCGGATCAAATATACTGGCTGGGCCGAAACGCTTACCTTTAGACAAATCTAGAATTCGTACCTCATCAATTAACACAAATTCTGCAATTATTGCTTCATCATCTGAGCTGATTCGGCACTCCTTCAGTGCAGTGGTTCCGTCAGATGCTAGATATAAATATGGCATTCCTGCAGGACTCATTCTATTTGTTTTAGCCAACACCGCAGGAGGCGGCCCCATTTGTTTATATGGTTCTATTCTGTCCAAATTTAAAAGGTTAGTGTCGACTTTCCTTGCGCGATAAAACTTTGTCCCTTTTGATAATATCTCAGTAAAGGCATCGAAATATGGGGCAATTTGCTCTAAATACTTCTCACGAACACTAAACCTATCTGAATCAAAAAAGCGATTATAGTGCTTTACTATGTGCTTGAAGCTCTCCCATGCATGAAATGCTCTTGTTTGTTCGCTGCCATATAAATCATCTTTAATAACCCATTCCTGCGAATCTATATCTTCAAAAGGGTCGTAATCACCCTTTTGAATTTGCCGAGGGGTATACAAATTTTCAAACAAATCGTCTACCAACGTCGTATCTAACACCTCATCAGAAAAAACCTCCTCTTCTTCAGTCATTATTTCTCGTATGCTATACATGGTTGCGGGGTCTCCTGTCGGACCTATATACACTCTATCCTCTGAATCATACATAGCCCCTGTTCCATTATCATATCCATCATAAGCCTTTGCGATACAATCACGCATATGAATGCCAAGCTTTTCGATTGAAATTAGTGACACCGAAGCGCTCTCACAATACGAACAATTGCCAATGTATTCATGATTTTCTTCTATATAATTCTTAATATGCTTGTTTTCAAAACAATTCGGACAGCAAAATCGCTCTTGTTTCAACTTAATGCCTCCTCCATATAAAACTAGGCACACGTCGTTGTGCCTACTATATCCACGAAATGTTCTGTTATATACAACAAAAGTGGGCTCTCACCCACTCCCATTCTACAATACCCCGCCTATCGCGTCAATATTCACAATATTCACCACAGCCTCGCCCAAAATCGCCACGCCAACTAGCTGAGCCACGCTGACACTATCACACAGAAAGGTTGCCACAACTACCTCACAGCACCAAGCGCAAGCCATACACCACAAATCCGCCTACCCCTGATTTGCCACTATTATTCCTCCCACAATAAGCACCACACCGACCATCTGCACCATACTGATACTTTCATGCAAGAACATCACCATCGACACTCCATAGCAAACTACAACCACACCAGCCCCAAGCCGCAGTGCTCTGCCTCCCTACGTCCCTGCCAACAGCGCCACACTGGACACCACCCTGACAAGCCAAAAGCCCTGCAACTCCATCCGCTTCCACACCTATCTCTCCCCTCTTAAGCTCCCAACTATCTCCTCTACCCTTGCATCCCATGTATTATCCTTTGCCTCTTTGTCCATCACAGCCAAATATTCGGGATCATGGGCCAGCTTCAGCAGCTTCTCAGCCTGCTTTATGAAATCATCTGCATCAGTATAAGTCCTAACACTTTCATACCGCTTGCACTCCGGAAGTGGCGCAGTCAGAATCGGCTTTCCAATTGCCATGTATTCGAACAGTTTCACAGGCGAGACAGCCTCCGTAAGCCTATTTACTTTGAACGGTATTACTTGAATATCAAACAAAGCCGCAAAGCGTGGTAAAACCTCATACTTTTGAGCAGGAAGGCATACTATATTCTCCGCTTCAAGACGGCAAAGTTCCTCTTTTGATGCACCCGATTTATCGCCAATCAAAACAAAGCACCAATTTTTACGCTTTTGTGCAACATTGCAAACTAAATCGTAGTCAAACCATTCTGCAATTGCCCCATAATAGCCTAACACGCATTCATACGGCGCAATCCACTCAGCGAGTTCTTTAGGGACTTCACTATTCCGCGCGATATAGAAATGCTCATAATCTCCTCCGTTCGGAGACAGAATCGCCTTTCTCGCACAAGTTCTGGCTTCTTTCAACAGCATCTCTGATGTGCAGACCGTAAGATTCGCTTTCGCAAGCAGTCTCTGATGCTCCTTAATCATCTCATCAGTGCAATATGGCAAAATCGAAAGATCATCAATGTATTCGTAAACCAGCTTGTCGCATCTAATATGTCTCAGCCACTCCGTCTGCATTGGCCAACACTTAAAAACTGTAACCTCTTTGGCCTCACAAAAAGCATCATCCATATACGGCATAATCCTTTTGGAGACAACATCAAGCTGCTCTTTAACAGAAAAAATCCCTGAAAAGTTATCATAGCGGTATTCATCCGACACGAACAAAACATATGAGTTTTCAAGCTTAGCGAGAGCAGACGCAATTTGATGCGGTCTTTGATAAAGGGGCAAATTCCAGTCAAAGCAGTATGAAAGAATGTATACATTCTTCCCCTTTGACCTGTCTTTTATCATCGACTTGTATTTATGCAAAAAAACAAAGTCACAAATATTTGCCGGAAAATGCGAAAGGCCAAGCCACAGCTTCCTGAATACCCGGCCAATAGCACCAGCCATGCCTTCTTTTTGCATGAAATAATAAATTTTATGCAACTGGCTCACTTTCACTCACATCCCTTTGCTTCCGCTTAACAAAGCACCTTTCCAATTCAACAACAATTCGCATTCCGATAGACTTTTTCTACATTTGCCGCGACGGAATCTATAGAAAAATCATCCAGCAATCCTTGTTCACGTTCGCAACAATCTCGCCCACATTGACGCAATAAATCACCAATTACCCCGGCCCAAGCTGCACTCCCCTCGGATAACGGGATATTAACTACCCGATCCAAAACACATGCCTCATTTGGCACATTTTCCGAACACACCACCGGTAACCCTGCAGCCTGCGCCTCCATTGCAACAATGCCAAAACCCTCAAAACGACTTGGAAATGCGAATGCATCCATCGCCCAAAACAGCTCTTCGACAGAGTCTGTCGTTCCGTAGAAAACAACCTGCTCGGTGATACCAAGCGCAGCTGCCTTTTCTTCCAGCATTCGCCGGTCTTCGCCCTCACCTACGAGCAATAGCACCGCTTCAGAGTGTTTTTTTATTAATTCTACCATAACATCCAGCAAAAACGCCTGGTTTTTCTGGTAGCAAAGCCTGCCAACATTACCAACCACAAACTTATCTTCAAGACCATTATCTTTACGAACACGCTCACGGATTTCATCATTAAATCGGAACCGCTCAATATCTATTCCGTTTGGAATAAACTCATATCCTCGCTCCGTCAAATCCTTACCCGAAAACATAAACTCTGCGGCAATCTCTGAACAGGCCCAAAGATCTGTTGCTCTCCGGGTATACAGGCTGCTGTATACATTATGTGTCAACATTTTCAACGGACGCAGCGCACTTTTTCGAAGTGCCGAATTGTGGCTGTGAGCAATCCGCACCGACACGCCGGCTTTCCTTGCAACCTCAGCATAGTACAGTGACATGCCCTGATAGATATTAAGATGCACCACATCATATTTCCGCTCAGAAAGTAACCTTCTGAACGCTCTCACATTTTCTGCAAACTTGTGAGTGCTCCCGGAAAGCTCAAAGAAATTAATTCCGATGCTCTTCAAATCTTTGGTAAACACGCTGTCATGCAACGCTTCAACCACTATATCTATCTCAAGATCATGAAAGCTCATATGCTTTAGGATATTGCTGATAAAAGACTCAATGCCTCCGGATTCCCACGTTTCACAAAATAAACATATCCTACGCCTCATTGCTACGCCTCCATGTACCCGGCTGCCACAATCGTCACACCGCCCGCTAGCTCCAGCACAGTCTGTCCAATTTCAACCGGTGAATCGGCAGCAACTTCCCTTATTTCCTTTGAAATCTCGAGAAGCCGACTTTTCTCCACCATTTCCTCGCTTCTAACAGGCACCAGCGATTTTCCATCTCCTGCAATCCGCATTGTCGTCGTCAATGTCCTCTTCGGAGCAACTCTTTCCTGCTCTGCAAACTCTGCACCGCGCGGACAACGATTACCCTCAAAGGTGCTGCTTTCCTCAATCCATCGAACCTGGCATCCATTCGGACACAAAGTGCACGTCACACTGTCTTTCTCAGGAAAGCCCTTTTTCATACTGTTTCCACGCGAGTTGTCCCACGCCTTCATTGCGCCACCACAAAGATATGCAGCGGCATTATTGCCGGCCATTTCTCCCTGTTCTGAAGCAAAATCCGCCAAATCCATAACGCGCCTGCTGTTTCCACACGAAAAAACTCCCGGCACTGAAGTCTGCAAAAACTCATCCGTAACGACGCCATTGCTTCGCTTGTCCAGCTTCACACCGGCTGTCTGAGCCACTTCATTCTCCGGAATTAACCCAACCGAAAGAATCAGAGTATCACACTCCATAAACTTTCCGGTCCCCGGAATCACCTTCATATCAGCATCAACTTCCGACACTTCAATGCCGGTCAGCCGCTTTGCTCCATATATATTTGACACCGTATGGCTCACATAAATTGGAATCCCGAAATCGTACAGGCACTGGCTGATATTTCTCGCAAGTCCCGCCGGCTCAGGCAGGATTTCTACAACGGCTTTTACATGTGCACCTTCCAGCGTCAATCTGCGCGCCATAATAAGCCCAATGTCACCCGAACCCAGAATTACAACTTCTTTCCCAAGCATCACATTGCGCACATTTACCAAATTCTGAGCAACTCCCGCAGTAAATACCCCAGCAGGTCTGGATCCCGGAATAGATATCGCCCCACGCGTACGTTCTCTGCAGCCGGTTGCTAAAACAATGGCACCCGCTTTAATTTTACGCATACCGGACTTTCCAACCATCGTAACGATGCGACCAGCCGATATATCTACCACTTGATTTCCAAGGGAAAACTCTACTCCTTGAACCTCCTGCAGTGCTTTGGCAGCATATTCCGGACCGGTCAGCTGTTGTCGGTACCGAGGAAGCCCA
>JAEEGH010028148.1_pt1 | contig 11078 bp, 4 predicted proteins | sample 9134181 | NCBI WGS metagenome assembly JAEEGH01 (sample SAMN16246544, study PRJNA631951) | gut metagenome | biome: gut microbiome; feature: rumen; material: DP-attached | host: Bos | place: Iran: Karaj | collected 2018-10
CGTTACCAAGTCAGCGGTTGGGTAATAATACTTGATCTCCTCGTTATCTGGATGTTCAATGCCGTCAAAGAGTGAAATAGGCCACAACCAGCTTGAGAACCAGGTGTCAAGGGCACCCTCATCCTGTACCAACTTCTTGCCTGGAGCCAAAGCCTGAGCCTCCTCCAAGGTTGGAGCTACGATAATCTTATCCTCGGGATAAGCCTCCGAACCGACCTTTTCGAGCAACCCGGCATCATAGTAAGCCGGAATGCGATGACCCCACCAGAGCTGACGCGAGATGCACCAGTCCTTGATGTTCTCCAACCAGTTGCGGTAGGTTGACTTATACTTGGCTGGATAGAACTGGATGTCATCGTTCATGACTGGCGGCAGAGCGATGTCGGCGAAATGCTGCATACGGATGAACCACTGCAACGAAAGACGTGGCTCGATCGGCACGTTGGTGCGCTCGGAATAGCCCACCTTGTTGTCGTAGTCCTCCATCTTTTCAAGCAGGCCGGCAGCCTTCAAATCCTCAGCAATCTGCTTGCGGCAGTCGAAGCGGTCCATGCCCTGATATTTGGCGCAGTTCTGCTGCATTTCGGCTTCGAGGCAGGCCAGATCGACATGTGCATCGGCCGTAAAGATGTCATAGACAGGCAGATTGTACTTTTGGCCGAGCATGTAGTCGTTCACGTCATGCGCCGGAGTGACCTTCAGGCAACCCGTACCGAAACCGATTTCCACGTAGCGGTCTTCGATGACCGGAATCTGTCGGCCAACGATAGGTACGATGAGGTGCTTGCCCTTGAGCCACTGGTTCTTCTCCTCCTTCGGGTTGATGCAGACTGCAACGTCGCCGAAGATGGTCTCAGGACGGGTAGTAGCCACGATGGCATACTTGCCAGGCTCCTCAGCCACCATATAACGCAGATAATAGAACTTGGAGTGCTCGTCGTGATAGATAACCTCCTCGTCCGAGAGAGCCGTCTGACGCTCTGGATCCCAGTTGACCATACGGAGGCCACGATAGATGAGGCCCTTGTTGTAGAGGTCGCAGAACACCTTGATAACGGCGCGCGAACGCACTTCATCCATGGTGAAAGATGTACGATCCCAGTCGCACGAGCAACCCAACTTGCGCAGCTGCTTGAGGATGATTCCGCCATGCTCGTCGGTCCAGTCCCAGGCGTGCTTCAGGAACTGTTCGCGGGTCAGGTCGCTCTTGTTGATGCCCTGCTCCTTCAGTCGCTTGATGACCTTGGCCTCGGTAGCAATAGAGGCGTGGTCGGTGCCGGGTACCCAGCAGGCGTTCTTGCCCTCCATGCGTGCGCGACGCACCAGAATGTCCTGGATCGTCTCGTTGAGCACGTGGCCCATGTGGAGCACGCCGGTCACATTCGGTGGCGGAATGACCACGGTGTATGCCTCGCGGCCATCTGGCTTGCTCGAGAATGCCTTATGTTCGGTCCAATACTGGTACCATTTGTCTTCGACCTCTTTCGGATCGTATTTACTTGCTAATTCCATAATTGATAACGTTTTTTCTGAAAAAAATCGGGACATCGGCCGATGCCCCAATAAAATGATTGTCTTCTTATTCGTCGAGGATGTTGATCTTGGCCTTGACCTCCTCAATCTCGGCCATCAGGTCCTGCTTCTTGCGCTCCATCAGGGCCAACATTCCGTTGCCGCCCTTCGACTTGGCATTGAGGAAGCCGAGGTTGTTCTCGTAGGTCTTCAAGTCGTTCTGGAGGCGCTCCAGCTGACGCTGCAATTTCTGGCGTTCGCTGCCCATCGACTTGCTGCCCTCCTCACTGGAGGCGTTCTTGACCTTCTCACGGAAGTTGTTCAGGCGCGCCTTCTGGCCTTTCATGTCGAGAGTATCGAAGAAGTAATCAACCAGTTCCTTGTAGGTCGAGTAGAGCTTCTCCTTCTCCTTGAAAGGTACATGGCCAATGTTGTTCCATTCGGCCATCAGGTCACGCACCTGCTTCGGCTCGGCATCGGCCGCCTCCTTCAGCGCACGGAGTTTTTCGATGACGGCCAATTTCAAGTCCATGTTGGCCTTCTCCTCGGCACGCTCGCCGCCGATGGCCTTCTCCTTGGCCTCAAAGAACACATCGCAAGCCGCACGGAAACGCTCCCACAGGGCAGCACTCTGCTTGTGGGATGTGGGGCCGATGTTCTTCCACTCCTTCTGGAGGTTGACAAGCAGGTCGCTGGTCGTGCGCCACTCGGTGCTGTCCTTCAGCGCCTCGGCCTTCTCACAGAGGGCGACCTTCTTGGCCATATTCGCGTTCTGCTCCTCGTGCATCGTGTGGAAGAAGTTGGCCTTGGCCTTGAAGAAGACGTCACAGGCGGCGCGGAAACGCTCGAACAGCTGCGTGTTGACCTTCTTGTTGGCAAATCCGATGCCCTTCCACTCCTCCTGGATGCCCAGGACGACAGCGGTCTGCTCGTCCCACGCCTTCATGTTCTGGAGGGCGTTGACGTCGATGGCCTCAATCTTTTCGCACAGGGCGTTCTTGGCCGATTCATTGGCCGACTCCTGCTCCTTGATGGCGTCGAAATGGTCCTGATGACGCTTGTTCACCACGGTCGATGCGGCCTTGAAACGTGCCCAGATTTCCTCGCGCAGTTCGGGTGCAACGGGGCCAATGGCTTTCCACTCGTCGTGCAGTTCCTGCAGGCGGCGGAAGGCGGCAATGACATCGGCCAATGAACCCAACTTCTCGGCCTCATCACAGAGTTCGGTCTTGCGCTCCAGGTTTTTCTTGAAGTCCAGGTCTCGCAGTTCCTTGTTGATTTTCAGCGCGTCGTAGAACTGCTCGTTCAGCATGTTGTACTGGCTCCACAGGGCGTTGACATCCTTTGGATCGACGTTGCCGACCTCCTTGAACTGCTTCTGCAACTCGACAAAAGCGTTGTAGTTCTGGCCGACGCTGTCTGCGTTCTGGGCGATGGTGACCATGCGCTGGAGGATTTCCTGCTTCTTCTGCAGGTTGGCCGCCATCTCCTGGTTGCGGGCCTCGACCATGGCGGCGCGGGCCTCGCGCTGCACGTTGAGCAATTCCTTGAGACGGGGCTCCAGTTCGTCGGGCTTTGACTCATAGCTGGCGGCATCACCGTCGCCTTCGAGGACCTCCTTCAACTGGGCATCTACCTCCTGCTGACGCAACCTGTAGTAGGTCATTTTCAGGAAGTTAATCTCGTTTTTGGCTTCGTCGGTTGTTTCGTTGACAATCTCGGCCAAGCGGTCGATAACCTCCTGGCGATTGGCGTAAACCTTGTTCTCTGTTTGTTCAGACATATTGTGAAAGTTAAAAATATTCGTTAGAAAAGCGCGCAAATATACTCTTTTTTTTCGAAATTCAGGTACATTGGCCATAAAAATCGGTCTCACGCACGACGATTCTGGCGCAATTGCAAACTTTCTCTTGCAAACTGAATTTCAAACGATTGGCCGATGCCTCTCAATAGACACTCTCGATGCGCGCCCCGATGAAGTAGTGCGCGAGAATCCGGCGGAAGTCGTAGCCGTGCTGGCTCATGTTGGCCGCACCGATCTGACAGAGGCCGACGCCGTGGCCCCAGCCCTTGCCCGTGAGGACGAATCTGCGGGGTTCATTGGCCGATGCCTCAATCACGCGCACCGTGAAGGCCGAGCTGTAGAGATGCGTCTCGCTCAACGCCTTGCGTATCAGCAGCTCTTTGCCGATGGTGAACGACTGCGGCTTTCCGTTTGCGGCCGATGTTCCGTCGATGCGCAGCAGGCTGATGCGGCCGGACGGTCCGATGCATTCCGGCACAAGATTCACTACGCGGCCAAACGGATGAAAACCAGCGATTTCGGCCGACAATTTCCGGTTGATGAGTTCGGTCAGTTCGACTTCGGTGTAGGTCACCGTCCAGTCGTGGAAGTCGATGGTGCGCTGGTCGTAGTCGTTGAGGACAAGGCGCAGCACTTGCTCGTCGTGAGTGTCGCACCACGGGTCATCGACGGGCTGCAGGTAGTGGAAATCCTCGTCCTGCCAACAGGTGCTGAACAGCTCCGACTTGCCGCCGCAGCACTTCGAGAAGCGGGCATCGCATATCTGGCCATCGCGGTCGAGCAGCACCATGCCGCGCGTCTCGTCGATGGCCTGCGCAACGAGCGGCGAAACCTGCCGCGTGATGCCCTGGTAGCGTTGGCAATGGTCGTCGGCGCAGACATCGAACAAGGTGTGATCCGAGTGGTCCCAGAAGATGACGGCGCGATCATCGGCCACAACACGATTGCAGTCGGCCGCACCCTTCTTGCAGGCAATCTGACGGAGCACCCAACTACGCGAGATGATGGCGTGCGTCTTGAGCAGTTCGAGGTTGTTGGTGGCCGACATCTCGGACGAAATGACCGACTTCAGATACTCCTCGACCGGCACGATGTTGATGGCGTGCAACTGGCCGTCGCGGGCGATGACGCGCAACGAGCCGACGAAAGTCTGGTCTTCCTTCTGCTGCCAATGGAACTGCTTGCCGATGGTCACGCCCTCCAACGTGAACGGTGACGATGTTGTGCAATATTCAGTAATCTCCTCTTTTTCAGCGCGATTCGTGCCGTAATCCATCACGTGCAGCATACGACCGTCGGCCTCGTAGTTGAGCGAATGGGTACGTTCGTCGGCCGAGAAGCGGATCTGTTCACCCTCCATGATTCCGACGTGGAGCATCGGCTGCTGGCGGCGGCATTGGCCAAGAATACCGCTCAAAAGCGCGGCGTCCATCTTGTCGTAGTCCTCGCGGCGCGCCATCGGCACCAGACCGCAGAATTCGAGCGCGGCCGGACTGATGAGCACCTGCCCCTCGCCCGTCATGTCATATTCTTTCGGCCGATGGCATTTGCGCTCAATCACGAGCCAATGGCACTCCGCGCCCTCCGTCCAGCAGACCACGTTGCAATGGTCGGAATCGGCAATCTGCTGGGGCATGGCCGATGTGACCCCCATGTCCTGCTGCTGCGCCCACGTCCAATGCGTGAGCGGCACAAGATACTTCGGAACGGCCTGGAAATGAAGGTGGTCGGGGGCCGATGCACCGCTGCACGCGCCGTTGAAGAAGATGAGGTAGTCGGGCATAAGGTCGGCAAAGAAGGCCATGTCCCAAGCGCGGTTGGCGAAGGTGTCGTGACGGCTTTCATCGGCCAACGACTGCCGCTCGTGCCGTGTCGAGACGAGCGTGAAATGACGGTCCACGATGGGATACGGATTGACCATGATGTCGTATGCGCGACCCGACGGAACGGCCTCTACGCGGATTTTCCGCTGCTCCTTGGGCAACGCATCGGCGCAAAGGAAACAGGGACGCTCGACCTTGCCGTCAACGACCTTGGCCATCGCGCTCTTCATGCGTGCCGGGTTGAACATCACGTCGTAGTCGCGTCCGTCGATGGTCACCGTCTTGTGTTCGGCCGATTGCAAATCCGCGTAGCGGCGGCGCGCATCGTCCCAAACCGAAAGCTGGTCGGAGAAAAATTGTTCAATATCCATCATTTGAAGGGGAGTTATAGGGGAGTGAAAGGGAAGTGAAAAAGGAGTGAAAAGGACGATACCTGCAATCCTTAAAAATGCGGAATAAGGAACTTTTTGGCCAATGCATCAAACAGAAGCTCCCTCCCCATTAAGGGAGAGAGGGTCATCAGCTCATTCTTGCCTGCAACTCAATCGTGCGGATGCGGTCCTTGTAGAAATTGTTACGGTTAATGGCATCGCGCGAAAGGGCGGCATCGCTGTTGCCACTCCAGCGGCGGCAGTTGTAGAGCGATTCATAGATGCGGCCGATGCGACACTCGCGCGAAATGCGCAACATGGCGGCATAGTCCTCGCCGTAGCTCGTGTTCGGCAGCGGATGCCGTAGCAAAAGTTCGCGGCGGAAGGCTCGCGGCGCACCCAGTCCGTTGATTCGCAGCGCATTGTTCATACCGTTTTCGGGTGTCCATTCGCGATGGTCGATGAGACCCGGCGGCAACGGATTCAGGTCGAAGTCGGTCAGACTGTAGCTGCCAACCACGGCCATGCAGTCCTGCTCGCGGAAGGCGCGCACAATCTTGGCCAACACATCATCGGCCGCATACATATCGTCGCTGTCGAGCTGAACCACGTAGCGGCCGCAATGTTCATCGGCCACAGCCCTGTTCCAGCAGCCGCCGATCTTGAGCGTCGTCTCGTCGGGCACGATGTGGATGACGCGGTTGTCGGCCGATGCCATCTGCGCCACGATTTCGCCAGTGCCGTCGGTGCTGTGGTTATCGACCACGATGACGTTGAACGCGAAATCGGCCACCTGCGAGAGCGCAGAACGGACGGCGTCGGCGATGGTACGTGCGCGGTTGAACACTGGGATGACGACCGATGCCTCGATGCCGTTCGTCTCTTTCGGGGCATTGGCCAATGTCGTTTTCAGCAATCTGGGATCGACGAGCGCATCAAGGTCGCGCAAGTGTTGCGTCACGACCTGCTCGTACTCGAACTGGACGGCGCGGTTGCGCGGATCGACGTAGGCGAACTGGTTGTCGGCCGATGCCTCTGCCGGCTCGAACGTATAGCCGACCTCGTTCAGGTGGAACGGCAAGGCGCGTAGCGACAGGATGAGGCGCAGCTGATACCACGCGGCATATTGCAGGTCGGAGTGGTAGGCCAATGCATCTTCGTCGTCGGCCCACTCGCCGTGCACAAAGCCATCGGCCTCAAGCACAGCCGACGCGCGGATGAGGACCATCGGCCCGAAGTCGAAATCGTCGCGTAGCGAACCGAACTGATAGTCGATGCAGTACATCTCCTCGCCCACCTGACGGTAGTCGCAGTAGAGCATCGGCGCGCCGCTGTCGAGCAGCACGTTCTGTAGGCGCAACAATTCGGCATCGGAAATGTGCAGAGTGCCGTCGCGCAACTGTAGCATCAAGAAATCGGAACCGGAATCGGCCAGCTTCATGGCCAATCCGTGCATTTGCGCAGACGAAACCAATGCGCCGCGCAGATTGTAGTAAAAAGTGTCTTCCATGCCGCAAAGATACGGATTTATTCGGGCGCGACAAAATAAAATGGAGCGAATCTTGCGATTCGCCCCAAATTTTGGCTTGTATGGGAATGGTGTCGCTTATCGTACGATGAGCTTCTTGCCGTTCACGATATAGAGCTGGCCGGCTGCGGTGCTGTTCACACGGCGACCCTGCAGGTCGTAGATGCGCTCGCTCTTGACAGCCTTGTCATTGGCCGAAATAGCCTCAATGCCGGTCGTACCGTCGGTCGTGATGACGTAGATGTCATAGAGCTGGCCCTTGCTGCTACCGCTCACCTGAGCCACACGGATATAGACTGGCTCGGCGGCCGAGATGTGGAAGCGGTCCTTCTTGAAGTAGCGCTGGGTTGAGGCCGATGACAGGGCACCGACAGTCTCCCAGGTCTCGCCATCGGTTGACTTCTGGAGCTCGATGCCGATGGCTGAAGAGGCGCCGTTGGTCAAGTAGGTAACGACATCAAACTCACCCTCGAACTTGACGGTCGATTCGACGCTGCCCGTGTAAGACTCGCCGCTGCCCTTGCCGCCGAAGGTCATCTTGCCCTTCGAAGGAGAGCCGATTTCGTCAAATGCGGTCTCGGCATAGTAACCAGTTGCGGCGTTGCCTACACCTGTAGAGGCCGACACGTTGGTCTCGCCGGTGAATGCCTGACCCTGTGAACGCAGGCGCCACTGTGTATCGACAGTTGAATAGACGTACTTGACAGTAGCTGGATCAACCTTGTAAACGATCTTGACAGAATCCTGGTCAGGATTAACGAGTGACTTGAGCGGAGTTTCACCATCCTCGGCATAAACGATTTCGGTGTGGTCAACCTCAGTTGTCGAGTAGTAGCTCCAGCCACTCTTGCCCCAATAGTAAGCGGCCTTGGCAGCCCAGTTGCTGGTAGGCAACTCCTGCTCAACCATTGCGTAGTCGTAGATCTTCACGTTGGTGAACCAAGCCTCCTCATTGGCCGTAAAGTGAGCGATAGTGTCCTTGACAGCTGGGATGCCGCCAACGCTGTAATCGCGGCTGACAGCAGCAGACTGAAGCACGCCGTCGCCCGTAGCGAATGCGGTGAGAGTTGCAGGCTCCTTCAGGACGATTGGCTCGGTGTAGAGCTGCGATGTTGCAGCGTTCTCGCCACCGACGAAGTTGAAGTAGATGTTTACACCCTCGGCTGCGGTGAGCGTGATGGTGGTGAAGCCCTCTGAATCAACCGAAGCGAAACTTGGAGCTGCGGCCTGAGCCTGTACGCGGACGTAAACCTCGGTGGTGTCTGAATCATCATAACCATGAGCAACGGCATAGGCCTTGACAAAAGTGCTGTCCACTGTTACGACGAATGGCTCGCTGTAGGTCTTGAACTCGCCGCCATCAATTGAATAGTAAATGGTCGGATTTGTGGCCGATGAACTGATGGTGACAGTCGTCTCGTTGTTGGCCATCTGCTGCTCGATGTTAGGCTTGCCGGCCTTCTGGACAGAAGACTTGGTCTTGGCCAATACCTCGACTGCATTGCTGATGAGCGTCATGGCGGCATCGGTCAGCTTGTCGCTGTTGTCCGATGAAATCGGAATCAGCATGTACTGATTGCGGGTGCCATGCGTGTGGATCGCGTTGTAGCTGCTCTCGCCGTTTGGAACGGTAGCAATCACGTCATCGCTGCCAAAGAGGCCGTCTGCGTTTGGCGTGTAGCCCTGAACCAAGTTGCCATTGATTGCTGTCACGTCATCGACATCGAACAGGTTGACAACACCCTCGTCCATCTCAACATTGGCGAAGAGCGCATCATCCAAATAATCCTCAGCGACAGTGATAGAGGTTGCCTTCGGGCTTGGGTTGTTGCCAGCACCGACACTCCAGACACCGCTCTTATAGAAGAACGACTTGAGATTGAGCATTGGTACCTTGTTAACGATGGCATAGGTTCCCTTGGCCAATGTATTGCCGCTACCGACGGCCTCGCTCAGGACGACGACGTCATATTTGATCAGCGAGTCGTTCAACTCGTCCGAGGTCAGACCTACAGTCGAGTAGTCGATGGTCTGAACATCGTAGCTTGACAGAGCAGCGTAAACCAAGTCGCCGTCGAGACCACCATTGGCCAACCAACCACAAGGGTTCTTGTCGCCATCCTTGGCACCGTTGTAAGTGCCATCATAGAGGTAGGCGACCTTTACGGCTGATGCATCGAAATCATCGCTGCCATAGCCCTCGACGTCAAAGAAATAGACGTGGCAGCCGTTGCTGCGCTTGAAAACGACGTCAACTACGTCGGCATCGATATCCGTTGGCACCTGCCAAGAGTAAACTTCGTAGGTGGTAGGATAACCAGACTGACCGGAATTCCAGGCCACCTTTGTACCGTTGACATACATGTCGATACCACGGCCATCGCTCGGCTTGTGCGACTCGACACCTGCGCTGATGTTGGTGCCTGGCTTTACGCCCGGAATGCGGATTTCAAAAGCGCCGGCGAACCACAAGTACTGTGGACCCTGATATGGGCCCCAGGCATTGGCATCCTTGGTGACCTGATAGTCGGTGGCGATGGCAATCTGCTTGCTGCCCATGGCATTGATCTTCAGGCCGACCAGTTCCTTGATGGCAACGCCATTGGCCATAACATTGCTATCGGGATCACAGCCCTCAGCGATTGTCGATGCGGTGTACCAATAAGCACCTTCAAATACAGTACCGTTGCCCTTCTCGTCGCCGGTCCATTTCTCATCGGCCGCAATGTTGGCTACGGTCTCGGAACTCCAGTTGGTGAAGTCCCACTTCTTGGCGTACAAACTGCTGGAAAGCAGGAGTGCCGCCGTAACAAAAAGTAAAGATTTCTTCATAGTGTAAAAATTAAAGTGTATATTAAGGTTTTTGTTTTTCCGTGCAAAGATAATCAAAAATCGGCGAAAGAACAAAAAGTGGGGCAATTTCTTTCGGAAATGCCCCACTTTTCAATATTTAATGGCTTTTCAGCTTATTTCACGACGACTTTTTTGCCGTTTACGATGTAGAGTTGGCCGGCAGCCGTGCTGTTCACGCGACGGCCTTGCAGGTCGTAGATGCGCTTGATTGTGGCCGATGGAGCATTGACCGAAATAGCCTCAATGCCGGTCGTGCCATCGGTTGTGATGACGTAGATGTCATAGAGCTGACCCTTGCTGCCACCACCGGTCTGTGCGATGCGGACATAGACTGGCTCGGTGGCCGAGATGTGGAAGCGGTCCTTCTTGAAGTAGCGCTGGGTTGTGGCCGAGCTCAACGTATCGACAGTAGCCCAGGTCTCGCCGTCGGTCGAAGTCTGGAGTTCCAGGACGATGGCCGATGTACCGCCATTGGTCAGATAGGTAACGACATCGAACTCGCCCTCGAACTTGACGGTCGATTCGACGCTGCCCGTGAAACGTTCGCCATCCTTCTTGCCACCGAAAGTCAGCTTGCCCTTCGATGGAGAGCCAATTTCGTCAAATGCGGTCTCGGCATAATAACCAGTTGCGGCATTGCCTACACCTGTAGAAGCCGACACGTTGGTCTCGCCGGTGAATGCCTGACCCTGTGATCGCAGACGCCACTGTGTATCGACGGTTGAATAGACATACTTGACAGCAGTTGGATCAATCTTGTAAACAATCTTGACAGAGTCCTGGTCTGGATTAACGAGAGACTTGAGCGGAGTTACGCCGTCCTCATCGTAAACGATTTCGGTGTGGTCCTCCTCTGTTGAGTAGTAGCTCCAACCGCTCTTGCCCCAATAGTAAGCGGCCTTGGCAGCCCAGTTGCTGGTCGGAATCTCCTGTTCAACCATTGCGTAGTCGTAAATCTTCACGTTGGTGAACCAAGCCTCCTCATTGGCCGTAAAGTGAGCGATTGTATCCTTGACAGCTGGAATGCCACCCACGCTGTAGTAACGGCTAACAGCGGCAGACTGGAGTACGTCGTCGCCCGTAGCAAATGCGGTGAGCGTAGCAGGCTCCTTCAGGACGATTGGCTCGGTGTAGAGCTGCGAAGTGGCTGCATCCTCGCCACCCACGAAGTTGAAGTAGATGCTTGC
>JAEEGH010028158.1_pt1 | contig 11075 bp, 10 predicted proteins | sample 9134181 | NCBI WGS metagenome assembly JAEEGH01 (sample SAMN16246544, study PRJNA631951) | gut metagenome | biome: gut microbiome; feature: rumen; material: DP-attached | host: Bos | place: Iran: Karaj | collected 2018-10
TATTCGGATCCGCCCCGGCAGTGAATGCTTTACTGTAAATTCCATTTTTCACCTGTCATGCTGATCCTGAAACAAGTTCAGGATATCGTTTCAGCATCTATGCTTTAGCCTTAGCGTCCTGCTCTGCCTTTACATCCTCGGCGTCTTCTTTGATTGTTTCAAAGTATTCTTTAGCATCATCCTTGAGCTGAAGACCGCCTGCTACAACCTTTGCACAGCCTTTTCTAAAAGTATCTGTCTTAATAAATGCAGCAGCTGCCAGACCTGCAACTACTCCCCAAAGAAATTTCTTACTTCCGTCTGTCATACCAGGCTCCTTTATATTTTGTTAGTTTTTACTAACTTATTGTTAGTTTATTCTAACTTTAACACAATATTTTGTTATATTCAACTAACAATAAAACCAATCACAGTATAGCCTTCTTCTGCAATGATTTTTGAAATCTCATCTTTATTCAAAGGATTTTTTGCACGAACAAGACAGGATTTATTTTCAAGGCTTACTGTAGCCCACACGCCATCCAGAACATTAAGGGCATTTTCTACATGGCGGGCACAGTTTGAACAGTGCATTCCGTCAATCTTAAGAGTATAAGTATAGGGATAATGCGATTTATTTTTATCGCGGACTTTGACTTTAGAAGGAGCCGGATCGTGGCCCCCGCAGCAGGAAGAACCATACTTAATGCGCTTACGGATGCTCAGGATGGCACCAATTACGATAATTACTAAAACTAAAATAACAACTATAGTTCCCATTATTTTACAACCTCCCACATGTTCCCCATGTTTTTAAAGCCGCCTTTGGGCATGCAGGCGGCACAGGCTTGTGAATTGCAGCTTCCGTCATGAGAGCAGCCTGTACATTTTTTTGAATAGGAGGTTGCAACCCGGCGGATAAGACCTGCACGCTCTAAAAAATCAATCTTGCGCTCCACGTCATCTGTAGTAGTGTACAATTCTGCGGCAAGCATTTCTACAGTGCGGGAGCGGCCATCGGATAATAAGTTTAATAATTGTTCCATAAATGTCTCAATAAGGATGAGCTAAAAATTGCTTTCGCAATTTTTTTAACGCTCTCCAATAGAACACCGGCCGCCAGCGGCCTTACACATCACCAGATAAGCAATCCAATATGATATGCAATGCAGGCAAGCACAAGAGCACCCAGGGTATAATAAACTGCAATAATTGCGGTCCATTTGGCTGAGTGGGTTTCCTGGTAGGTTGCAGCAAGAGCTACAATACAAGGCATATTAAAGGTGATTGCAAAAATAAAGGCAAGAGCTTCCGGCTTTGCAACATTGGCTACAAGCAGCTCGTTGATATTTGCAACTGCACCACCGGCTACCGTACCACCAACGGTAAGCATACTGTGGTCTGTAAAGATTGTACTCAAAACACCAATGGCACCTTCCTTACCAATTGAAGAAGCAATAAAGGCCATGAAGGTTTTCCAGCCAAGTCCAAAGATTTTTGTAACTGGTTCAATAAACTTTCCAACCCGGTACAAAACAGAATTATCCATAGAGCCGCTGTTTGTAAAGGTCAAAAGCCAGAATACAAAAGAAACAAGAAGTACAACCTTTAGAACGCGGAAGAAGGTATCCTTAGTACGACCAAGTACATAGCGGAAAAGTGCACCCCACTTTGGCTTATGGTAAGGAGGAAGCTCCATAATCATTCCGCATCGATCTTCTTTTTTTACAAGAGAGCGTCCAAAGATTTTTGAAGTAATCCACATATGAAGAATCATAACTGCAAGAATTGCAACAATTACAAGCGGAGCTCCGGCACCAAACCAAACTGTAGAAAGCATTGGAACTACGGACCAGGCAGCACCACAAGGAATAGCCCAGGCAAGAGCAATTGTCAAAACCTTTTGTCCCCAGTTATCAATAACACGAGCCCCTGCGGCACCACCCATTGTACAACCAAAGCTTACCAGGAAAGGCATAACCGATTTTCCCTGAAGTCCCAGCTTAGACATTGTGTTATCAAAAACATAAGAGATTCGTGCCATTACACCAACTTCTTCAAGCAGACCGAATACCAGTGTTACACCAAATACAAAGCCCAGCATCTTAAAGATAAAGCTGAGAGAGTTTATAAGAACATCACAGATAATAGCAGTAATGAAAGAAGGACAACCAATTGAAGTAAGACCAGCGCTTATTGGATTTGCAAGAGCCCCAACAGCTGCACCAAGTCCCATAAAAGGAAGAGCCGGAATAAAGGAACCGATTAAACCAAAAAGAATTGTAAGAACTACAACCGGCTTACCCCAAATGCGGTGAGTTATCATGCGGTCAAACTTTCCGAGCTTTCTTGTTTTTGCTTCTGAGACAACATTTCCTTTTAATATTTCATCAATCCAGTTAAATTTAATTTCGCCTGAAAGAAGCATTCCTTTCTGGATTTTTGAAACTGTATCGGTAAAGCTTTTACGCTTTTCGCCAATAAGAGCCTCTGTGATTTTTGCAATAACAGGGGCATCTCCTTCAACAGCTTTTATTGCAAGCCAGATAGAGGAATAGCCAGGTATTACATTTTCTGGAATTAAAGCTTTTATTGTTTTGTAATTTTCATTCTCTTCATATTTTGCTTCCAGAGATGATGTATTCAAAATTGATTTTTTTTCGATTGTTTTTTCAAGTGCATAATAAAAAGAATCATAATTCTTTCTATCCTGAGCAGAAAAAAGAACTACAGGAATATTGAGCTTTTCCGATATTGCACTGTAATTTATAGTTTTGCCCTGCTCAGAAGCAACATCACTCATGTTTAAAAGCAAAAAAGTCGGAACTCGAATACCTGCATAATCAGCAAGCATATAGAGACTTCGTTCAAGCTGCGAACTGTCTGCAAGAATACAAACAACATCGGCTTTTCCACTTGCAATATAGTCTCTGGTGATGATTTCTTCATCTGAATTGGCACTAAGACTGTAAGTTCCAGGAAGGTCTGCAACTAAGTATTTTTTACCATTGTGTTCAAAGTTTCCTTCCTTTTTTTCTACAGTTTTTCCAGGCCAGTTACCGACATGCTGCTTTAAGCCTGTAAGGGCATTAAATAAAGTTGACTTACCAGAGTTAGGCTGACCCAACAATGCAATTACTGTTTCTCCATTTTCTGTCATACGGCAGCCTCCTTAACTTCAATGTCATCACATTCTTTGCGGTTAAGTGCAATCATTGTGTCACGTGAATACACAAGGATTGGGCGATGTTTTTCATTTTTAATAATTGTAATACTACAACCAGGTGTAAGCCCGATTGAAGTAATTCTACTGACAAAACGAGCGTCTCCATTAATAGAAGCAATTACGCCTCTTTCATCTTTTGTGAGTTCTGATAATTTTTTCATTTGATTTCCCTTAAACACGTTAGTTTTTACTAACATTTTATCATATTTTAGTTAGATATAACTAACGTGTCAAGATTTTGAACTATAATTTCCAGCTTACCGCTTCTTTTCTGCTGTCTATGAACCTTGCGTAGATTCCGCCCTTAGCAACCAGTTCATCGTGTTTACCCTGTTCAACAATGCGTCCCTTGTCTATTACAACAATCTGATCTGCATTACGTACAGTCTTTAAGCGGTGTGCAATCATAATAACAGTCTTTTCTTTTGTAAGCTCCTGAATGGCACTTATAAGATCTCTTTCGTTTTCAGGGTCTACGTTAGCTGTAGCTTCATCAAGAATGATGATTGGAGAATCCTTCATGATGGCACGCGCAATAGAAATACGCTGGCGTTCTCCACCACTAAGGTTTGCTCCACCTTCTCCAATAACTGTATCGTAGCCTTGTGGCAGAGCACTGATAAAGTCATGACAACAGGCCTTTTTAGCAGCTGCAATAACCTTTTCCATTGGAGCTTCTGGCTGACCAAAACGTATGTTATTTGCAATTGTGTCGTGGAAGAGGTAAACATTCTGAAAAACAAAGCTGTAGTTTTTCATAAGATTATCCATGCTGTAATCACGAACATCTTTTCCATCGAGTGTTACAGTTCCTTTATCTACATCCCAGAAGCGGGAAAGCAGATGACAGAAGGTTGTTTTACCGCCACCACTTGGACCTACAATTGCTGTAGTCGTGTGCTCTGGAATTGCAAGAGAAATATTGTCGATGATTTTCTTTTTGTCGTAAGCAAAGTCGATGTTGGTAGCCTGGATGAGAGGACTGTTTTTGTTTGCGTCGACCACATTCTTAGCACCCTCAATATCCATTGTAGGAAGCGCCAAAATCTTATTTGCCTTCTCAACACAAAGATCTACTGTACGAAGCAATGCAGAGAAGTTTCCGCCTACATCAAGGGCATTAAACAGCATGAAGGCACAAACAAGCATTGTACAGCAGTCGGCCAGAACCATGCTGCCGTTGAGGTAGAAGTAAAGCGAAGCAATCATAATTGCAACACCACTGAGCTTTGCTACAAGCGACTGAAGGTTTGCAAAAGGAATAAAGCGCAGCTCCATTTTAATAAGACTTTTTACACGCTTGTTTATAACATTGTTCAAATCTTTACGGCGTTCACCACTGATGTTATAAGCCTTTACTTCAGCAATTCCCTGAATGTATTCAAGAACCTTGCCTACTTCTTCTGTATCGTCTTTGATTTTCTGATCCTGAATGCCTTTTACAGAAAGACGCAGGAAAACATTTACAAACTGGAAAAGCGCAAAACCTGCAAGAGCAATAAGTGCAATACGCCAGTCAAAAAAGAACATCATAACGATGATGAATACTGTTTCCAGAAGACCTTTGAGAACCATCATTACAACGCGGGTAGCAACGTCGCTGAGGGCTTCCATTGTGTTAGTTGTAACTGATGTGATTTCGCCAAGGCTGTTTTCATTAAAGTACCCCATTGGCATATAGCGCAGATGTTCTGCAATTTCAATACGTTTTTTGGCGCAGGTTCTGTAACCGCCTTCGCACTGCCACATTGCAGTAAACTTTGTGGTGATAATGCTGCCCAAAACGCTTACACAGATTATTGCAAACGAAATCCAGATTGTGCTTTTTTCAAAGGACTGGCCTTCTACTGCAGTTCCAATAACTCCGCGTAGCATTACTGCAACAGCGGCAATTCGCAATGCCATAAAAAAGGCATTAACTATTCCAACTATAATTGAGCCGTAAAATTTCTTACGGTTTTCTTTATCACAAAATCTAAAAAAGTTTCTTAAAGTTTCGAACATTATTCACCGTCCTTAGCACTAATATGTGCTTCCCACATGTTTGCATAAAGTCCCTTCTTTGCCAGCAATTCTTCGTGGGTTCCTTCGCTGTCGATTACACCATCCTTAATTACATAAAGCTTGTCTGCATCCTTTACTGTTGAAAGGCGATGGGCAATTACAATGAGAGTCTTGCCTTTTACAAGCTGGGCAACTGACTTCTGAATAATTGCTTCGTTTTCAGGGTCTGTGTAAGCAGTTGCTTCATCAAGAATTACGATTGGCGCATCCTTCATCATTGCGCGGGCAATTGCAATACGCTGACGTTCACCACCACTGAGGTGTGCACCGCTTCCACCAACGATTGTGTCAAAGCCTTTTTCAAGCGACATGATAAAATCATAACAGCCGGCCTTGCGGGCAATTTCTTCAACCTCTGCATCTGTAGCATTCTGGCGGCCAAGACGAATATTTTCACGAACGCTCATATCAAACAAAAAGTTATCCTGAGAAACATAAGCAACGCGGCTGTTGTATTCCTGAAGTGACAAGTCCTTGATGTTTACTCCGCCAATTTCAACCGAACCGGAATCTACATCCCAGAGAGATGCAATAAGACGGGCAATTGTAGATTTTCCCGAACCACTTGGACCGACAAAGGCGGTGTAGCTGCCCTGTGGAAGAGTCATGTTTATACCATGCAGGATTTCTTTTTTTTCTTCTCCATCAATACCTTTATGATAGCTGAACCTAACATCCTTAAGCACAATAGAATTATCAGCAGGCTTCTTTACATCAACTTCAGGGCGCTTAAGTTCATCCAATGTCATGATAGCACCAACCTCTCCAAAAATGGCACCGGCTTTTGCAATATCATCATGGTAGGTAAAGGCAACAAGAAAAGGTTGAATTGCACTGACGGCAAGGACAATCACTGTAATAAAAAGTGAAGCATCTATAGTGCCGTGCAAAAACATAAAGCCGCCAATTGGAAGAAGTGAAAAAAGTAAAGTTGGAGTTACAACTGTTGCAATGGCATGAGGCCAGATACAGTCGCGCATCCATTCAACATAACAGGCTGAACCTTCCTGGGCTGCAACAACAAAACGCTCATAGCTGGACTTTGATTTACCAAAGGCTTTGATTACTTCAATACCATTTATATATTCAACGGCAGTGTCGTTTAGGGCCTTTGTTTTATCAAGTGCATACTTAAAGCGGGCTGGACCATCCTTCATCATAAAACACATGGCAATAACTCCCACAGGAACAACTGCCATACAAGCAAGTGCCAGCCGCCAGTCCAGAACAAAAAGATAAACAACAAGTACAGCCGACAAAATAATGTTCGAAGTATATTCAGGAACAATATGTGCCAGTGTTGTTTCCATGCTGTCTATGCGCTCAACGATAATGTTTTTGAGAGAACCAGAGGGCATATCAAGAACAGTTCCAAGCGGAAGCCTTGTAAGCTTGTCGCACATTGATTTTCTGATATTACCAAGCAGATTAAAGGTTGCAATATGACTCATGCTTGTAGAAATTGCATGAAAGAGCACATTACCCGCCCAAAAGGCTGCCGTGATACCACACTCTTTTAAAAACAAGTGCCAGTCACGAACTCCAGCTAAAAGCTGCTGAACAATTCGTGCAATAATAAAGTATGGTGCAATACAGCAGGCCACACTTAAAAGGGCAAAAAATACACTGACTATGTACTGCCCCTTTTTACTTCCTGCAAAATAAAAAATCCAGCCGACCAGGCTACGTTTTGCAGGTTTACGATTTTTATTTGACATATAAACCTCTTTTGTTAGTTAGTTACTACTAACTTTCTGTTAAGAATAAAAATCTGCAAATGGTTAGTCAAGTCTAACGTTAATTATTTAGATAAAATTAATTGCAGAATGGAGTGAAAATTGTTATTTGGAGTTTTAAAAAAGAAAACCGGTTGTACAAAAAAAATACAACCGGAAAAAAGTTAGGATTTGAGATTTAAAAATCTATTTTAGAAATTATATTTCCAATAAATAGGAATAGATATTGTTTTTACAGTTTTCATAAGGTTTATAAGTACACCAGCTCCTGCAGAATTATGTTCATTAATCATATATTCTACAGAAGGATTAATTCCTATTGTCCAGCTATCATCCTTATCAAAATCTGTGGTAAAACTACCGTATAAGCTTGCAGATAAAGCTTCTGTGATCTGGTAGCTTATTGTTGCTGCTGTATATAATTCATTGGCTTCATCTTCCTCTCCACCAACAGCAAATACAAGATCAGCAAAGATTCCGATTGCATCTTTATTGAACATTACCGCTGCATTAATTAAATTACCAGAAATGTTATAATCTTCAATTTCACCATTGTAAGAAAAACCAGCATTAAATGTTAAACCTTCAAGCCCAGTAAATGAAGCAAAAGCTCCAAAAGAACGTTCGCCAGAAATAATATTACGGAAGGCTGCACCAAAGGCGACAGTCTCACCTACTGCGTATTCTACACCTGCATTAAATAGAGGCTTCTTTCCTTCCCGTCCAAAATAGCTTATAAAATCAATACCAGCAGAAAGAACAAGTCCTTCGAGTGGGCGCACAAAAAGTCCAAAATCACTTCCTATGTTTGCGGCTTCAATTTCTCCATCAAAGCAAGGAAGATAAGAACCTGCTACTGCATACCCCTTATGAAAACCGATTCCCAATAATTCCATCGGACGGAATTCTATAAAATAATCATCTACAAAGTTTTCGGCTCCAATAGACAAGGCATCATCATCTTCTTTAGCAATATTGAATTTTAATGTCAATCCCATATCAATTTGCTCAGAAGAGTATTCTGCTGTTGTTTCATTTTCAAATCCGGCAAATGCAGTGGCAGTATTGTCTTCTGTTATATTAATATCAACGATACCAGATGAAAGTTTGTTTTCAAATGCAACTTCCTGTGCAAATGAAAAAGCTGCGGTGAAGGCACACAAAGTGGCTGCAATCACCATTTTTTTTAATTTAATCATTTTTACTCCTTTGTTAGTTATTACTAACGCGGAGGATAATATAATTATTTATTTAATTTGTCAACTAGTTAGTCTTTACTAACACAACAAACAATCGCAAGTAACATAAAATTATTTTCTCCAGTCCTTTGGAAGCATGCCTTCATTTTTCTTGAACACCTCTGTAAACTTACTTGCGTTTGCATACCCCGATCGGCCTGCAATTTCCGTTATGGAAAGCTCAGTAGAAGCAAGCAGATTTTTAGCAAGCTGAAGCCTGGCCTTAGTTCGATATTCATTTATTGTAAGCCCGTACATTTCCTTAAAAACCTTTTGAAGCGTGGTACGGTTAAGATTAACTTTTCCAGCTAACTCTTCAATCGAGATTTCTTTTTCTAGATTTGAGTTGATAATTCGTCGGACATTCTGAACCTTACGCCCTGTTGAACCACTAAAATATGCATCCGGTGTATCGCTTTTTATGCGTACATCATATCCATCTTTATCTCTGAACTTTTGAATCAACAGAATTATTGCGTGTACTACAGCAAGTCTGACCGTATATTTTGAATAAACCGCCGGTAGTCTGATTGTTTCCAGAAAAAGTTTTTCAAGCAGCTCTCCACAAGGAAAACACATGGCGCTGTCACTCTTTCTGATATCATTAAAAAAATCGGAGCTGCTAAAGTCATTAGTTCCAAGAAAATCATTCAAAAAAGAAATTGTATCCTCGGTAAAAAGAATGATGCTAATACAGTTCATTCCGCTTTTACCAAGCATGGCTTTTTTTACACCTGTCTTACAGTTGAAAATCATTACATCGCCTTTTTCTCCACTGGCAAACTGTCTGTTCATAAGTTCAAACTCTCCGTGTCCATCGACAATGTACATAATTTCAAGTCCATCAACTTCCTTCTTTTCTGCCTGATAGTTAGGACTATAACTTTCCAGCTCCGAATAAACGAGTTCAATTCCTTTAGCAATATGAGAATGCTTCATAATGCCTTCGCCAATAGGCTCGTTCAGCCGGTAGATTTCTTCGCTTTCACGCTTGCTGATTAAATCCATATAAGTTTGAAAAAGTTTTTCTGCCGGCATATTATTCATAATAACCCTCTCTTAATTTTTCTTCATCTTGCTGAATGCATTTGCCATCAGAATAATTGCAATTAAAAGAACAACAAGGTCTGTTATAAGCTGGGCATAGAAAACACCCTTTACTCCCAGACCTGCAACATGCGGCAAAATTACAACAAGCGGCAGGAACAAAACAAGCTGTCTTGCAAGAGCCAGAACAGAAGCGCCACCTGCCTTACCAATTGCCTGGAAGAAAGTAATCGAAAGAATCAAAATACCATAGCTGATATAAGCACCAAAAATTACACGAAGCATTGGAGCACCTGCTTCAACAATTGCTGAATCAGTAATAAACATTGAAAGCATTTTTACAGGGAAGCACATAATCGGAATGTAGAAAAGTAGAGCTACAACAGTTGCCGAAATCATAAAGGTTCTTGTAAAGGCACCAACACGGTCAAAAAGCTTTGCCCCGTAGTTTGTACCGATTGCAGGCTGGAATCCCTGACTGATACCCCAAAGAGGAATAAAGGCAAAAGCCTGAAGACTGAGCGATGCACCTAAAATTGTCTGCCACTCACTTCCGCCCCACTTTGCTGCAGTGTTATACAGAATTGTCTGCTGAACCATAGACATTACCTGCATAAGCATTGCAGAAACACCTACGCTCAAAACAGGCTTTACAAGCTTGCCTTCAAATCTAACCTTATGAATGCGTACATTATCGCTCTTTTTGATAAAATAGAAGAAGGACATGCACATCAAAACAAACTGAGAAACGATTGTTGCAACGGCAGCTCCCAGAACACCATTTTCTGCACCAAATACTTTAATCAGAATCGGGTCAAGTATGATATTGAGAATGGCACTTGTTGCCATAATAATCATTGCTTTTTTGAGTTTACCTTCGCCGCGCATAATCATATTTGTAGACTGACCAAGGTTTACAAAAAGGGAACCACAAAAAACAATTCTTAGATATCTGACAGCTTCTTCTAAAACCTCGCCCTCTGCTCCTGTAAGAATCAAAAGCTGTCTTGTAAAAATCACACCCGCGGCAATCACAATTACCGAAAGAAGAGAAACTAGAAAAATTAAGTTGCCCAAAATGCGGTCAACAGTGTCTTTATCCTCTTTTCCAATTGCACGTGAAAGAACCGAAGCTGAACCTTGTCCTACAAGAGTTGCAATTCCACTGTTTATAAGGGTAAATGGATACGAAACCTTTACGGCTGTCATTGCAAGGGGACCAACCATCTGGCCAACAAAAACAGCATCCATAAAATTGTAAAGTCCAATCACTACCATTCCTAAAACGGCTGGAACACTAAGAGAAAGCATTGTGCGAATACAGGGCCTTTTACAAGCATTTCCCGCGAATCTTGTGTTTTATTCATATAAATTCACCTCGAAAATATTTATTATGTTAGGCAAAACTAACTATTATTTATAATACATATACAAAACAAAATAACTACTCCAAAATTAAAAAAATACTCCATTCTGCAATAAAATTTTATTGGTTTAAATATTACATGTTAGTTGTAACTAATTATATTTTATTCTGTCACTTCCAAAAGGCTATGATACAAAAACTGGAGAACTTGGAAGCAGCCTTAGTGGAGGAGAGCGGCAGAGAATTGGGCTCGCCCGTGCATTTTTATATGACGCAAAGTTTATGCTTTTGGACGAACCCACAAGTAACCTTGATTCCTTAAATGAAGCAGTGATTTTAAAGTCACTAAAAGATGAGAAAGATAAGGATCATGACAAAACCATGGTTCTGGTTTCTCATAGAAAATCAACACTAACTTG
>JAEEGH010028161.1_pt1 | contig 11075 bp, 9 predicted proteins | sample 9134181 | NCBI WGS metagenome assembly JAEEGH01 (sample SAMN16246544, study PRJNA631951) | gut metagenome | biome: gut microbiome; feature: rumen; material: DP-attached | host: Bos | place: Iran: Karaj | collected 2018-10
TAGTCGTGTCGTCTATACTCAGCTCTTTCTTCTTCAAATCGCGGATGTGACCATAGCTCGACATCACCTTAAAGTCCTTACCTAAGAACTTCTCAATAGTCTTTGCCTTGGCAGGCGACTCAACGATAACCAGATTCTTTTGCATACTCTTTCTTCTTAACTTTTGCAATTGTGGGGTGCAAAAGTACGCAAAACTTTTGCTTACACCTTATTATATATATGTTTTTTCAGCTTTTTTAAGAATTTGGTGGCGGATAGTCTAAGAAATAATGCGTAACTTTGTGCACTAATTTTCAAACAATGACTACCAAAATCCTGACTACTACCCTGACGCTTCTGTGTTCTGTTGCCGTCTGGGCACAACCGAGACAAGAAATCACATTGAGTGACAACTGGCAATTTTCTTTGCAAAGCACTCACAATCAGTCGTGGGAAACCGTAAGCGTGCCCCACGACTGGGCCATCAGCGGACCTTTCGACAAAAAGTGGGACCTGCAGAAGGTGGCCATCGAGCAAAATGGCGAGAAAGAGGCTACCGAGAAGAGCGGCCGTTCAGGGGCACTACCCTGGATTGGCGAAGGACACTACAAGCGGACGTTTACCATTCCACAGGGTTTCGACGGCCACGCCGAACTGGTGTTCGATGGGGCAATGGCTGAGCCGACAGTCAGCGTCAATGGCAAGGTAGCAGGCTACTGGGCCTACGGCTACAATGCTTTCCGCATCGACATTACCGATTACATCAAGCCAGGCGAGAATCAGTTGGAGGTCAGTTTGAAGAATCTGGAGGAGAGTTCACGCTGGTATCCTGGTGCAGGCATCTATCGTCCTGTGAAGCTGGTGCTCACGCCAAATATCCACATCGACGAGTGGAGTATTTGCGCCAGAACCATTGATGTGAACATGCAAAAGAATGTGGCCAATGTGACTGTAGACGTCAATGTAGAGAATGCTAAGGATGCTGACCCTAATATGCGTATGATTCTCTCATTGGCCGATGCTGGTGGACGTGTCGTAGCTGCACGTTCGGTAGTATCGTTTAGCAATGGCTTTGTCAGCAGGACACTCCCTGTGCCAAGTCCTCAGCTATGGACTCCAGAGTCACCTTATATATATACACTTACCGTCAGTATTCTGAAAGACGGCAAGGACGTCGACAAGAAGTCGATAAAGACTGGTATTCGCACCGTCCGTGTCAGCAAGGAAAAGGGTTTCCAGCTGAACGGCGTGACGCGCAAGCTGAAGGGTGTTTGCCTGCACCACGACCTCGGTCCCTTGGGGGCTGCGGTGAACAAAGCTGCGATTATCCGCCAGATAAAAATCCTGAAGGAGATGGGCTGCGACGCCATCCGCACCGCCCACAACATGCCGAGCCAGATGCAGATGGACCTCTGCGACTCGTTAGGCATGATGGTCATGGCCGAGAGCTTCGACATGTGGCGCTATCCTAAGTGCAAGAATGGCTACTCACGTTTCTTCGATGAGTGGGCCGACCGCGACATCACCAACCTCGTGAAGGCCAACCGCAACCATCCCAGCATCGTGATGTGGTCGATAGGCAACGAGATTCCCGAGCAAGGCAGCGCCGACGGACGCCTGCTGAGCATCCACCTGCAGGGCCTGTGCCATGCCCTCGACCCCACGCGCCCCGTCACGCAGGGTCTGGACCGCGTCGACAATGCCTTGGCCAGCGGCGTAGCTCGGGCTATGGACGTGCCGGGCTTCAACTATCGCCTGCACCGCTATGCCGACGGCATCAAGCAGTTGCCGCAAGGTTTCCTCTTAGGCTCGGAGACGGCATCGACGGTCTCCTCGCGCGGCGTGTATAAATTCCCCGTTGAAACCACGGATAATTCAAAGTATTCCTCATGGGCAGCGGGCTACGACCCCACCGCCATCAAGAGCGCCGACGGCCAGTGCTCGGGCTACGACGTGGAGAGCTGTGCGTGGAGCAACCTGCCCGACGACGACTGGCGCTGGCAGGATGACTATCCGTGGGTCATCGGCGAGTTTGTGTGGACGGGCTTCGACTACTTAGGCGAGCCAACGCCCTACGACGAGTACTGGCCCTCGCGCAGCAGCTATTTCGGCATCTGCGACCTCGCCGGCCTGCCCAAGGACCGCTATTTCCTCTACCGCTCGAGGTGGAACAAAGACGAGCACACCATCCATCTCTTGCCCCACTGGACGTGGCCGAAGCGCAAGGGACTGGTGACGCCGGTCTATTGCTACACCGACTATCCCGAGGCGGAGCTTTTCATCAACGGCAAGAGCCAGGGACGCATCAAAAAGCAAATCCCCCAAGCCCCCCTTTCGTCCCCCGAGGGGGACACAAATGTGGGCAAGCCCAGTAATGAAGTCGTAGGTGGGGCTTCCCGCCTCGACCGCTACCGCCTGCGCTGGAACGAGGTGAAGTATGAGCCGGGCGAGGTGAAGGTGGTCGTCTACGATGAAACGGGCAAGCCATGCGGCGAGGAGACGATGCGCACCGCCGGCAAGCCTCACCACCTGCAGCTCGATGTGTGGACGCAGGCCGATGACGGGCAGTGGTTGCTGCCGTCGCGGCAGGCCCAGCCCTCCGCGTCTTCCCTCCGTGCTGACGGTCAGGACCTGGCCTTTGTCACCGTGAGCCTTGTCGACAAGAACGGCACGCTCGTCCCCGACGCTCAGGACCAGCTGACCTTCGACGTCAGCGGTGCCGGCACCTTCCGTGCTGTGTGCAACGGCGACGCCACCTCGCTGGAGCCCTTCACCCAGCCCACCATGCAGCTCTTCAACGGTCAGCTCGTCGTCATCGTGCAGGCCGCCCATGAGGCCGGCAACCTGACGCTCACTGTCAGCGACAAGAAACGCGGCATGAAGCAGCGTGTCAACATCGCAGTGAAGCTTTAGAGTGTAGAGTGTAGAATGTAGAGTGTAGAGTTTGCTACCGCCGTACCTGCAACGGACTAGTTTAGAGTGTAGAGTTTAGAGTGTAAAGTTTGCTGCCGCCGTTCCATTCGTTGATGGTACGGCGGCAGCAATCTTTATACTCAAAACCATCCGTTGCAGGGACGGCGGCAGCAAACTTTACACTCTACACTCTACACTCTACACTATTTTTCCGGCAGCATCACCACCTCTATGTGGTTGCCGCTGCCCAGCAACTTCTCGCGGATGAAGCGGCTGAGGCTTTCGGGTGTCAGAGCCTCGACAGCCTTCTTGTAGTCGTGATGACGGTCGAGCTTATAGGTGCGCCAGTTGTCGATGACGTTCATCCAGTAGCTGTTGGTCTTGGCGTCGAGGTCTACCTGCTTCAGCATATAGTCCTTCACCTTCTGCAGCTGGTCAGCGTTTACGCTCTTGGCAGCACCCTCGATGCCCTCGCGGATGAGGCGCAGGGCTATGTCGCTCTTGTCGGGATTCATCGGGCAGTAGGCCTGCAGCATCATGGTGGGCTTGGTGCTGCGCAGGTTGAAGTTGCCGCTGGCACCGCAGCTGTAGGCCGCGCTCTCGTCCTCGCGGATGGTCTTCAGGTAGATCATCTGCAGGAGCTGTCCGGCGGCGTCAATCTTCACGATGTTGTCAACGTTGTAGGGTGCCTCTGCCGTCCAGAACTCCACGTCGATGGCCTTCGGGCTCTCTGCCTTCATGGTGAAGTGGTTCTTCACCTGTCCCTTGACCAGCGTCTGCACGTCGACGGGCTTGTCGGCAGGCTCGCCGGTGGCGGGCAGCGAAGCGATATACTGCTCGATGAGCGGGCGGATGGCCTCCTCCTCAAACTTACCCACGAAGGCGAAGGTGAAGGCGCCGGCGTTGCGGTAGCGCTCCTTGGCTATCTGCAGGATGCGGTCGTAGTTCACCTGGGGCAGGTCCTTGATGTCGATGTTGTTGTAGCGGGGGTTATGGCCGTAGAGCGTAGCGGCGAGCGAGTCGGTATAGACCAGGTCGGGCGACAGCGACTTGTTCTTCAGCGCCATGTCGAGCTGTGTCATCAGGTTCTGGAACTGCTTCTCGTCCTTGCTGACGTTGGTGAAGTAGAGGTAGACCATCTGGAACATCGTCTCCAAGTCCTTCGGCGTGGAGTGTGCGGTGCAATACTGGCGCATCTCTGTCAGCGAGAGGTCGGCGTTGGCTTCCTTGCCAGCGAGTGCTTTCTGCAGCTCCGTGCTGGAGAAGTTGCCGAGGCCGCTCATGCCGATGACCTCGTCGAACACCTTCAGGCTGGAGAAGTCGCTGCTGCCGTAGAGACCCTTGCCGCCGTCGGCCCAAGCCTTCATCTGCACCTCGTCGTCCTTGTAGTCGGTAGGCATGAGGATGACGGTGGCGCCGTTGCTGAGCTTCAGCTCCTTATAGCCGAACACTTTGTCGGTGGTCTCGCTGACGATGGTGCCTTTCTCGGGCATCTCGCTGATGAGCGGCTCGTCCTTCACGTTGTCCACGTAGGCGGCTATCTCCTCGGCGCGTGCCTGTGCCACAGCCTTGCGCATGTCGTCCTCGGTGGGGTAGGTGAGACCGTCGGCCTCGCGTGCCCACTCCATGACGACGAGGTTCTTGTCAGAGTTGCTGATTATCTCGGGCAGCGCCATGTTGATGACGTCGACGGGGATGCTCGGAGCGATGGCCTGCATCAGCTGGTACAAGTCCTCGATGGCGGGAATAGGCTCGTTGGTGAGGAAGTTGTCGCGGTACTGGTCGCCCAGGTCGTCGTTGGTGATCTTCGCGCGGTTGGTGTACATCTTCTCCAGACTGCTGAGGTAGTCGGCCTTGGCGCGCTCATACTCCGTGGCGGTGAAGCCGAACTCAGCGGCGCGGCGTGCCTCGCGCACCATGGCGGTGAGCGTCTCCATGTCGCGGCCTTCCTTGGGAACGCCCAGCATCTGGAAGGCGGCCTTCGTCGAGGCCAGCAGGTAGTCGTCGTCGTCGCCCATAGCCTGCAGGAACGGGCAGTCGGGATCGTTGGTCAGCTCCTGCAGACGGGCATTGAACATGTTCGACAGCACGGCCTTGACATAGATCTCGATGAGGTAGTCCATGTTCTTCTTCTCCTCCGGCTTGGTCGTCTCATGCTTCATAAACACCAGGATCTGGTTCATCTGCTGCTCCTTGTCCTTCTCGAAGATGTAAATAGCCTCGTCGTTGTCGGGCACCTCCTCGGGTATGACCTTCGGTGCCTTCGGGTTGACCTTGATGCCGCTGAACAGCTCCTTCACCTTTGCCTCGAAGTGGTCGACGTCGATGTCGCCCACCACGATGATGGCCTGGTTGTCGGGGCGGTACCACTTCTGGTAGTAGGCCTTCAGCTCCTTCGGCTTGAAGTTGTCGACGACGCTCATCAGGCCGATGGGCATGCGCACGCCGTACTTCGAGCCGGGGTACATCTTAGGCAGTGCGCGTGTGATCATGCGCTGCGAGGGACCGTCACCTAAGCGGTATTCGTTGTGCACCACGTCGCGCTCCTTCACTATCTCGTCCTTCTCTAAGAGCAGACCGTTGCTCCAGTCCTTGAGGATGAACATACACGAGTCGAGGGCCGACTGTCGTGTGGTGGGCACGTTGCAGACGCGGTAGACGGTCTGGTCTATCGAGGTGTAGGCGTTCAGGTCGCTGCCGAACTCCACGCCGAGTGAGCGTGTGAACTCGATGAGGTCGTTGCCCTTGAAGTGCTCAGAGCCGTTGAAGGCCATGTGCTCGAGGAAGTGTGCCAGTCCGCGCTGGTTCTCCTCCTCCTGGATGGAGCCCACGCGCTGGGCGATGTAGAAGTTGGCCACGTGCTCCGGCCACTCGTTGTGGCGGATGTAATAGGTCAGGCCGTTGTCAAGCTTGCCGATGCGCACCTCCTTGTCCACGGGGATGGGCGGCAAGGCCTCTTGTGCCGTCACCGTCGGGGTGGCGGCCGTCAGCAAGAACAATGCTGCTACGAAAAACTTTTTCATATACATTATTATTTAAATATTAGTGGGTGTTAGGGGAGTTAAAGGAGTTGGTAGTTAAAGGAGTTAAAGGAGTTAAAGGAGTTAAAGACATTTGTTTTAAGGAAGTTAAAGGAGTTAAGGAGTTGGGAGTTAAGGGAGTTAAAGGAGTTAAAGACATTTGTCATGCCGTTATTTTAAAGAATGGTGACGGGATAAACTATTGTCTTTAACTCCTTTAACTCCCTTAACTCCTTTAACTCCTTTATTTAATCTACCGTGACAAGGTAATAGTTCTTCTTGCCGCGCTGCACCAGCAGGTACTTGCCGTCGATGAGGTCGTCGGCAGTGATGGGGCGGTCGTCGCCCAGCTTCTCCTTGTTCAAACTGAGGGCGCCGCTCTTGAGGAACTCGCGGATCTCGCGCTTGCTGCTGAACACGTTGGCGGTGGTGGTGAAGAGCTCAGAGGCCACCTGCCCCAGCTGGTCCTTCTGGATGGTGTACTGCGGCACACCGTCGAAAACATCGAGGAACGTCTGCTCGTCCAGCTTCTGCAGGGCCTCCTTCGTAGCCTTGCCGAAGAGGATGTTCGAGGCCTCGATGGCCATGTCGAGCGCCTCCTGCGAGTGCACCATGACGGTGGTCTCCTCGGCCAGCCGCTTCTGCAGGATGCGGCGGCCCGGATCCTGCTTGTGCTCGGCAATGAGAGCGTCGATGGTCTCCTTGTCCAAAGAGGTGAAGATCTTGATGTAGCGCTCGGCATCGTCGTCGCTGACGTTCAGCCAGAACTGGTAGAACTTATACGGTGTGGTGCGCTTCGGGTCGAGCCAGATGTTGCCGCTCTCGGTCTTGCCGAACTTCTTGCCGTCGCTCTTCGTGATGAGCGGGCAGGTGAGGGCGAAGGTCTCCACCTCGTTGCCCAGTGTGCGGCGTATGAGCTCCGTGCCCGTGGTCATGTTGCCCCACTGGTCGTTGCCGCCGAGCTGCAGCTTCACGCCGTAGTGCTGGTAGAGGTAGAGGAAGTCGTAGCCCTGCAGCAGCTGGTAGGTGAACTCCGTGAACGACAGGCCGTCGCGTGCCGTACCGTTCAGTCGCTGCTGCACGCTGTCCTTCGCCATCATGTAGTTCACGGTGATATGCTTGCCCACCTCGCGGGCGAAGTCCAGGAACGTGAAGTCCTTCATCCAGTCGTAGTTGTTCACCAGCAGGGCAGCATTCGGCTCACCCCCTTCAGAGGAGGAGAAGTCCAGGAACTTAGCCACCTGTGCCTTGATACATTCCTGGTTGTGGCGCAGCGTCTCGTCGTTGAGCAGGTTGCGCTCCTGGCTCTTGCCGCTGGGGTCTCCAATCATGCCTGTGGCGCCGCCCACCAGAATGACCGGCCGATGGCCGCAGCGCTGCAGGTGTCGCAGCATCATGATGCCGCAGAGGTGACCAATGTGCAGCGAGTCGGCCGTAGGGTCCGTACCCAGGTAGGCCGTCACCATCTCTTTCTGTAACAGTTCTTCCGTGCCAGGCATCATCTGTGCCAGCATTCCGCGCCAGCGGAGCTCTTCTACAAAGTTCTTTCTCATCAGTTTTTTTATTCCGTTATTTGTCAATCTTTCCTTTGAGGGTGCAAAATTACAAAAAGTCGGGCATAAAACAAAGAATTTTATAGAATTTTGAGCAGGTAATCCTTCAATTATCCTTCAGACAATCATCCTTTCACCTTCTCATGTACTCTTTTACATTCGCCGTCGCATCATACAGCCCCTTCACGTATCTGTCTTCCGGCGTCAGCTCCTCCTCCCTCCACGACGCCATCAGGCCGTCTATCCGTTCTTTCAGCTCCTCCGTAGGCTCGTCCAGCCAGAAGAGGAGCACCAGCAAATAGCACAGCAGTGTAGAGTTGGCAATCTGGGGGACGATGCCGTATGCCCTGCTGACGAAATCTGCCGCCGTGTCGCTGAATCCCCCGCCGTAATAGTCTGCCAGCAGGGCAGTCACCAGCAGCTCCGCCACGGCGTCAGCCTTACCTTCTGGCAGTCCCTTCCTTTCCGGATATTCCCTCTTCAGCTCCTGAATAATCTGCTCTCGCATGCCGCAGGCGTCGCGCTGCAGCTGTGCATAGTCCTCCACGAAGTGCTGGTGCGCCTTGTCCCCAAGCTCATACCAGCACCTCATGCGGAATGCAGCCAAAGTTCCTGTTTCCATCATAAAACCTTAAAGGGTCACATCCATCGATGTGACCTCCATACTTTTTCAAATAAACTACAACTTAATTTCTACAACGTGAACGCTCGCTTCATATAACAATACACCTTGCCATACCAAATTCCTTCTATTGTCTGAGGAGTCGAATGTTGTATGTCATACCATTGGCCCAATTTACTCGTCCAAAAGCCACTGGATAATTGGCGTGCTGCATGGGTACACTTTGTTGTACCGGGTGTAACATACAGTGCTATTTTCCTGTATCCATCTTCAAAATCAGGGGAGTCACATTTCTCGTAACCCTTCCTACGAAAAGCTGTCACGAACTGCTCCACCTCGGTACTGGCATTCTCATCTGGCCAATAGGTAACAGCATCCAAGGCAGGTGCTGGCTGCCCAGCAGGTGGCCACATCCAGCGCTCCTTAATTTGATAAGCCCAAGCAATGCAATTGTAACGGGGGTCATCAGGACTGGTTATCAAAAAATCATCATCCTCCTCCAATCCTGGAAATTCATGCATTACATCAAGCCTTGCCGCTTCAGTTCCTTTACCCATAACTTACATGCATCGCTAATCGTAAGATCTTTACGGTCCGAAATCTTTACGTTGAAAATCATGTTTAAGGCCCAGACAAGAGTTGACGGCTTCATCTCTATCGATTGCCCGATAAATGGAACCGCTTTGGTTCCCATTGCAACAATTGCCTGGAAATCCCTCTGCTCAATGATGCCTTGTACCGAAGACAACATACGCGTATTCTTTTGCCATGAAGACAACAGGCTCTCAAATAGCAACTTGTCACTCAGGAAGACCTCACTGGGGTCGTTCACCTCTGCGATATACTTAGACGTTATGTGGTTATTAAGAACAGTCTCTATCTTACTGTACTGATCTATGCCTGCATACATTCCGCCACCACCACCAGCTAGCAAACCTACAGCCAGGGTCATAGGTTTCCAGCCTTGTTTCATTTCCTTTAGTTGCATAGTTCCAGTGTTTTTTCAGTTACATTACCAAAGAAAATCTCATTCTTTATCGAACGCAGATCTTCCAGAATGACAGAAATCGAGTTAATATCGAATAACAAGTTATTTCTGTTCAGCACATCGATGTCGAAAATATACACAAACTTGTCCGGCAAGTGTTCCACGTTCTGGTTCACAATGGAATAAACGTCCTCTTTCACATCGTATGTCAGCCTGAAGCCATATTTCATCAAGGGATACAACCTGGTACCCTCTTGCTGGGACATGGTTATCTGTGTATTGAAATACGTTGTCGGGTCATCAAACTCATCAAAATTAAACTGGTTGATGAAACGGATGGAAGTTCTTCTCACAGAGACATTCTCCAGGATGGGTTGCACAACGCCAAGCAATTTCAACACAGTTTCCTTGCAAGTCTCCCAACCCTCATAGATCTTCTCAGAAGTATAGGTGATGTCTGTTTCCGTCAAAGCCAGTTTCTCCTTTTGGTCGGTGGTAAAATACACATACCCAATCCGACGAGTGTTCGTAACGCCGCTCACCTGAGCCTTGCCCAAGGGAATCTTAGTAGATGGGCTAAAACTGAGACTTGACTCTATGCTTTCATTACGTTGAGGGAAACTCCTTCGCAATATGCCGTCATATCTCAGGAAATCTTCCACGTTCACGACACCTAGGTCATACTTCATTTGAAATATGGCAGTTACTACCGGTGGTTTTGCCAATTTTGGCCAATCATTCTTCATATTTAGCGTCGTATAGTTCGACTTCAATTTACAAAATTATCGGTTTCTTGTCAATTACCAAAGTAATTACAGTCAGAAGCCTTTTCTTTTAACCGTATTTAACGCAAAAGCCTCGATTTTGTAACCTTCTACCCAAAAAAACAATATCCTAACTAAAGTTTCCTACTTTTTAGATGGTCATGATATAGCAGTAGGCACTGAATGAACTGACCATGTTTAGCTTCTCCGCATGGCGCTCTCCTCCCCCCAAGGGGAGGGGAAAGGCAACCCGTTGCCTTTCAGGGTCGATGTCTCTCGCCTACGTCTTTCCGGGGGTACTGCGTACCCTCGGCTATTGAGAGGAGACGCTTTCAGCGTCTATTTTACCTGCTATTTCTGGTTGCGCAGTTTATGATGATTACCGTCTCATTTCTTTAAAAAGAACGTATTCATTTCATCCACAGTCAGTGTTCCACTGGCTATGATGCGTTGCTGCACTTGCATGAGATCGGTCTCATTCAAAAATCCACAGTATTTCATGTTATCCACCATGAAAGATTCCAGCTTGGCTTTAATGGGTTGCGCACAATTGGCATAGGAGTCGTGATCAAGGAAGTCATAGTCATCGCCTTTCAGTGTCACTTGACAGGAAAGCATCCTTGGACGCCGTTGAATATAAGGGTTTACTTCAGAATTAATCAATACGGAGCATACCAGAATACGGTCGTTTGAAACACCGGCAATGACAAGGAACTTCTCATGGTCAATATCAGCCCATGGCCCGATGAATACGGATCCAGGAGTAATAGACAGGTCGCGAAGCCCCGAAAGGGCTGACAATGTTTTCTTGTTTGACATCGCGACTAGTTTAAAGCGGCCTCCAACCTCGTAAACTCATTCACGCACTCCAACTCTTCACCATCCAAGCCAGCCTCACGGGCAATGTTATCCCAATTGATGGCAAAATCACGAGCCGTGGAACGCCAGGCCACATCGTGGGACTTCTCCTTAATCTCATCGTAGGAGAGTGAAGCATACTTCTCGATGGCATCCGACAGTGCCTCCTGCTCGTTGGCCGAAAGCTTGTTGAGGTCGGCATCTACTAATGGACGCACATACATCCAGTTCTCCACCTGAAAGTACTGTCCCAAACCTTCATTATCGGGCAAATAAGAGTCACCACGTACAATTTTGAGTATGTCGTACAGGCGTGACGGCACAGGCCCCGCATCCATAGCAATATAGGTGTCGCCCGTAAGAGGTCCTCCCCAGTCG
>JAEEGH010028162.1_pt1 | contig 11075 bp, 10 predicted proteins | sample 9134181 | NCBI WGS metagenome assembly JAEEGH01 (sample SAMN16246544, study PRJNA631951) | gut metagenome | biome: gut microbiome; feature: rumen; material: DP-attached | host: Bos | place: Iran: Karaj | collected 2018-10
CAAAGGCGGCGCTCGCCGGGTTCGGATTGCCCGTGGTGATCAAGGCCGACGGCCTCGCCGCCGGAAAGGGCGTCGTGGTCGCGGAGACGGTCGAGCAGGCGGAGAATTAGTAATCAGAATAGCTTTCTCCGTTTTAACCTTTTGACAACCTTCAGACAACGAAATAAGTGCTTTCTTGAGATTACTACGTACATTTCCAAAATCTCTGCTGCTATCCACCACAGACTTTGCTTGAGCTAATATATGGCCACCACTATTGAGCTCGATATCAATATCTTCATTCACACCTTCCATCCGCAAAGATTTCAATTCTTGTATATTCTCAAGCATCAAAACTATAGCAGCATTTCTTTGAAAATCAAAGCCAAATAGCACAGCATCACCCCGTCTGTCCTTACCCATTTGTTTACCTCCTCATCTAAGAAATAACACTAACTGTTTGCATTCTCTTTCCTCATCTCTCGGTATATAACTCCTGCCAGAGCCGCCATAATTGCCTCATATTTCGACCTATCCTCAAACAAAGAGGTATAGCTCTCCTGAGACTCGGTATAACTCTCCATCGCTGCGTTTTCGAACGCCTGAGGGAATATACTCTCGGTGAATATCTTTGGATCCGTCGTTCGGGCTGATCCAGCCAGTTTTTCGTTCTTCAGGAGTTTATCATGAAGCGCATTCAAAATGACTCTGTCACCGTCGGTGAAATTCCCTTTATATTTCTCGTTGATTTTCTCAAGGATTTCATCCAACGGGGTCTTTTTGAGTATACCTTGCTGTGCCTTCTGCTTAGACGGGACGTACTCTCCGTCCTTATTCTCCAACTCGATAACTCCCTCAAAAGTCTTTTCGAGTTTATAATATTCCAGTTTCAGTTTTCCTTCCAAGTCCACTGGTTCAACAGTTTCACCCGGAAGCAAACTAAGCAGATAACTAAGGAACAGGTACTCCTTCTGCATCTCCTTATCAAACATGCGAACGACCTGAGTTATATAACTGTAATAGCGAACCAACAACCGGCAAAGTCTACGGAACTGGTATCTCTCCTCAGGGTTCTTCTGGTTATAGCGATCCACTACTGGCTTGAGAACACTTGTCATCTTTCCCATAGCAGTTGCGTCTTGTTTTCCAGGTTTGTTCCAGATTTCGATAAACGCCACAATATCGCTGTCGCTATAGATAGCATAGTCCAGGAGTTCCCGTTCTGTCTGATAAATCAAGTCAACGTTAACTTCTTGTTGCAGGCTCGTCTCCTGATAAAACGGTTGGAATGCATCGAGGATATCCTCTTTTTTATTTACAAAATCGAGGATGAATGTATCGACCTTTCCGGGGCATGTTCTGTTGAGTCGTGACAGTGTCTGAACCGCCTTTACATTCTTCAGTTTCTTATCGACGATCATGGTGTGAAGCAACGGCTCATCAAATCCAGTCTGGTACTTCTCCGCTACTACAAGCACATTGAAGTTATCATGGAACTCAGCCTTGGTCTGGTTCTCAGAGATGTGGCTGCCATCTTTTCTGACATTCAAACTAGACTCTGTATATTCGTTATCGCCATCCAATACTGAACCGGAAAATGCGGTCAATACGTCCATATCGTCGTAATGCTGCTCAGCAATGTATCTCTTGATTTCATGGAAATATCTAACTGCGGCAAGCCTGGAATCCGTAACGACCATCATCTTCCCCTTACCACCGATTTTATGACTCGTGGTTTCGCGGAAGGTCTCGACGATGATCTGCGATTTTTGACTAATGTTGTACGGATGCAGTTTTTCGTACTTCTTGATGATCTTTGTAGCTCGGCTCTCCGGTAGTTCGGGGTTTTCTTTGGTATTCTTCGCAATCTTGAAGCATGTATTATACGTCATGTAGTTCTGAAGGACATCCAGTATAAATTCCTCTTGGATAGCCTGCCTCATGCTGTAGATATGGAACGGGTGGAAAGAGCCATCTGGCCATTGCTCGCCAAACATCTCCAGCGTTTGCGCCTTCGGTGTAGCTGTGAACGCGAAGAAGGACAAATTCGGATGCTTGCCATGCGTAAGCATCTCCTTGATCAATTTGTCGTTCAGATCGATCTCGTCTTCAGCTTTTCCTTCTATTTCGGCATACTCCCGCAAAGCTTCTTCAGTGTCCGCAAGCGCAGCCTTTAATTTCATAGCAGACGATCCTGTCTGAGATGAATGCGCTTCATCCACGATGATGGCAAAGTTTCTACCCGCTACTTTATCAACTTCCTCGTAAATCACGGGGAATTTCTGCAATGTAGTTACAATGATCCTGGCTCCATTATTGATGGCATCCCGAAGATCCTTGGAGTTTTTATTCTCCCCTATAGCCTCAACAGTGCCCAAAGTATGGTCAAAGCCGGAGATAGTCTCCTGAAGCTGTGCATCAAGCACTGTTCGATCCGTTACTACTATTACGCTGCTGAAGATCGCCTTATTATCTTCGTTATGGAGTGAAGCCAATCTGTATGCAGTCCACGCGATGGAATTCGACTTGCCCGAGCCGGCGCTGTGCTGAATAAGGTAATTCACGCCTGCACCATTCTCTGAAACGTCGTAAATCAGTTTACGAACCACATCCAACTGATGGTATCTCGGGAAAATGATGCTTTTCTTTTTGATGATCTTCTCGGATCCATCCGACATCAGTTTTCGATGTTCTTTTACTTGAAGATGGATAAACTTCTGAAGAATATCCATCATGCTGTCTTTCTGGAAAACATATTCCCAGAGATATGCTGTTGGATAACCATTTGGATTCGCAGGGTTGCCCTTGCCGCCGTCATTTCCTGCTCCATTCGAGCCCTGATTAAACGGAAGGAAAAACGTATCCGTTCCAGCTAGTTTTGTAGCCATCCAAACTTCTAATTGATCCACGCAGAAATAGCCGAGAATACGCTTGTTGAACTGGAAACAAATCTCCCTCGGATCCCTATCATACATCCACTGTTCTTTCGCATTGTCAACATTCTGCCCCGTGTACTGGTTCTTAAGCTCAAAAGCGAACACCGGGATACCATTTACAGCGATAACCATATCCACGGACTTCTTTGTATCCTTCGAATAAAACCACTGCCTGTTGCACGTGATCTCGTTCTTGGCATAAAGCGCTGCCGCAGTCTGGTTAAGGCTTGATTCAGGTTTGAAATAACACACCCTAAACGTAATGCCTCTGTGCTTAAAACCATGACGCATTACGGAGATAAGTCCATCCATATCGCAGGCCGTATTAAAAGTCTGGCAGAACTTGCGCTCCGGATCCATGGCATTCTGCATGGTGAATCGCTTCCACTCGTTAGGCTGTGTCCTTTGGACAAAGCGAACCAGGGTCACTGGATAAACGCCTAAAACCGGATCATAAGGATCGTCATTATGGGTATAACCGCCAGCAGTGGACAGGAACGAGGCTTCAATATCAGATTCAAATCGTTTCTCAGTTATTGTATCAACACTCATTTTTCTCCCACCTCCGATAATATTATAAAAGTGTTAGTTGGTTTTCTATCTCTTCAGGCAATCTATCTGATATACCCTTTATCAAATCAGGATTAGCTTCCAACGCATCAGATACCCATTGTTGTAGAAAATACGGAAAAAACTGAATATTGTGAACCTGTGTGCCATAATTGCTCGATATAGAAATCATCAATAGATTTTTCAAACGAATTACCGCAGTGCAATTGCCAGGCAAACTAATACTACTCCCCTGATGTCGAAACATGTACGCTATTATTCTTTTCTCTGTAGATGACAAGTTCTCTATTTTCTTCCTAGCCCTCTCACCTGAAAAAGCTCTTTTAATTCGTCTTCTCCTTAACGGCGGTAATAAAACTACATAAATAGAAAGACATGTTGAAAAAATAAACAGCAGGCCCAAAAAAGTACCAACCGTATTTCTAAGTTCCAAAAGGAACATTTCTTTCAGAATGACATCAGGAAGAAAAATAAGCAGAGCCGAAACCACTGAAATAAGGAGCAATATAACTTTATACGGTATTTTCTTGGCAACATCGCCTATATTTTTCGCATCTATATTTACGTTCATACTTAATCAACTTCCTTCTTTCCAGTAATGCATTCGTAAATCAAAGATTTTTTATATGAATCCAACTCTGAAAGAAGTTGCTCTTTGACTTCTATGAGATGATCAATCTCGCTACTCTTTTTTTCGATGAAAGTAACAATCTCGTCCTGTTCTTCATAGCCTGGAAGTATGAACGGAAGATTCTTAAAGTCATCAAAGCCAAGATCCCACTGTCCGATACGCATTCCGGTTGACAATCGTAAATACTCAGGTAAATACAGCTGATTGCGTAGCAGATGATGGAGATACTTTCGATTAATAGTGGGGTTGATTATTTCACAAACATGATAAGCTGGTGAGACAATCCCGTTGTAAGATGATACAGCCATTGAACCCTGCCATGCTTTCATTTTATTTATCACAAAATCGCCAACTTCTACTACCTTGTAGCCGCTTGTGTCAAGGGAAGTCACATTATGATTATCATCACGACTATCTTTAGGAATTACTCCATAGTCTCTGTAAAGTGACAATACCTGAGAATCAGGTTGACCTTTAACACTTTTCCATCGAATAGAATACTTTAACAGAGCCACTGTCCAGTCTTCTGGAATCTCTCCAATCCATTCAACTTCGCTATTCTTCATTGGCCGTTCGCTACGAATGCCCTTAGTAACAGCCTCTGTAATGATAGACTGCTTTAGCTTTTTGTATTCCTCAATGGAAGCACGAGTCTGTTCAATGACTTCATCAATTCTGGCACATTTGGTATCAAGGAAGTTGACTATTCTTTCTTGTTCTGCTTGAGATGGCCACGCAATGTATTGTTCGTTCCAAAGTGAGGCTGACCATGTCGCTATACTCACAGAATCTACAACAACTTTAGATATACTCTGTTGAAGGCTATATTGTACAAATCTTCTATTAATCCCGCTCTTCAACGAGGCACGAATAATATGATCTGTGTAACAGGCTCCCGATAGCGGATAGTATACATATGGCGTACCATTCCTTGCCAGCAGCAAATCATTATCTTGAGTATATTTCCATTTAGGAAATTCTTTATAGCTTGTTCTAATTGGTTCTAGTCCTGCCGTGTAGAAGACAATGTCATTTTCATCTGTAGACCAAAACTCCTTATCTAAGCCCTCTCCAGTATTCATCCCATTATGAAGATACTTAAATCTGATTGTTCCCCATGTAAATGGTATTGTTCCAATCCATTCTATCCCAGAATCTTTCATTGTTCTCGCCATCTTCATTCCCTCCCAAACAATTTCTGAAGAGAGGCTGAGATTCTGGTTTCCATATCTGTGATCCTGGCAAGGATGGCCTCGCTCTCCTCCGGAGCTTGATACTCATAAAAGTATCGCGTCATCGGAATCTCATACCCTATCTTGGTTTTTTTAGTATCGATCCAAGCTTCTGGAGCATATGGAAGCACTTCTCTCTTGAAATACCCCTCTATGTCCTCTGTCAGCGGAACGTTTTCAGTATCGCGAAGGTTCGCATCTGCCACAGGCTTCCCCTTCTTAAGCACAACATTGCCCTTTTCATCTCGTTCTGGCTGTTCAACCACGATCTTGTTGTAGCCAAACTCCGCAGTTTCAAATACTTTACTGTGGCAATAGATGCCTTCCTTATCACCATAAACAGCATCGTGAGCAAACTCTCCATATGCCTTGGTGATAAGGTCGCGGCACAGGTCAGTAACATCATTTCTCTTTGTACCAATCGACTTTCTTCTTGCTTCATAGCAGTGAGAGGCATCAATAAGCTGAACCTTTCCAGCTCTGTATGCCGGTTTATTCTTACTAAGCACCCAAATATAAGTGCTGATACCCGTATTCATGAACATATCTGTACCAAGCTGCACGATAGCGTCCAGCCAGTCATTTTCTAGAATATATCTTCTAATCTCAGACGGGCCACTTCCGGCATCCCCGGAAAACAAAGGGGAACCATTCTGAATGATTGCCATCTTACCCTCTGGTGCCAACTTTGCTAATCCATTTAACACAAACAGTTGCTGCCCGTCAGAAATTTTCGGAAGTCCCGGGGCAAATCTTCCAAGATCACCCTTATCGTGCTCCTTCTCCACTTCTTTCTGCTCTCGCTTCCAGTCAATACCAAATGGTGGGTTTGAAATGATATATTTAAACTGGTAACCGCTGAACTGATCCTCGGATAGTGTATCGCCAAATCGCATGTTGTTGGGATCGCCGCCACGGATCATCATGTCTGCCTTTGCGATCGCGAACGTTGAAGGATTAAACTCCTGACCGAAGCAGGTAACATCAATATCACTATTAAGCTCGTGAATACGCTCCTCCATACAGGAAAGCATCTGAGAGGTACCCATCGCCATATCGTAGACCGTTACATTGCCCCCCTTACTAAGGTCTGCATCGGAAAGAAGCAGGTCTGTCATCAGATAGATAATGTCACGACTGGTAAAGTGTGCTCCCGCTTCCTCACCAAAGGACTCCGAGAACCTTTTAACGAGATCCTCGAATATATATCCACAGTCAACAGCACTTATCGTATCCGGACCTAAATATCCTTTCTTCGAATTGAACTCTTTGATTACCAAATACAGCGTATTGCTCTCAACCATACGCTTGATGATATTATCAAAATCAAACTTGGATAGAACGTCCTGTACATTACCCGAAAAGCCATTCAGATAATCTCTGAAGTTAGCCTCGATATTCTCAGAGTCGGCGAGGAGAGAATCAAATGTGAATTTACTAGTATTATAGAACTGATAGCCGGAAGCCTTAGTCAAAAAGCCGTCCTTAACAGCGAAGTTCTTAACTTTCTCATATTCCGTCAGAACCGCATCATGCGTCGGAAGAAGGCAGTCATGAAATCTCTTTACCACCGTCATCGGAAGAATTACCAAACCGTACTCGTGAGGCTTAAACGGTCCTCTGAGCATGTCAGCCACATTCCAAATCACGGTCGCTTTCTCAGCTATATTGGTTCCTACTACATTACATTTCTCGTTAGCCATAACGATCTCCTTAGTTTCAAATATATAAAATGCTGTGAAAATCCAATTCAAGAAAAACACTATAATAATACAGGATAATTATACCATATGTACGCCGCCTGTTCAACAATAAATCTCAATCATCGATAATTATCTGACAGTTTTTTTGTGTCACTACCCCTCTATCATTCAGCGCTTCTCATATTCAAAATCCCCCACCACTGACTCGATAAGTTCCAAAAATTCTTTCCAGTTTTCAGGGTATTTATTCTCCCCACGCTTAACCATTGGTCCATGAAAAGACGTTTCATAAGATACTTTCCACGCTTCCCTGCCCAAGGTAGAGTAATAAGGGGGTGCATAAGTGTCTTTCCACTTAGGTAAGCCTAGCGCTTCTATACTCTTATTGAATGCTTTAACCGAAAGCGTGCTAACTCCTTTTCCAAATTTGGGAACACATGCACCAACGATAGTTTTTATGTAGCATAATTCATTATTCTCATTCCAAATCTCAACACGCACAGTTCCTTTTATTTCAAAACGGATTTCAAGTATTACTCGCTTAAACATCTCAACCCTCCTATTCATCATGATCCTTAGAAACTTCATTAGGGTCTACTCCACCCTTTCTTCCAAGATATATCACAATGTGTACAATAAAAACACCTACCCAACCTCATAAAAAACACTGACGCCGTCCCCCGCTTGCGTCAGTGTTCATCTATCATACCATTCATTTTTCGAGATTGCCCGTTCAGGCAGCCTTCGCCGTTTCTCCACTCTTCCGTTTGGTGTATCCGTAAACGGCCAGCACTCCGGTATAGAGCGTTGCGCTGTAGGTGCTGAACCTTTCCACCAGGCCGAAGTATTCTTTGGGCACGCTCTGGCTTCCGACCGCGCCGAAGAACATGGAGACGAGGGCGACGATCGCGAGGATGCCCAGCGGGCGATGCTTGGCCTTGAAGCTGCCGATCGCGATGAAGATCAGGGATACGATCGACAGGAGAACGACGAGGACGGTCAGCACATAAACGTGGACGAAGGACTGGGTGGAGCCGTCGTAGCCGCTGCCGGTGAGGGGGAAGAGGGAATAGCCGATGGCGGAAATGCCTTGCATGAGCGCGAACAGATAGATGCCGAGCCGCAGGCTCTTCCGTTCATTGTCCGCCAGAAGAGCGAGGCAGGCGCAGCAGAGGCAGGTGAAGATCTTGTAGACCGTCACGTAGCCGGAGGCGACGGCGTAGGACGGCGCGTCCGTTGCGGTCAGATCACTGACCGCCTGCTCCATCCAGCGATAGCCCGGATAGTTGGCGGCGCCCATCACGTCGTGCAGAAAATAGAATACAACGGCCAATACGCCGCTTATAAGAACCAGGAGCCTCATCTTGTTTTTGATTGGATCGTTTTTCATGGTCGTCCTCCCTAGGCGCCGTAGATACGGCAAAACTCATCGATATAGTCCTGAAGCATATCAGCCGCAGGGGCCTGGCCGGAATGCATCAGATCGCACTCGTAGTCCAGGATCGAGTGGACCGCCATCGCAAAAGAAAAGGCGGCGGCGTCCACATTCGGAAAATGCGCCTGGCCCTTCACCTGCAAGGCGTAAAAGAGCATCTTCGTGGCGTTGATCATGGTGCGGGTTTCGGAAGCCATGATCTCGGCGGCGGCGGGGTTGATGGCCCGCTCGGACATGATGATCTTGTAAAACATGAGCATCCGGGGCTCCAGGCACATCTGCCGGTAGGAGCCGACCGTCTCGGACAATATCTCGCGTAAGGAGCGGTCCGCGGTCAGGCGGTCGACGTCAAACGAGGCCAGGCCGATGCTCTGCTTCGCAGTACTCCGGAGATGATGATACATCGCCACCACGATCTCGTCCTTCGATGCGAAATGATTATACAAGGATGCTTTCGTGATGCCGACACGGTCCGCGATCTGCTGCATGGACACGGAGCCCAGGCCCCGCTCCGACGCCAGCTCCATAACTGTAGAAATGATCTCACTCTTTCTATCCATCTTGATTACCTGCCTTTCGGTTGGATTATACTACCGAACGGTAGTTTTGTCAAGAGATCTCTTGAGATTTCGTAGCTACAACTTAAACGGATGGATCAGAAGCCACACCAGATCCGCGTTATTTCGCGCCTAAACGCTCCCTGGCGGGGTTTTCTGCACGAAGTAGGTAATTTCATCCCCTAAAGTGAATTTCAAAATTCCATATGCCAAGGTTCAAGTGGAATTTACTTTTTCATTTGACCAAATGCCACCTGTGACAGGCAGGCCATTCCAATAGTCACATCTTCCATGCGTGCTTGTTGGGCTCCGCCCAGTCTCCACCAAATCATCGCCCGGGGCGATGGCTGTATGTTCGTTCCGAACAAATAAAGATAGCCGCTATCGGATGCATTCCGATAGCGGCATTAGTATTCATCGTTTCAAATCAGGCCCTCCGCCATATCATGGTTCACCATTTGCTCATAGTAACTGTTCATGGTCATTGGAGCGTTATAGATCATTGCCAGCATATACTGCTTGATGTTTCGAACCTTGGACGTGTTGTTCTTCATGCATTCCAAGATATATTCGATATGCTTCATGTTGAGTTTTAAAAGCTGTGATCTGACTACCTGAGTCGGTTTGTCGTCTCCGGCTATGCGGATCGTCGTTCTCTTTGAACAGATCACATCCAGCATCAGTTCGAAAATCGCATCGATGGTGTCCCGGTCGTAAGGATAACGTTCATAAAGATACTCCAGTTCTAAATACCGATACAGCAGCTCCCGGTAAGTTTCCCTCTCATCCGTATCCTCATCCTCATCGGATAGGATAGGATTGGTATTACTTGATTCAGTATTATTAGTATCAGTATTATTAGGGTATGATTTCCATACTTCCGTAGGTATGTTTTTCATACCGCCAGTGGTATGATTTTCATACCGCCGTGCGTTTGAATTCCATACCTGGATGAAGTTCTTCACATATATGCGATCCGGTTTGCACAGGTGCTGTTTCACGCGCTCGATCAGGCCGAATTCCTCCAGTTCGGCCAACAAGCCGCATGCTTTTTGATGTGCGCAGCCCAGCGCCGCCTCGATCGACCGGACCGTCATATACACGAATACTCTGCCCTCATCATCCCGCCAGCCGTTTTTCCTGGACAATGATACCCGGTCCAGAAGGATACCGTATAAGGTTTTTGCATCCGAGGAGAGTTCTCGGAATCTTTCATCCGTATAGAATACCTGCGGAGTCCTATAGAATGAAAACGCTTCGGACTGCCCTTCGTAAAGGTAGTCGAAGATCAAGCCATCACCGCCTTTCTTTACTTCTTCGCCCACGTTAGTAAACTTGTCTTTGATTTCATTTCTTATCATCTGCTACCTCCCTATTTATTCGTCCTGCCGCCTGCAGGGCATAAATATAGCCCGGTCAAAGACTTCTCGTCCATGACCGAGCTATGTAAGAGGATCTAAGCGCAGAGAAAAGCTCTGCACTTAGATTAAGCATTTTCTAGAGGATCGACATCAAATATAACCGTTGATCCTCTGTTTGATCACCCATATGACATCTTCTTTGTCTCTGTCTGAGAGTTGGTCATACAGCCTCAGTAAGGAGATATACCGGTTACAGAGGATCTGCTCCGTGCTCAACTCAGCATATTCTTCCAAAAGCAGCTCCCGAACATCCACTTTATAGAGCTTCGCAAAATCTAAGATATCTTCTATCGTCACCGGATGTTCATTCATTTCAATAGATTGTAGCTTTCTCCTGCTGATATTCATCGCTGTAGCCGCTTCTTCCTGCGATAAATTGGCTGCATTTCTCGCTTCTTTAAGCTTTCTTGCCGTAAATCCTGACATATTCAAACCTCCTTAAAAGCGCAACATGTTGCGCTTTTTTCAAAAATCGTCTTTTTTGGCTCTGAGAGATTCTCCAAAAAATCCCTCAAATTTGTGTTTGATAATGGTGTAGTTATCAGTTTCGTTATGTCGACAGAACAGGCATCTTAATTTTTGATTTTAAAAAAACATAGGAAGCCTACTGT
>JAEEGH010028163.1_pt1 | contig 11075 bp, 7 predicted proteins | sample 9134181 | NCBI WGS metagenome assembly JAEEGH01 (sample SAMN16246544, study PRJNA631951) | gut metagenome | biome: gut microbiome; feature: rumen; material: DP-attached | host: Bos | place: Iran: Karaj | collected 2018-10
CCACAAATAGCAATATCTGCATTTCCACGTAAAATTGTTCTATAAAGCTTTTCAATATAATCGGGCTCTACCCAATCATCAGAATCAACAAAGGCGATATACTCTCCCTTTGCAAGTGCTATTCCGGAATTTCGAGCGGCTGAAAGTCCACCGTTTTCACGAAAATGGTAGAACACATTAGAATATTTATCTGCGTATTCCCTGATCAGCTCTGAAGTTCTGTCCGTAGAGCCATCATCTATCAGTATTATTTCCACATTTGAATAAGACTGATCCACTAATGAATCTAGACAACAGGAAATATATTTCTCTACGTTATAGCAGGGAACAACAATACTTACCAGAGGTCTTTTTTTTGTTTCTTTTTGGTGATGAAGATGATTGATCATTGCTTCAACCAACTCCGGATTGTTATCATAAGAAATTTTCCTGGCAAAAAAGGAATCTATCCTCGTATAATTCTCACACACCCTTCCGGCAAAGCTTGAATTCATGGCCAGTGTAGGCATAAAAATCTCATCCGGTCCATTGGTCATCCGGTATTTTTTTAATATATCGGCAGCTTTCGAGACAACATACTGTGCAAAATCATGTGTAATACTAAACCACTGATTGCCTTTATAAAAGACTGTTTTTTTGTCATTCCTAGTTCTATCGACACCATGATCATCTTGAAATTTTTGTAATTTCCACTGCAATTCAACTAGTTTTCGTAAAACCCTTTGTTTCTTTCCCGGACCGTCGAAATTCTCATTACCAACTATCTTCAATAACGGATAATAATGTTTAACTTTATATAGAAAATAGTCATTATTATATCCATCAGGATGATAGTGCATAAATTCACTGTCTTCCATTTCAAAGAATTCATGGATCTCATCCTGGGATTTCAGAGGAAAATCCACTCCTGACAGCAGGTGATAGTAGTGATATTCTCCTTTTATCGCTTCACTCAAAAGCTTAAGTTCACATCTGACTATACTCAGATGTCCCCAACAGACCCTCATTCGGGGAGCAAAATAAATATTTGACTTGTTGATCCATGAAGAAATCTCTGCTTCATCTACGAATTTAGTCCTTTTATCAATGTGAAGAAATATGTCATTTCTCTCATCATCCAGCTCAGTCAAAAGCTTTTTTAACATATGAAATTCGTTGTGTGCCATAATGAGGTATGCGTGCTTTTTCATATCCATAGCCTTTAGTAAGGCATCTTCCATTTTTCAAGTATTTCCCGTCCACGTAGTCTTCTGTAATAGTCATATATGAATCTCTTAAATCGATCAGATATCGATTCGCCGCATAACCGGCCTCTTACATACATATGATAACTGTATTTGATCCTTGCCACTTCTGATGGGTAGATAGCCACAATCTCTTCTTTATTTGAGGTCAGTTTCTGATATATCATTTTTGAAAAACCGGTGTCCCAGCCTTTGCCGAAAGCGTTGGCAACTTCCACAGGTGTATGTCTGATATAAGCATTTTCCATCAGTTTTACATATATCAGAATAAATTTGTCACAAAATAACTCCTTGTCTGCTTTTACAGCAAAATTCCAGATATCTTTCAGTAAAATATCGTTTTCCCTTATCCTGTCAGCAAGGTCTTTGTGAGTTCCCATAGCCGAATCATTTCTTATCACATGTATGACGCATCTATCAGGAATGCATATAAGACTTTTTACGTACATAAGATATTTGATATTAAACGCCAGATCTTCGCCAATTTTGGTATCGTCAGGGAATAACAAATGATTTGTTTTAATAATGTCAGTAATAAACAGCTTATCCCAGACTTCATATCCCACCAAATAATTGAGATATTTTTTGAGTAAAAAATCTATTCTGTCTTCATCTGAATGGAACTGTCTTTTACCTTCAATAAAGCTGTAATCCTCAAGACGGATATTGCTCTCATCCCATCTTGAATACTGGCAGGAGACCCACTCTGCACTACTGTCTTCAATTGCTCTTACAAGAACTGAAACAGCATCCTTCTTCATAGTGTCATCAGAATCCAAAAAGGTAATATATTCGCCATCCACATATGACAGAGCATTGTTCCTTGCTGCTGATACGCCTTTGTTTTGCTGGTGGAGCAACAGTATTCTTTTGTCCACAGCTGCAATATCGCTGATAATTTGGAATGTTCTGTCAGTAGAACCATCATCCACAACAATGATTTGCAGATTACTGTATGTTTGAATGCAAACAGAATTAAGACACTGTTCTATATATTCCTGAGCATTATAAGCAGGAATTATTATGGACACTTTCTTTTCCATACGCGCTGTGATCATCCCTCGTCATATGAAATCTAAAACTCGTCAAGAAGCTTTTGAATATCATTCTCTGTCAATTCCGTTATCTTTTTGTCTGCTATCCTGTATACGCGGTCACACATGGACAAAACAGTCGGCCTGTGTGTTGTAATGATTATAGTCTTTTCTGAAGCTTTCTTTCTGATATTATCAATAATTCTCCTCTCGGTAGCTACATCAAGTGCAGAAGTAGCCTCATCCATCAAAAGTATCGGCGCATTCTTAAGGAGAGCCCTTGCTATGGATAATCTCTGATTCTGTCCCTCGGATAGCCCCCGGCCGTTCTCACCCAGCTTAAACTCCAACCCTTCCGGAAGAGTTTTCACATAATCATAAATACAGGCAGTGCTGAGCGCTTCGTTTATCTGTGTTTCCGTTGCCTCTTCATTGACCATTCGCATATTTTCGAAGATGCTGCCTGACATCATCGTATTTCCCTGAGGAACATAAGAAATAACAGACCTTGTCTTTAGGCCCAACTCAAATTCTCTATTCCCTACAGAAGCATATGCTCTGCCTTTATAGGCTGCCACAATACCGAGAATGATCCTCAGCATAGTAGTCTTACCTTCACCTGACGGGCCAACCAGAGCTACGAGTTCACCCGGATTGGCATCCAACGATACACCCTCAAAGATACTGTGACCATCGCTATACTTAAAATACATATCTTTAACATGTATGCCGATGCCATTTCCCCTGCTTTCACAGATGAGGTCATCTGCTCCTGCAGATGCATCCGGCTCATCAGGAATGGAAAGCAGTTTTTTTACTCTTTCGGCAGAAGCCATATAAGCCATTATTGTAGGAACAAGATCCAGAAGCGCCTCTGTTGCTGTTCCTATCTGAAACGAAAGAAACGTCATAACCGATAGTGCACCAAAAGTAATATATCCGTCATGCACTCTGTGAAACATCCATGTAATCAGAATCCCGGCACCGATAATCCCGGAAAAATAAGACGCAGCATACGAACACATGATATACTTATTTGTCCTTAGATCAACATTCTTTCTTTCCACCTCAATGTCATTCATTTTTTTGTAGAAATATCTGCCCAGGCCAAAAGCTTTAATCGCCTGAATGTTGCTGAATGTTTCGACATTATATGAATTGATCTGAGATTCGATCTCTCTTATCCTGGCCTCGGATCTGTATATCTTGCCCATAAATATTCTTGAAGCCACAATAACTATAGGTGCAATGACAAGCGCCAGAAAAATCATACTATAATCGAGATACACAATATAAATGCCAGCCCCCAGAATAAGGGTCAGCTTGGCTATCATTGTAGGAACCAGACCACTGGTATTTCCCGCGACTGTTTTTATATCTGAAGAAAGCCTTGTAATAAGGTCCCCTGAGTGATAGTCAGTCAGCCCTTCCCAGGATGCATCCATAATCTTTTTATAGACCTTAAGCTCCAGTTCATTATAAATGCCATTGTAGTTCTTTGACCCGAAGCGGTTACATGTTATGGTAATGACTACATTCACAGCATACAACACTGCAAAAAAAGCAGCTGTATCAATAAGTTTATCTACATTATCTCCTATAGCCAAATCGATAATATTTCCCACCTTGCCGGTCATGTACACCTGATAGACAGATTGGAACATGAGAAAAAACACGTAAATATACAATCGGATTCTAAAGTTTCTCAATGTGCCAAGCGCCCACCTCAGTGTTCGGAATATTTCTCCAAATAAGCGAAGTTTTTCTTTTTGATGCATCTTAAAGCACTCTCATCCCTTGGTTTTCTGATATATGCTACGCAGTAAACTAAAAACGTCAAATCTTCCTGTTTTTAATGCCAGATATCTGATCGTGCTGATCTTTCCGGACTTATGTACTTCCTTTAATATACTTTGAAATTCTTCACTGCTGATTTCACTGTCAATCTTGCTTTTTGCAGTCCTTTTTCCCTCAGTATCTTCAAAATGGTCATGCATGGTAGTCATTCTGCTTATCCAGTCGGTTATATACATAGATTTAACAACAAGAATACTGTCCTTTGTCACACCATTTTGCTCAGACTCCCAGTCTAAAAAACGTCTGTATATATTTTTGGTATCATCTATGTCACCTTCATGAAATGTAAGGGACAGACTTTCTTCATTTCTCTTGATGTAATGATAAAGTGGTTTATTGATCATCCCAATATACCCTTCACAGCAGTCTAAATAATCAAGATTAAACTTAAGGTCTTCACCAATGTTAATATCTTCATCAAATTTGATGTTATTGGTTTTTATCTTTTCACTGTCATAGAATTTGTTGGTTACGAAATTAAAGATTTTAAGCCATGCAAGAGTGGATGCATAATGTCTCTTCAAAAGATAGTTCTCGCCTTCTATAAATCCTCGGAAAGGCTCAAGAATACTGACCTTGTCGTCTACATTTCTATGAAATATATTGTCATAGAACATTCCACAGGTGATCAGCGAAACCTTTTTATTCTTCCATTCATCCAACGCATTCAGATAGGATTCGATAATGTTTTTTTCCGGACGATCATCAGAATCAAAGAAGACCAAATATCTTCCCTTAGAATTGTCAATTCCACTATTTCTTGAAGCAGAAACACCTTTTTTCAAAACAGAAAAAGTCCTGATACGACTGTCTTTCTTTGTATATTCCTCACATATCGATCTTGTGGAATCTGTTGATCCATTGTCCACAAGCAATATTTCTATATTGGAATATGTCTGACTGATTGTCGCATCAAGACATCCCGATAAATATTCTTCTGAATTGTAGGTCGGAATGACAACCGAAACCAATGTATCTTTATTCATATCAATATCTAATATATTTCCAAATAAGCAGCGCTATCTGTTTTTTTACTCCCATTACAGACGGCACATTGGCCAAACTGCAGTTATCTTTGTATATCCCTGCTAATTCATGCTTTATTGAGCTGTCTTCAATATTTCTATATGAATACTTGATCCACTCTAAAAGTGAGATCATACTATGCTGAACCAGATCGTTTTCACCTCTGTCTCTAAAGTATGAAATACTATCCAATGCAGCCTCAATGAAAAATCTATATCTGCCTGCGAGATTCTCATGCATTATGCTGGACTCTCTCTGATAATATCTGTATAAAACATCCGGTATATATGAGACAATTCCAGCCCTATACAAAACCTTATAGATTGTAAATTCATCTTCATTCTGTACGCCGGGCACAAACCGTATTCCATCGAATAAATCCCTGCAATAAAGCTTATTCCATGCAGCGGAACACACATTACTATTTCGCATCATCTGTATGACACTCTCAGGTCCGCTCCATCTTCCGGGTTTGAGATCAGTAAAAGCCTTCGCATTTTCTTCACATATGTCTCCATCAGAATCAAAAACTTTGTCGAATCCACATGCAACAATATCAGCATGATCTCTCTTAAGCCTGTAAATCATTTTTTCCAGACAGTCGTCCTTAATATAATCGTCGCTGTCGCAAAAAAATATATATCTTCCCACGGCATGATCCAAACCGGTATTACGAGCTCCGGAAAGACCCATGTTAGTCTGATGAATAACCCTTATCCTGTTGTCTGAAGATGCAAGTTCATCACAGATGTTTCCGGAATCATCAGTGGAGCCGTCATCAATCAGTATGATCTCAAGGTTACGATATGTCTGGCACGTCACGGAATCTATACACCGTCTGATATATGAAGACACGTTATAAACAGGAATAATAACTGATATAGTGTCATCAGAAGTTATTTCCTGGCTGTCAATTATATTGACCAGACAGGAATAATAATTATTTATATCAAAAGCTTTTACACTGCGAGAACGTTCATACCCCCTTAGAGAAAGCTCGTCCCTGTACGTCTCATCAAATGCCACCTTACCTATCGCATCTGATAAATTCATGATAAAATTTTCATCTTTAGAAACTATACAAGCTCCATCGCCGACAACCTCCGGAAGCGCTCCGGCATTAGTTACTATCAGTGGAATACCTTTTGCCATGGTTTCCAAGGCAACCAATCCAAAAGCCTCATCTACCAGCGATGGAACTAATACAACATCAGCCGTATCGTAAAGCAATGACATCTGCTGAGCAGGAACCTGATCAACACATTCGATATTACTGTATTTGTCAGCGATTCTTCGTATTTCATTCTCATATTTTCTGTCAAATCCCGAAAAGCCGACAATAGTAAGATTGAGCCGTTTTCTGCTCATATCATCGATTATTTCGAGTATACTGATAAATGCCATCAGAAGCTCTTTAACACCTTTTCCGGGGATAATTCTTCCGGCATATAAAAGAGATACCTTGTCACTATCTCTTTTACCTGCTCTCCCAAAACTTGAGTAATCAACACCTCCATACAAAACCGATACTTGTGCATTATGGTTCTGTTTGAGTATCTGATTCTTAATGAACTCACTGGTAGCAATAAATATTACTCCGAAGTTTACCAATTCTTTTATCTGCTTCGGACTTCGGTATATATCTACCTCATTGTGCATGTGAAAAAAAAACCGAGAACTGTATTTTCCTTTGCAAAACTTAACAATTTCACATGCAGTTGACATCATGTTTTCAATTATAATTGCATCGTAATCGACATTAATATCATCCAGTCTTCGAGTAAAGCTCTCTACAATATAACTATCAAGTATCCTGATGCTGCTCTTCTGAACCGTTCTAAAAAATTTATCCAGAATTCGATCGAGCATTTTTCCGAACCAGCCGGACCTGACATATATGATATTTGTATTTGAGTATACATGAGTAGTTTCAGCACCATCAGCTATTGAAAACAGATCAATTATATAATTATCGTGCTGCTCATTGTCTTCAATAAATCTGGTTATCAACCCTTCTACAGCGCCGCCCAAACAAGCCGGAACAGGAAGAATACAGGGAGATATAATAGCAATTCTTTTCATATCTGATTATTTATCTCTTTTTTAAATATACATATATTGAAAGAGCAACCAAAACACCCCCTACAAGAGCAATAATATGTCCAATCCGATTTAATGATGTTTCATCTGCATCCGTGATTGTTTCTTTATTATTCTCCTCAGTGACATTCACTTTGAATGAGCCCAGATCCGACTTGATAACGTTGCCTTTAACATCTGTATATTCAAGTTTTACTTGAATTGACTGTTCGCCGGGAACTGTAAATACTACATTGCAATCCTTTGTATATGATTTACCAGCAGAGACAGCACCCAATTTAATCTTTTTTGTTTCTTCACTTACATTTCCGTCAATAGCCAATACAGCATCGTTGATGCTTTCTGAACTTCTATTTGAATATCCAATACTCAAAAGCGATTTGCCGTTCACATTTGCATTAGTTCCAACGTTTATGGAATCAACTATGATATTTGAAACATTCTGGGTAGGTATGACCATAACGCAACTATTTGTAATCTTCACCTTACCGGTTTCATAAACAATATCACAAACAAGATCCACATAATCCGCATGCAGGTTTTTATCTACAACCATCGGTATTTCAACTGTTGTTGACTTTGTAGCTTCAAGCGTACCAACATAATACTGGTTGTCATTTCCGTATGAGGGATAAATCATCTCTGATTTGCTTGCCAATACTATGACAATATTATTGGCAACAGAATGTTTATTTGCATTACGTATCGTCAGAGAAATTGTGTTTTCCTTACCTGCTTCAATATAACCACCGTCAATTTCATATTTTTCAACTTCAACTACCGAATTAAAGGATACATCAGCTCCTTCTTCCTCAGTAGCATATACAACAGTATTAGAACTGATAAACAGAAAACATACTGTCAGCAAACAACTAATGCCCCATTTTAAGAATTCTCTCTTTTTTTTCATAGTGCTTTTTTCCTCTTTAAATTTCTCTTCTTTTTCCTGTTGGCATAGCGTTCATTCTGAAAATAATCATAGTCTTCATGATAAGATGAATACTGATCCATATCAATCTTATTTATTATAGTCCCAATCAAATTTACATTAACTTCTTTTAATGAATTGGCAGCATCAATAAGGCCGTTTTTTGATGTTCTTCCTATAGTAGAAACCAGAATTGTTGCATCTTCATTTACTGCAACTACTTTTGCGTCCATTGCAGCCTTGATAGCCGGCATATCATATATAATATAGTCAAATTCATTCGCAAGCTCATCACGAACATCGTTCATTTTACTTGAACAGAGTAGTCTTACTGGATTGTCAATAAGTTCTCCGCATGGTATATAGAAAAGATTCTCAGTTGTGGTTTCATATATAACACTGTCTATATCAGCTTTCCCCATCAAATAATCTGATAGTCCAATAGATGCGTTCTCATTTAATCTCTTATATCCGTTGCGTTTCCTCATATCGCCATCAATAAGAACCGTGTTCCATCCTGAAGCAGCTATTGCTGCCGCGAGATTGATTGCAACTGTAGTAGTGCCATCTCCAACTTCACAACCACATATTACAAAGCTTTTATATCCATTTTGTTTCTTTAATATATGCAAATTCATTACAGCCTGATCAAAGGCATCATTAAGGACAAAATTTTCATTTTTGTATATTTCTAACTTTTCCACCACTTTTCTCCTATATTACTCTTTATAATCAGGAATCACCCCGATAACAGGCAACTGGTTTCGAATTGTTGCATCCCTTATAGTTCTGATTTTTCTATCGAAAATTTCACAAGCCATTACTATACCGCACGCAAATACAAAACCTGCCATCATAAACAATATCCTAGTCTTCCATGCTTTTTTCATTGCGCTTTCTGACAACACGCCCAGTTTTGCGCTATCAAGACTTTTAACTGCATCAAATTTCAAAATGTTAGTCATCTCAATAACATATGATTCAGCCGCAGCATCAGCAATCTGCCTGGACAACTCAGGATCATTGGTGGTTGCATAAAAAGATATAATGGTTGCTGAACTGTTAAGGAAATTTGATATACCTGATGTTCCGGTATTCTTAACAGAAGAATTAACCGATAATGCATTCTGGATATCTTCAGCATCAATTTCACTTCTACCGATTATAAGCGCGGCTCTCTGACTTACCTTGTTAGATGTGGCAACATCCAGATATGCATTCATGGCAGTAACCGCACTGGTTGCTTCTGAATATGACTCAGCAGCTCCAGCATACACGGTAGCTACTGATGTATATTTATCACTTCCTTTATCCAAAGTGATTCCAATTCCGATTATTAAGAATAAAGCAGTTAGTAAGGTAATAAACTTTAGCTTTTTAAACAAAGCAGTCACGCATCTAAATACGTCAATTTCCAATTCATTCTTATACATAAATATTCCCTTCCGAAGTTGATTAGGCAGTAAACAATCACTGAATTATAGCATCAATTGTGCAAAATGTATATTGACAAATTGTATTAATGCCAATATTTTTTATTCATATTTTTAGTGGTATTCACAATCAATAAATATATACAGAAAGTCAGTCCATCAACTTGACCGTTGCCTTACTGCTACTCTATTATATAATTATGAACTTATACAACATATCGTATATTCGGTTGGTATAATCATCTAAATATATAAAGTCTGCTTAAACGGAGGCGTATATGTTTCTTGCTGCTTTCTCCATAGGACTGCTGATCCTCAACATATATTGTTTTATCAGAAAGAAATACCTTTACCTTTTTATTCCCTGTTTGTTACTACTGCCAAATTATTATGGAATAGTAATTTCAGATGCGCTTCCTGTAATAACCGTAACCAGAATGATGTTTCTGGTTTTCTTCGTCTATTCATATATTAATCGTCGAAGAGAATTTTGCTTCAGAGATATCTCTTTCAGCAGACTACCTAAGCGCTATTATTTGCTTATGATGTATTTTTCGTTAAGAATTCTGTCTAATCTTCGTTATGTGACAACTTATTCCCAGGCAATAAAAACAATACTTGTTATAATCATAGAGCAATTGTTTTTATTACTGGCAGTCTATCTGCTACAGCCCACAAAAAGTGAACAGTTTACGTTAATTAAAACCATAGTATGGTCTTCTGCCATCCTTTCATTGTCTGGAATAGCAGAAAGCATCACTTATATCAGGATTTTTGATAATCTGTACACTATATCAAGAACAATGCTTAACGAACGGTATATTCGATTAGGACTGCTTAGAGCCACTACTACCTTCGGTCTGCCCTCACTGTTTGGTAATGCTTGTCTTCTTGTCTTTCCTCTTGTGCTGTACTTGTATGAAGAGACCCGGCATAAAATATATTTACTATGCTCTCTTATCTTTATTTTTGCCATCATTCATTCCGGTTGCAGATCGGATATGCTGTTTTTGATTTTCACATTAGGGATTTATGCTATAAAGCATATAAAAGACAGAAAAAGGTTCTGGCTGTTTGCAAAAAATATTATGATCATTACTGTTGCTACAGGTATGATCATCGGGGTTCTTTCTTTCACATCCCCGTTACTTGCATATTATTACTCAGGAACAGCCAAGTCTGTTCTTAATTCTATAGGCTTTAATCTTCCCATCGATGATAATGCTTCTTCGGCAGGCACTCCCGGCTTCGGTGAAAACCCTGACGGAACAAAATCACGGATCATGCTATTATCAGGTCTTAATTACACCGCCAAAAACAAGCCTATATTTGGTTTTGGATCCCGTGCGCAGGAACGTGGTGATATTCAATATTATTGGAATAACAACTGGATAGTTATCAACACATATGACCTTGGAGTAGTTGAGATCTTTTGCGACGAAGGATTGGTTGG
>JAEEGH010028164.1_pt1 | contig 11075 bp, 8 predicted proteins | sample 9134181 | NCBI WGS metagenome assembly JAEEGH01 (sample SAMN16246544, study PRJNA631951) | gut metagenome | biome: gut microbiome; feature: rumen; material: DP-attached | host: Bos | place: Iran: Karaj | collected 2018-10
GCACACAGTCTTTCATGGGTATGCAGGCGAGGCCGAAGGGATAGTTCTCGCGCAAGTCCTCCTTGGTGGTGAAGGGCAGTCGCCTGACATCGTCGAGCGACTTGATGTCGTCGGGCGTGATGCCCAGCTCGGCAAAGCGGCGGCGGTAGAACTCGGCGTTCATGCAGTGGCGTACGGTGTGCTGCAGGCGTTGCAGCTGCAGGTGTTCCAGCTCTGGGCGAGTCATCGTCTCCAGCTCCGGATTGAAGTAGGGTGAATAGGTTTCGGTCATCTTCTTACCTTTAATGGTTACTATTGCGCTACAAAGGTAGGCATTTTCTTGCAAACTGACAAAATTTTCGGCCGATATTTTACTTTTTGCCACATGAAAGCTTGGATGCCTGAGCGAAACTGGAATTGCAGACCTATAGCGAAAGAATAAAAGTGTCCCACTGGGCTGGCGTTCCTTTCTGGCCGAATGCCTTCAGGTAGAGACGTGATCGCGTATTGGTGACGGCCTGCTTGGTGTGGGCAGTCAGTTGTGCTATCGCCGCAGGAGCTATCCCCAGACGTATGAGCAGACATACGCGGCGTTCTTGGGGAGTGAGATGGCAAAACTCATCGATGCGCTGCAGGAAATCAGGGCACCTCTGGTTGACAGCCGACTCCACTTGGAACCATTCCTCAGCGGGCAGCGGTGGCTGACGCGGGTCGGCTATAAGCTGTTCAAGCCGCAGCTGCAGCGCCTCATCGACAGCGCCACAGGCGTCCTGCTCTTTACGCTCACGTTGAGCAAGCAGCTGTTCCATGCGCTGCAACTTCAGACGATAGTGCATCCGCCTGCGGCTGGCATAGAGCAAGAACAAGAAGAACAGCAGGGCGAGCAAGATAACAGCTGAGACGGTAATGATGACCGTGCGCTCGAGCTGACGAGCATGTCGCTGATGCTGACTATAGTCATAAAGTGCTGCTGTACGTCGCAAGGCAGCGGCATCGTTTGCCTGATTGACAGAGTCCGACAACAGCTCATATTGCCTCAGGTGGAGCAGTGCCTGACTATGGTCGCCTTCGTCAAGGGCATATTCGGCCAGGGCACGATGGGCAGCCTGCCGGGCATAGAGACTGCCTTGGCTGAGCAGTATCTGATAGTAATACACTGCTGAGTCCGTCTGCTTCGAGCGGGCGTAATAGTCGGCCAGCATGTAAGTGAGTCCACTGCGACTATCGTCGTCGATATAGTCCAATGCCGGCATGAGCAGGCTGCGGGCCTCATCAAGTTGATTGTGATAAAGATAATAGGCTGCCATTTGGCTCTCAACATCGTGTTGCATAGCCAGATTACTGCTGGCAATGGCCAACTGGCGGGCCTGCTCGAAGTAGACAATGCAGCTGTCCTGCGTATCGTGCGAGGCACGCATCACATTGCCTATATCACGAAGGTCATAGATCAGCCCCACTGTGTCGGCCGCCCTGGAATCGATGACGAAGGCCCGACGATAGCTTTCGAGCGAACGATCGAGCAGATGCTGCTGAAAGTAGAGCGTTCCCATCTGGCTCTGCACCAACGCCCGCAGGCTGTCGGTCTGAGCCAGTTCAGCAGCCTGCTCCAGTCTTTCCAATGCTGAAGGGGCGTCACCCTGTTCCATCAAAGCCAATGCCTCATGGTATTCGCTGAGTCCCGCCTGTCGATTTGTGCAAGCGGAAAAGACCATCAAGGCTAACAACAATATGCATCTAGTCATCATCCTCATACCATAAGAAATCGTGGAAAGCCATCTTCTCAGGTTTCTGGTGTACCCAAGCCTCTACAATCTTGCGTATGTCACCCATCGATCGGCCAGCCAGCAGCTCGCTACAGTCTGCCTGCAAGACGAGATTTCCATCATAGTACCATTGAATACCAACAGGCAAGACAGGATCCTGCATCATCCATATTTCACGTTTCCTGGGACCTGTCTGGGTCAGTTTGACATAGATGTATTCGTCCGAATCAGCATCTGTATTACCACCGATAGTTGCTTCTTCCAAAAAGAAAGACGACATACTATCATCTTCCAACGTCACTTCACAGCAGGCAGCAGTACAGATACCGTTGGCGAATTGAATTGTGAACTGCACATCGCAACGCAGTTCTCCCATCACGCTGTCTTTCAAGCTTAGTGGAGTATTATAATAATATGTGCCCTCATTCTCCCCCCTCTGACAACCTAGTTCGCGGATTGGCAAATCAGGCTGGCAGAAGACAATGCTGTCGATGGACGCAAGGGGGTATGACAGGCCGCCGACCAGCCCCCTGCCGTTGTAGAGCTCCAGCTGGTTCATCGGGTTCACCTCGAAGGCATCGCAACGGTCTTCGCAACACAGGTAAAAAAGCTGTGCATTCACAGGCAGCCCCAACAACAGCAGAAAGGCGATAAGCAGAGATTCTTTTCGCATAAGCCAAGAGGTTACCCTTATTTCGTCACCACCACTTTGCGCCCATCCTGAATGTAGATGCCCTTGGCGGGCTTGCCGCTGAGCCGCTGGCCCGAGAGGCTGTGGATGGCTGAGGGTGAAGCGTGGGTGGCCGATAGTGGAGTGCGGATGGCATCGGGCGTGCTGACCGTGACGCCTCCCGTGTACTGTCCGATGAAGAAGATGGCTCCCGTCGACTGCTCGCTGATGACGTAGAGGAAGGGGCGCGTGGCGTGGAAGTCAGCCATGAGAGGCATGCCCGTTGCCTCCATGCCGATGATGGTGACGGCAGCCGCCTCAGTGCCCTGCTCGTCGAGCTTGATCCTGGCCACTTGTCGCATCATGCCGATATAGACGCTGTAGTTGCAGAAGTAGGGGAACTCAGCCTCCTGGGGAGTGAAGGCCTTGGGCATGCCCAGTGCCTTCATGACGGGCTTGAGGTCGAGGTCTTTCTGGCTCTCGAAGCGTGGCAGCTTCACGTCGACGAGGTATGGCCGGCCCTTGACCTGCCAGTTGCTGCCGCTGAGGGCGTCAAGCACGTCGCTGATGTCCTTGTCCTCACAGGGCAGGTAGACGGTCATCGCATAGGCACCATTGCCATAGGGCAGCTTGATGGCCTGATAGAGGTCGTTCTCGGCATATTCCATATCCTCGAACTTCTTGTGCATGACGGGCACTGCAGGCCCTCCGCCGAAGGATTCGTCTCGCGTGTCTGCCACGTTGAACGGGCTGCTCCAGCCTCCCTTGAAGTAGATGGCATTGAGCAGGTAGCTCACGGCAGTGGAGTCGAACGTCTCTTCATTGAGCATCTGGGGTATCATCTGGTTGGTATGGTCGGCAGCCCAGCGGTTGATGACGTCCATCGTCTCTCCATCGCAGAAGTCACGGGCCTGAGGCTCAGCATCGTAGAAAGCATTGACCTTCGCCACGAAGTCGTCCTGCAGGTAATAGCCAAGGCCCTCGTTGACGAAGATGGTGTTGGCGATGAGTGCCTTGGTCTTCTCGTCGACCGTGCCTGCCTCATCGAGCATCTTGCGGCAGAAGGCATTGATGGCATCGGCACCAGCCTCGCCAAAGCCCAGCACCTGGTTGATCTCCTGCTGCGTCTGTCCAGCAGCGGCATTGTTGAGCATGCCCAGCGCATAGGTGATGCTCAGGGGCGAGAGCACGCTGCTGGTCTTGCCGCGCCCCAGCTGGAAGAGGCGGAAGGCGAAGTCGTTGCTGCTGGTCACCAGCTGCCGCTCGCCGTCAGTGAGGTCGATCATCTTCGGAGCGCTGAAGCCTGATGCCATGAACCAGAAGGTGGGAGCCTCTACGAGACTCAGCTCCTCGTAGTCACGGTTGCCGTTCACCTCTGGCTGAAAGACATAGTGCACGAGTCCTTTGCCCATGAAGCCCACGCCCTCGACGGCGCACAGCCTGGCGGGCTGGTTGGCCTCGGCTGCAGCTTGATACTTGTAGCGATGGAAGCGCTTGCCTTCGTGCATGAAGTTCTCCTCCGTGACGGTATATTTCTGCATGTCGATGCCTGGCTCCTGATAGCCCTGCAGGGTGAAGTCGATGAGCAGAAAGTCCTGCTGGTCGCCCTGATAGTCGTACATGTACACCCTTCCTTCATCATCCTCACGATAGGCTCCGAAGTACTTCGAACCATAGCTCCAGCTGTCCGAGCAATACATCTTCATATACGTGCGCCCGTCGATGACGGTGTCGCCCTTCAGCGTGTAACTTCTGTACGAGATGCTCTCTTGGTAGAGCTTTCCGTCAGGACCAGGTTTGTCGAGGTCCTCGAAGTGATGGTATACGTAGTGCCACGTCTTGCCCTGCACCAGCATGGGTTGGCTGGGAGCAGCATTGCCGGCCGTCAGCATGCCGGCTAAAGCGATCAAGAGGAGTAATGTCTTTTTCATATCCAATGACGTTTTAAGTTTTGATGCTGCAAAGATAGGCAAAAAACTTCAAACACCCAAACTTTCCAGTACACAATACGTACACAGAAGGGAAAAATGGAGTTAGGAGTTAGGAGTGAAGAGTGAAGAGTGAAGGGTGAGGAGTTGTTCGGGACGGCTGATGAGGGTGGTGGCGCCATGGGCCAGGAGGAAGTCGCGATCGCGGAAGCCCCAGAGGACGCTGATGCAGGGCAGGCCGGCATTGGCGGCTGTCTGGATGTCGACATCGCTGTCGCCCACATAGACGGCATCCTCGCGCTTGGCTCCCAGCAGACGCAGAGCCTCGTCGACGGTGTCAGGGGCAGGCTTGCGACGGATGCCTGCAGCCTCGTTCTCGCCGATGGCCACCTCGACCTCAGGGAAGAAATGGGCCACGAGCTGACGGGTGGCCGCCATCATCTTGTTGCTCACCACTGCCAGCCGACAGCCACGCTGACGGAGTGCGAGTAGCGCCTGGCTGATGCCCTCGTAGGGACAGGTGGTGTCGAGCGAATGCTCCATATAGTATTGTCGGAAGGCAGCAAAGACCTGATCAAACAGCGGATTCGCCTGTCCGTCGGGTACGGCTCGCTCCATCAGCCGTCGCACGCCGTTGCCCACGAAGCGTCGCACAGCGTCGAGGTCGTGCTCAGGCATGTCGTACTGGCGCAGGGCGTAGTTCACGGCTGAGGCCAGGTCGCTCAAGGTGTCGAGCAACGTGCCGTCGAGATCGAAGATAAAAGTATTGTATTTCATGAGATATTACCCTAGGAAGAACAGGCTGACGCCCACAACGGAGATGACAGCTCCCAGGACGGCGCGCCAGGTGATGCGCTCGTGGAAGAGCCACTTCGACGGCAGGAGGATGATGATGGGCGTCATGGCCATCAGCGTCGAGGCGATGCCAGCCGCCGTATACTGGACAGCCATCAGCGAGAAGCCCACGCCGACGAAGGGTCCGAAGATGGTGGTGGCCGTGGCTGCAGTGAGTCCCTTACGGTCGTGGAGCGCCTCGCGCAGGGGTTGGAAGCCGTCGCGCAGCCATAGCAGCAGCGAGAAGCCCACGATGCCTGCGATGCAGCGATAGAAATTGGCACTGAAGGGCACTATCCACTCAGGCACGCCCTCCACCGTCTGGTAATGATCCATGCCTATCTTGCTGAGCACCAGGCCCACGCCCTGACACACGGCAGCAGCGATGGCGAAAAGCACCCCACTGAGCGGCAGGCGCAGCGACACCCTGTGGTGCTCGCCTCGGCCCAATACGGAGATGCCGATGCCCAGGAGCGTCACCAGCATCGCCACGATGCTCATGAGGGTCATCTGCTGGCCCAGCGTCACCCATGCCATCAGGGCTGCCGACAGCGGCGCCAGCGTCATGAACAGCTGCCCATAGCGCGAGCCGATGATGATGTAGCACTGGAAGAGGCAGAAGTCGCCGATGACATATCCCACAAGTCCTGACAGCAGCATCCAGCCCTGGGCCTCGGGCGAGGCTCCTGGCGGCAGCGGGCTGCCCGTCACCACAGCGAAGAGCACCAGCGACAACAGCAGTGCCATCGCCATGCGCAGCACGTTGAGCGTGAGGTTGCCCAGTCGCTTCGAGCCAAACTCACTCAGCAGTGCCGTCGCCGTCCACGAAAACGCCACGCCTATCGATATCAGTTCACCTATGTACGTCATTTGCGCTGCAAAGGTACGAATAAGCGAGGGAAATGCAAAGGAAAATCTCGTTTTTCTTTGCTTTTCCGAGCGTGAGTACCTTCGAGCGTCAGCTCAGAGGTACGAATAAGCGAAAAAAGGTCAACGGTAAGAATATATGAGAATAACCAACTAATTAGTAACAACTTTATAACTTCTGATCTTACCGTTAACCATCTTGCGAACAACGTTGACACCTCGCCGAGGAGCAGACAGCCGCTCACCGCTGAGCGAATAATAAGCCGTGGAACCGCCAGTGGCATCAACGTCATACAATCCCAAGTCCTCGCCTATCTCACCAGTGCGGATGAGCGACACATCGTCGATGTGGCACCAGGCATTGGCTGGAGCGTCGGCAAAGAATCCCACCTCCACCGATCCGCCCTGGATGGTGACATCGTCCATCACCACCTTGTGCCACTTGCTGTCGCTGTAGGGCATATCCACACGAGCCGTGTCGCTGCCCACCTTGGCATACATGTAAAGAGTGTTGAATGCCGATCCGCTCTTCACATAGCAGGTCATCGTATAGCGGCCATCAGGCAGAGGGACATGCGTAGTAGAGGATATTCGCTGATAGACCACACGCGTAAACGCTTTCTTGTCCTGAATGTTCAGACATTTATTGCCCATCACTGTAGCACGGTCGCCACTGCTGTTGTTGGCATTCAGCTGAGGAGAGTTTTCGTCGCCTATCGCCACCACGTTGCCCTTTCGCACCACCGTGGTCCAGCCGCGCAGGTAGGCCTGTGACGGCTTGTTGGCACTGGGCATGAACACACGGTCGGCATCGAAGCTGAAATTCTTGACGTAGTTATTGTTCTCACCTACCCACCATCTGCCAGTCTCAGCATCGAGATGCCACTCGCTGAGGGAGTTGAAATAGGGTTTGTTGTTCACGAACGAAATGGGGCACCACTGGTTGTAGCCATTGCCATTGCCTGCAAAATCAGCCCAGCGGTCGCCACAATAGATGACCGTCTCCTGCTCTGAGCCATGGAGCGTATAGAAGAATCCCGTCTGAGTGACATGTCCGTAGTCATTGCCTGAGCCTGGCATCACCACCATGCTGTTGGTGGGGGTGTAAGGCCCATAGATGCTCGACGACTCGAGATAGTAGACATTGGATGCATTCCATCCATAGAGATCGCTGCCACAGACGTAGTATTTGTTCTTGTACTTGAACATGCAGTTGCCCTCGCGGCCAGAGCCCTTGTATATCTCATGGCAGTCGAGCAGTCCGATCTTGCCGTCCTTCAGGCCTATCTCCGACAGATAGATGCGCGACCGTCCCTTGCCATAGCTGTAGCACAGGTACGACTTTCCTGTATCAGGGTCGGTGAAGACGGTCTGGTCGCCCGTATTTGGTGTGCCGATGATGTTGGTCATGTCTATCTGGTTGTGCTTGGTGTAGTTGCCTGTGGGCGAAGAGCAGGTGGCCACCAGCACGTTGTCGTTATACTGCACGAGGAGGGCATATTTCTTGGCCTCAGGCACATAGGCCACGCCCAGGCGCCCCACCCAGTAGGCCCATCCCAGGGCCGAGGGGGTGAGCACATTGCGCACGAAGGTCCAGTTCACCAGGTCGTCGCTCTGATAGCAGCTGACACCCACGAATCCTGTGTCTTCTTTCTTTCCGTCAGGATTGGCACGATAGGTCTCTGCACCTTTGTAATGCACACCATACCAATAATAATGTTCCACGCCATTAGCGTCAGGGAAGCGGAATATTCCGCCTCCCTGACTGTAGATAGGAGTTCCCTTGGTTGTGTTCCAGAATGTGTCGTTAATGATTTTATTGTCAGCTGTTAGGGAACAAGTGGCCATGAGGCCTATAATGATAAGTAGTTGTTTCATAAGCTTTTACCAGATACTGCGGCTCATCTGCATCAGGTCACGGTCGTGATGCTGCAGGGGGCGGCATTTGTTGTCGAGAATCATCGTTACGCCCGTATCAGCATTGTAGGGCTCCCACTTAGGCAGACCCTTCACATTGGGATCGCCTGTTTTGATGAAAGCAATCCAGATGCTGCTGATGAGCTGTTCGAACTTGTAGGCTGCTGGCGAGGCACCAGTCATCTCGCGCTGCAGGCTGACGTTATGCAGCATGAAGGGAAGCTCCATGCCATGCGAAGCACCCAGGGCATTGCTCTCAGGCTTCCACGTGAAGAGATAGAGATAGGCAGGAGCACCTCCCTGCGCACTCTTGGCTGCGGCCTGACGCAATGCTCCGGCACGGAAGCCCGTATCGACATAGGTCATCTCCTTGGGCAAGGCATCAGGATAGGCCTTACGGAAGGCTGCGATGAACTTCGAGCCCTGTTCCTCGCCCATGCGCTGACGCACAGAAGATTCGGCCTCGGCCCATGTCATGTCTTGGCTCACGTCGAAGGTAAACTCATTGAAATCAGTACCTATGAGCATAGGCACATCCTTGGCCAGCGGCGAGGCGGGATCGAAGGGATGCTGGGGCAGGATGACACCGTCGACCACTGGCGAGAACCCGCTGCGGATGCCACGCTGAGACAGACGGCTGACAGCATAGTTCAGCTCATCATAGGTGTATTTCGAGAAATCGGCCTGTGCCGTAGCGGGCTGTCCCAGCTCCTGAGCCAGAGCCAGGCCGAACTGTCGCGTGGCCTCTGGCTCGGCTTGACGCAATGTGGATCCGCTCTGCACAACAGCCCGATGGAACAGACCTTTAGCACTGGGCATGGCCAATAGCGTCGACACCTTGCCTCCCCCACCCGACTGACCTCCGATGGTCACCTGGGCAGGATCGCCACCAAAGCGGCTGATATTATCGCGCACCCATTCCAAAGCCTTCACAATGTCCTGCTGTCCCAGGTTTACGCTCTGGGAGTACTTGCCGCCAAGAGCTGTGAGGTTGGCATAGCCTAGGATGTTAAGCCTATGATTCAGACTCACCACCACGATATCGCCAGCCTCGGCCAGGGCACGCCCTTCATAGCAGGGCAGGTCGTGGCACGACCCTCCTGTATAGCCTCCGCCATGAATCCAGACGAAGACAGGACGCTTCTTGCTGTCGCCCAGGCCAGGTGTCCATACGTTGAGCACCAGGCAGCCCTGCTCGTCCATGGGTTCAGTGACAAACTGATTGCCGAAGCCGTAATCCGTCTGACTATTACGGTCGTTCCGGCGAAGCGACTCATTCTTCGGAGCCTGTGGTCCCCAAACCTTGCACTGTCTGATCTCAGTGAACTTGTCAGGGGCCTGAGGCGGCATAAACCGCTCAGCTTTGGCATAGCGTATACCCTTGAAGGTGAAAATACTGCCATCCTGATACCCCTCGATGGGTCCATAGACCGTCTCCACACGCGTATGACTGCCTGCCGTGATGGGCTGGGCCTGCACAGCGACAAACGACAGTAACAGCAAAGCCGACAAAGTGACAATCTTCTTCATATATATTAAAATGTGTGTTAGTTTTTTCGCTGCAAAATTACGGTATTCTTCTCAATTCGTGATGAAAAATACTCCCAAATAGTGATAAATATGTAACTTTTGCGTATTTCATACACTTTTTCGGCAAAAAAGACGTATCTTTGCACCATCATTTACCAAAAACGAGATGAAACGACTTATTTTTCTGCTGCTGTTCTTTGGGTTGATGGCTACTGTCATGAGGGCGGAAGACTTCAAGAAACTGAGTCTGCCCAGGCAAGAGCAACTCTCGTCAGACCGGGTGCAACAGGTGCTTCAAGATAGTGAGGGCTACCTTTGGTATGCTACCGAAGGTGGAGGGGTATGCCGTGATGACGGAAGGCAGATAAGTGTGTTTCGCAGCGATGCCGAGCATCCCGACCTGCTGGGCAGCAACGACGTAGTATGCCTGGCCGAGGCAGGCAGCAGGATCATCATTGGGACGTTTCACGGAGCTTATGTCTTGGACAAGCAGGATTACACTATCCGAAAACTGACAGACGTGGACGACAAGCATGTCGACGATATCATCATTGCTGCCGACGGCCACTGGTGGCTTACTTCCAACAAGAAAGTATATGAATTTGATGGTGACGGCAACTTGCTGAACACCTATCTCACAGGCGACAAGTACATAGCCCGAATTCACGAAGACCGGCAAGGGATTTTATGGATATCGCAGTGGGACGGAGGTCTGATGACCTTGCGCGACGGCCAGTTTACACCAGCGCCCTGGTCCGTGGATGCTGCTCCCTCAGCCATTATCGACGATCCTGCTGGCGATGGGCTCCTGATAGGCACCTTCGGACAGGGCATCGTGCGCTATCAACCTGCCGACGGCTCGCTGGAGATATTGGAACAAACAGGGAGGAGCGTTTGTATAGACATGAAGGTCACGAACAATCATCTATGGATGAGCACCACTGGTGGACTGCAGCACTTTATTATAGGCGACTGGATGGAAGCCTACCCCATCGGCACCACTATGACAACCTTGCGACGCCTCACCCTCGACAAACACGGCAATCTGCTAGTGGCCAACAGTCAGGAAGAGTCGTTCGCCCTGAGCTGGCATCCCCTTCAGCCATGGTACAGCGAAACGCCATTAACACGCGTTGTCGCCGACTCTATACGCGCCTCCCGTCAGTTGTCAGCACGTCCTACGGCCCTGGCCATGGACACGGCTGATGGCTTATGGTTCAGCACAGGCAGGGACATACGCATCATGAAAAACGGCAAGGAGGATGTCGTGCTACCTGACACCAAGGATGTGTCGGCCATGACTTTTGATGACAACGGCACCCTCTGGCTGGCTAATATCTTCGGCACTGTGATGGCCTACAAGGACGGAAAGCTCACCACTGACGAGTATGCATCCATCGAGCATGGTGATGCCGTCGTGGCATTGCAGACAGACAGCCTGGGCCGCCTGCTCATTGTCTGCGACCGCTATGTGCGACGTTACGATCCCAAGGCACACACACTACAACAACGAAACCGGGAAAGCAGTGATGTATATGCTCTTGAACTGCAGGAGACACAACCTGGCGAGCGATGGAGCCAGCCCGA
>JAEEGH010028165.1_pt1 | contig 11074 bp, 12 predicted proteins | sample 9134181 | NCBI WGS metagenome assembly JAEEGH01 (sample SAMN16246544, study PRJNA631951) | gut metagenome | biome: gut microbiome; feature: rumen; material: DP-attached | host: Bos | place: Iran: Karaj | collected 2018-10
GCGCAATCACATCCATCGTTTCCGTGCGGAACATCCCGATTTTGAATATCGTCCGCTCTCGCCAGAACTTTTTGATGAATGTCGGCGACTTACGGCAATATGGCAGGAGGAGAAAGAGGAAAGTGTGACCATTGAAGCTGAACATCGCGTGATGGAAACCGTCTTTGCCAATTGGAACGAGTTGGGAATGACGGGTGGAAGCATTTTTGTTGACGGACGTATGGTGGCGTTCACCTATGGCGCCGCCGTGACGGATGATACCTTCGACATCTGCGTCGAAAAAGCCGACCGTCACGTAGAGGGAGCTTTCGCAATCGTAAACCAGCAGTTTGCCGAACATTTGCCCGAGCAGTACATCTATCTCAACCGCGAAGAAGATATGGGCATTCCCGGTCTTCGGCAGTCCAAATTGTCGTACCATCCCGAAATTTTGCTGACCTACAATACCGTAAAAATTAACAAATCCTATGTCTTAAAGCGAATGACAGCCGACGATGCACAGTTGACGGTTGACTGGATGGTTCGCCAATACGGTTTCGACCGCCACGAGGTGGAATCGTGGGTGCGCGACTTGCATTTCAACTGGCCGCTGAGCGTGAAAGCCGTGGATGCTGACGGAAATGTGGTCGGTCTGCTGAATATGAGCGATTACCGCATTGAGGAAGAATCGTCGCAAATTGCCGTTGATGCTCCCGATGTGCTTGCAAGTCTTAATGCTCGTCGCTACACGGCTGTGTTTTCGTTCATTGTTGCCGAACCATATCGCGGTTCACGTTTGAACTACGATATGTTCAATTCCATTATGCCCGAGTTGAAGTCTTGCTACGATTTCATCTTCATTCCCGTGCTTCATCGCCTCAAAACTCATCAGTATTGGCAACGCTGGGGTGCCACCGAGTTTTACCGTGATGCGGAATGTGTGTATTACAAACTTGAATTGTAGTTTGACGAAAAGTCACTTCAACATCTTATCGATTTGTTTTTCAGTCGCTTGCGGCAACAATTCGTGTAGATGTTCGGCCATACGTTGATATGATTCTTCGGGGGAGCGTTGGCATAGACAGGCGGAACGTCCCAACAACCGTTCGGGGGTTGTGAGCAGCGACCAGCCGAATCCATATTCCCGTCCGTGTTTGTCGGTTGGATAGACAAAATCCTCGGTGACCAAGTAACACGACATTTGTAGGCGGTTGACGTATGCGTCGAATTTGCCACGCATTTTTGGACCAGTGAAACCGCAGACCGCACGCAGTTCTCGGGCTATCATGCTTCCTTGTTCTTGAAGCGTCAGCACAATGGCTTCTTCTATGCTGCCAGGTTCCAATTCGGGATTTTTGCTCCGTCGCCAATTGTAGAAGTCGGGCCACCAATCAAGACTGATGAATCCTGCCTTGCCGTTGAAAAATTTGCCGTAAACGCAGTTACCTTCTTTAATTGCTGTGCCTTTCCACGTCCACAACGGCCATTCCCAACTGCCGTCGTCGAACTGAATGAAACGACATTCTTCCGCCATCATTCCTTCTGCACAAAAACCTTGCACGCCGCTTTCGAGCAACGGCAGAAATCCAATTTGCTGAATGCAGTCTATCAAGTCGGGACAGGAATGAATGCCTTGCCTGTCGGTTGCGTGCATATCTTTGAAATAATTGTCAAAATAGTCGCTCATTTTTTTCGGACTTGATAACACGTGTTAGTTAAGATTCAAACGTTTCTCGCCGTTTTGAATGTAAATTTGTCCTTTCTCCAGTGTGTCAATTCTTCGACCTTGCAAATCGTATTTTGGAGAATTAGAATCGATGTTCTTAATGGTGGGAATATCGGTCGAAGGTTCGTTGTTGTCTTCGTTATTTCCTTGATTTTCAGTTTCTACCGACAACGATAAAGTGATTGTACAATTGCCTTCGCCCAAAATTGTTTGCAATTCGCTCTGCGTAACATTGTCGATTTTTCCTATGCGGGTGTAACTCCACGAATTTGAACCGTAGAAAATCACAATCTGATTGCCGTTATAAAGCACTATGTCGCCTGCCTGCGTGGTTGTTTGTTCGTTAGCTGTTGGAAACGAACGGCCGAGCGGACCAACTTTTTCGAAATTGCCATAGTCGGTTGCCTCGTACAAGATGGGGGACTCCTTCAGTGCAGTTGCAAGAGCTTGTGTGGCGACGTTGTCAACCATTGTGGCTGTAAGTGTGGTGTTTCCTACGGTGATGTAAAGTTTTTCGTCCATATTGTTGGAAAAATTAAGCGTTTTTATCCAGTTGCTGAGCAAAGTCGGCATTTGATTACGGTTACTATTGTTAATCCACAATGGATCATCGGAAAAATTGCCGTTGGGAATGAGTCTTTCTGCATCTGCCACAACCGACTGAATGCCGCTGCTCGCACTCGACACAATCAGCCCTATGTTTTTTCCATCCATTCCTTTACCGTTTTCAAAAAGGAACGTCTGCATTGGTGCGGCCATATTGCTCCACCACAATGGCGTGGCAATCACTATATTATCGTATTTTTCAAAGTCAATATCGAGAGGTTTTATTGCAGGATAACTTTCTGCGTTGTTTGGATTTTGACGAATGGCCGAAATGAGAGCACTCCCGATGGCGTAGTTGTTTTCCTCGTATTTGAGACCTTCTTCGGCTGGCTTGATTTCCACCACGTCGGCAGAAATCTGCTTGGTAAGTTCATCAACAATGGAACGTACGTTGCCCGTATAACTATAGTAGGTCACAAGTGTTCGGCAAGTTTGTTCCGCATAGACTTCGTTATTCCTTGAACAACAGGTACATAGAGCTAAAATCAGAAAAAAGGAAAAATATCTCATAGCTAAGTGAATTTTATTTACAACTAAATTCAACTATGGCGCTTACCTTGTCGTTTACCGACAGTGAAACCGTTACGACATCGTCTGTGGTAAAAACCGTAGGGATTAGCACTTCGCCATATTTTGTTGCTATTTTATATTCCACTCGAAGACTTTTCACGTTAAAATTTTCGGGTAGAAGTTCCATTGCCATGCGGATGTAATTCGCATTGTTCACGTGTCGGTTGTAGTCGATGTCGGATTTCATCACGGGAATAGCGTCGTGTTTCACGCCGCCGTCCTTGGGCAACACAATTCGGTGTTCTTTGTAATCCATTTCCAATTGCGAATCCAAAGCCAGTGTTTCGAGCGTTGCCGCGTCAATGCGTTTTAGCCGCCCCGTTGACTTGTCGATAAAAGCACCCAAACTCCACGTTTTGTAGCAGGGATTTCCGTCGGAGTCGTAAATAAACGTGTTGCGATAGCCGAACATTGGTTTCATGTCAAACACCGACGTTGTTACCGTGAGATTCTCCTTGTATTGCGGCACACGCATAATCTCCACCTGACGGAATGCCAGCACCTGAGTCATATTTTGGTCGGCAAAATATTGTTTTATGCCTGGCTCGCTGTCTATCCACAGTTCGGAACAGTCCTGCATCATTTGGAGAGCGGAATAAAGTTTTAGTCGGCCTTCGCTGTTGCAGGTACTTATGGTTACTTTGTGATTTAAACTGTACATTTTTCCTCCGTTTGTTATTTTAAGCCGCCCTGTATTCCGTAGGCGTTTTTCCTGTTTTTCGTTTGAAGAACCTCACAAAATGCTGGGGATAGCCGAATCCCAGTCGGTCGCTTACCTGAGCTATGCTGAGCGTCTGGCTGTTGAGCAGTTCCTTGGCACGGTTTACAATGTGGTCGGCAATGAAATCTTGCGCTGTCTTGCCTGTTTCCACTTTTACCAGTTCGCCGAAATAGCCGGCTGTGAGGTTGCATTTTTCGGCAAAATATGCCACAGTCGGGATGCCTTGGGTTTCGGCGTGATTGTCGATATAGTCGTTTAGCAGCGATTCAAATTTTTGTACCGTCACGTGGTTGATTTCCTCACGAGTGATGAACTGGCGGTCGTAGAAACGCAGGCAGTAGTTCAGCAACAGTTCTATATTGGAAACAATCAGTTCGCGACTGTGCTTGTCGATTGCGTGTTGCAGTTCCTGCTGAATCATAGCCAGCACGCTGCGGAAAATCTCAATTTCGCTTGTAGAAAGATGGAGTGCCTCGTTGCTCGAGTATGAGAAAAACTCATATCGCGAAATTTGCCGTCCCAACTGCGTACGAGCTAGAAAATCGGGATGGAAGAGCAATGCCGTCCATTTTGGATTTGGCACTTCGGGATTCGGTTCAATGTGGATTGCTTGTCCGGGAGCGAATGAAGTCACGGTCATTTCGTCGAAGTCGTATTTGGTGCGGCCATACGAAAGTTTACAACCCTTGTTTTCCTTTAGGAACAAGGCATACACGCCATAGTGAACCAAACATTCGTCAATGGGCGTTTGCTTGTCGTAGCGAACCACGCTCACAAGCGGATGTAGGGTTTCAAAACCGTAGAAATCGTTAAACTGCTGAACAGTGTCGAAATGTATCTCGTTCATTTTCTTTGTTTTTGCAAATATACGGCAAAATGCCAAAATATGCCGATGGACGGATTTCGGAAAGAATTACCAAAATTGAGGGTTACATTTTTAATACTCAATGCCATCTTCAAATGTCCGTTGTTTTGTGAGGAGTGTGACATTTCATTATTTACTTTGGTGCTTGTTTTTATATAGAAACGCACCATAAGATTTATTCCACTTTCTCTAAAATTTCTATATTTGCAAAAGTATAGACGTAAAATAAAAACAACGATTTGAAATAAAATTCAACTTAAACACCCATAATGATAGAAACAAACCGCATAGAATTTAAACGTGAACTGACTCCCGACCTTGATTTGGAGAAGGAGGTTGTGGCCTTTCTCAATTACCATGAAGGAGGAATGATTTATATTGGTATTGATGATGACGGGCTCCCTATCGGCGTGAAGGACATAGATGGGGATATGCTAAAAATCAAGGACCGCATTCGTACAGGAATATCTCCTTCGCCCATGGGATTGTTTGATGTCAAGGTCGAAGAAATCGACAATATTTCTGTCATTAAGATTTTTATCGCCAGTGGAAGCGATAAACCTTATTACAAAACTCGTTATGGTCTGTCGGAGAAGGGATGTTTTATGCGTGTTGGTACGGCAGCCGAACCTATGACCAACGAGCAGATCGAAGACCTTTTTTCCCGAAAAGTGCACAACACACTCAAAAATGTAGTTTCGCCGCGACAGGATTTGACTTTTGCTCAGCTAAAAATATACTACACCGAAAAAGGGTTTCAACTCAACGATAATTTTATCCGTTCACTTGATTTAATGACTGACGACGGGAAATACAATTATGTGGCATATCTACTCGCCGATGAGAATGGTAATTCTATGAAATTGGCAAAATATGCAGGCACAGACCGTTACGACCTTATTTCAAACAACGAGTACGGCTATTGCTGCCTGATTACTGCCACAAGGAAAGTGCTTGACAAACTTGATGTGGAAAACAAAGTGTCATCGAAAATTACACCGACAAGGCGTATAGACACACCGCAATGGGACAGGTTATCCGTAAGAGAAGCTGTAATAAATGCTGTTGTCCATAACGATTATATTTATGGAGCACCATCGAAGATTGAACTTTTTTCCGACCGTTTAGAAATCACTTCCATAGGCAGGATTCCGTTAGGTTTGACGAAAGATGATTTTTTCAATGGTGTGAGTTTGCCTCGTAACAGGGAACTTATGCGTGTGTTCCGTGATGTAGAAATGGTAGAATCGCTTGGCTCGGGGATGAACCGCATTATGCGTACCTATGGACGTGAAAATTTCGAGTTCGGCAACAATTACGTACGTATGATTGTACCGTATAATTGGATTCCAGAAAACGACGAAGATGGAAACGAGGAAAAAGAACAATCTCAGAAAACGGATTTGGATGCAAAAGATGTCGGATGTAATGTCGGAAGTTTGTCGGAAGTGCAACTCACTGATAGACAAAATAAAATATGCCATATTTTGAAAGAAAATCCCAATGCATCTGCAAAACAAATGTCGGAAGTTTTGTCGGTAGTTCAACGAACTATTGAAAGAGACCTTGCTGTTTTACAGCAGAAAGGTGTTATAAAGCATTTGGGCAATACTAGTGGTGGGCATTGGGAATTTTTATAATAGAACATAATATATAACTTTAATGTAAAAACAAGAAACAGAAAGATTTGAATTAACATATTGAGCTTTACGCTCTTATTCTCCTATTGGAAAAGTCTGGAAACTAAAAAACAATGGGTGGGAATAAGCAATAGAGATTCACGTTATGGCGTGAATTGTTTTATGCTTATTACCCATTGAGGTTTCCAGACACCATCCAATAGAATAAGATTAGAAACAATTGACGCCTTTTTTATGCACATAGGGAACGCAATATATAATGAACTGAAACGGCAAGGACGCACGGTGGTGTGGTTTGCCAAAACCTTGCCGTGCAACCGAAGCACTGCCTACGACATATTTAGCCGCCCCACCATTGACATAGAGCAACTTTCGCGCATTTGCAAAATGTTGAACCACAACTTCTTTACTGATTTGCAACACGAAATGCAACGCAATTTGCAGGAAAAAGTGTAGGGAAATTGCCGACAGTTCTGTCGGGATATTACACACACGGTTTCCTTTGATAATCAATTATTTATAACTTATTTTGTGATATGATAATTTTTGTGAAAAATGAATAAAGGTTTTGTTGTTTTAATGATTGTGGCAATTGTTCTTTTTTTAGTGGAAATTGCGTTATGGATCTTTAATGTAATATCTTTTTCTGTTATAGATGCTGGTACATTTATCAGTGTTTCGGTAGCCATATTAGCAATAATAGTAACTATTGTTATAGGGTGGCAGGTGGTTAATATTCTTGATTTTAAAAAGAAACAAGAAGAATTAGAATTTCAACAGAAAAAAATAAATATAAATCAAAATCTACAAGATTCGCAACAAAAAACTATTGTTGAAATACAACAACTTCTTGCGGAATCTCAAAAGGCATTAGCAATTCAGCAAAAAGAATTACAAGAAGATTTGTCAACGGGAATAAAATTCGTGTTACGAATGAGCATCATACCAGGCTATTTAGATGGAAATAAATTTGTGGATGCTTTAAATACTTTATTTATAGCACTAAATGATTTAATGAGTTTAAATAAATTACAGGGATTTGAAAAAAATGTTGACGTGGTTATAATTCTTATAAATGAATATGTTAGTAAATGTTCGGAAAATGATATGCTAACACTTTGGACGCGAATTAAAGACACTGATGAGAAAATAAGAAATGCCAAAAACTTTTCCATTATTTCTGAAAAATATGAGGATATTATAAAAAGAATCAAAAAATCATAAATAGTAACTTTAAAAATATGAAAACAACGAAAAGAATTTTTACAATTTTCCTCACCCTGTTTGTAGCAAGCAGCGTGTGGGCAGATGATTATGTGGAGAGAAAGGGAATAAAATATCGTTTAACCTATCAATATTTTGTAGAGAAAGGTTTCCAATACGTCGCATTCGTAAGTAGTAACGATTATTCTGGAAGTGTGACGACAATTGATACATTGGTTAATAATAATGGTCATCAATATCCTGTGATAGCAATTGAAGGTGAGGCGTTTAAGGATTGTACAGGTTTAACTTCCATTACTATTCCAAACAGTGTAACTTCAATTGGATATAGAGCGTTTCAAAACTGTACTCGCTTGACCAGCGTAACCATCCCAAACAGTGTTGAGGAAATTGGTTCTTCTGCATTCTCTAATTGTATAAGTCTGACTTCCATTACCATTCCAGAACGTGTATCTTCGATTAATTACCATACTTTTGGTAGTTGTAAAAACTTAACTTCCATTACTATTCCAGAAAGTGTAACCTCAATTGGTGAGGGAGCTTTTGCGGGTTGTACAAGTTTAACTTCCATTACTATTCCAAAAAGTGTAACCTCAATTGGAAGGGATGCGTTTGAAAAGACTGGTCTGAAATCAATAACAATAGCTTGTAATTTGATGAATTGTCAGAATATGATGGGTCTTATAGATGATATAAATGATGCAACTGTAACTATATTAAGTAGTGTTACTTCAATTAATGCTGATCAGAACATTGGGTTTGGTCAAGGTATATCGATTTATTTTGAAGGAATGGAACCACCAGTTTTCTATAAGTGGGTGTATGACGAATATGATTTAACATATGAGCTAAAGGAATGCGAAGACTGTGACGCTTCGTCAATGGTCACATATGGTGGACTAAAAAAAGTGTCTGTCCCTTGCGAAGCCATAGAGACATATAAAGAGAAATGGCCTAATATAGCCGATATGTTGTCTGGACAACCCGATGTAAGGTATGATAAGGAATGTTGTACGATACAGTTAACTCTTGATTGCCCTAATTATATAATGGAAGTCGTGCCAGCTCCAGGTTATAGATTTGTAGAATGGAATGATGGTAATACAGATATCAAACGTATTGTTGCAGTAGGTTCAAAAAAATCTTTTAGAGCAAGGGTAGAACCTATAGATAATAATAATAACAACAATAATACCAATACTGCCATTTCTGAGATTTCCAATGCCAAGGCTATTACAATCGTAAACGGTCAAATCCTTGTAAACGACGAAGCACCAGCATTCGTGGAAACCGTTTCAGGTCAGAAAATCGCAAATGCAAACCTCAAATCGGGCGTGTATTTTGTGGTGGTAGATGGCGAAACCGTAGGCGTTTCGGTTCGGTAATCTTGTAGAGATGTGTCATGGTGCGTCTCTACAAATCGCTGTAAATAAAAATGTTATAAATTAAAGGTCGCTGCAAGGCGGCCTTTAATGTTTACAGATTTGCATTTTGAAGCGTAAACAGATATGGGCAACATAGTATGGGGGAAAAACTGAGATATGATTTTTCCCGTTGGGGCTTTATATGCCAGAAATCTTGAACTTTGTTGAGATGAAGTCTCGTTTTAGTTTGTCTGCCTAAAATGCTCACCATAGAGCTAAACGATAAATCTGTTTATATTATAATAAACCCCTCGAAAGTGAGGGGTTTAAAATGTGGAATGATTACTTCAAATTCTCCTTAAAAAACGCTTCGATTTTGTCGTATGGAATCTTGTTGTTTTTGTCGTCGTAAAGGTCGGTGTGGACGGCATCGGGGATAATCATAATTTCTTTATTACCGTCTTTCATACTTTTGCCTTCGCATTTTTTGCCTGTCATTTTTTCAAACGCATATTCACTGAAATAGCGGCTGTGGGCTTTTTCGCCGTGAATCAGCAGCACAGGGGTTGCAATCTCGTGAGCATAGCAAAGCAGTGGCTGGTTCAGGAAGGATTGGCAACCTGTCACATTCCAACCATCGTTGGAGTTGCCGCTCCGTTTGTGGTAGCCACGTGGCGTTTTGTAATAGTCGTAATAATCCTTCACGAACCACGGAGCATCGTCGGGCAACGGGTCGATTACGCCGCCGGCACGCTTGTAGCTGCCCGTGCGGAAATCTTCGGTACGTTGAGCCGCAATTGCCTTGCGTTTTTCCATACGCTGTTCGGGCGTGTTCTCGCTCTCGAAATATCCTTCAACATTGACTTTGCTCATATCGTACATTGTTGATGCTACCGTCGCTTTGATTCTCGGGTCGAGAGCGGCCGCATTGATTGCCATTCCGCCCCAGCCGCAAACGCCTATGATTCCGATACGTTCAGCGTCAACATTTTCCTGAACTGACAGGAAGTCAACCGCAGCAAGAAAATCCTCGGTGTTGATGTCGGGCGAGGCCATACGGCGGGGTTCTCCGCCACTTTCGCCCGTAAACGACGGGTCGAACGCAAGGGTAATGAATCCACGTTCAGCCATGTGTTGCGCGTAAAGTCCGCTGGTTTGTTCCTTCACCGCTCCGAACGGTCCCGAAACGGCGATTGCCGCCAATTTGCCTTGTGCGTTTTTGGGCGTGTACATATCGGCTGCCAATTCGATTCCGTAACGATTGCGGAACGTAACTTTCTTGTGGTCAACGTTTTCGCTCTGAGGGAAAACCTTGTCCCATTCCTGTGTCAATTCAAGTTCTTGTTTCTGATTATCCATATTTCTTTCTTGTTTTTGTTGCGAGCAGCTTGCCAACAAAGCCACACACGCACCGATTAATACTAATTTTTTCATATTATCCTTTTTTGAATTATCAGAAGCAAAAGTATTCATTTCACGTCAAAATGATTGTATCTAAATTTTGGGAAAAGTTACCAAAATTTAGGGATATTATGATTTGTGTAAAACAAACAGCCGAACACCCACTGGTATTCGGCTGTACAAAACAAAACTTAAAAATTATAGCAAATCACATTTTTTCGTTGTACGTTCCGCAAGACGCATGGCGAGAATGGAAATGGGAATTGTCAAAATTAGAACTGAGATTAACGCAGGAATATTTTCGATGACGGGTTTCATAAGTTCGTCGTATCCTGCAGGCATTTCTTCCACGGCAGCCGCCAGCGAACCTTCTGTGTCGGTCCACCAATGGGCGGTGTATGCGAAAAATGAAAACGCAAACGGAATGAAACTTACGCGAACGCCTTTCAGCGTGTCGTATCCGTAAATCAATCTGATGATTTCTGAGAAGGCAGTCAAAATAATGATTCCCACGATATAGGACAAATCCGCTTCGCCCGTTATCAGTCCTACCACAAGCATAAATCCGTTTAAGACCGTAGCTGCCCCGAAATTACGGATTTCCATCGCCGTATAAAGATAGATGAATGCGAACAAAAACGGCAAAATTGCGCCAACGTAGGCGTAACACATAGGATGAATCAAACCACTTGCCGAACCAAGTATATATACGGCAAGATAGGCAATTGCCAAGAGAAGAATTTTTGATACAGTTTTCATTGCTTTATGTTTTATTACTATTCTGCGGCAAAATTAATTTCCACAAGAATATGAGTAAATCGCCATTTATGGGGATTTACGAGACAAATATGATTTTTTATAAATGCTCTTACTACAAGGGAATAAAATTCTTTGTAAGTTTGTCAAGTCTTGAAACGGAGATTCTGGTATAATGAAACAATTACATTCAATTGGAGCCGTATTAGCGGCGTGTTTCTA
>JAEEGH010028166.1_pt1 | contig 11074 bp, 5 predicted proteins | sample 9134181 | NCBI WGS metagenome assembly JAEEGH01 (sample SAMN16246544, study PRJNA631951) | gut metagenome | biome: gut microbiome; feature: rumen; material: DP-attached | host: Bos | place: Iran: Karaj | collected 2018-10
CGCCGCAGATGCCGGCTTTCAGGTTCTTGCGCGTGGCGCGTCCCGCCTCGACAGCGTGACGGATCATCCAGCCGACGCCGTCGCGGTCGATGGTCTGGAAGGGATCGGCGGGGATGATGTCCTTGTTGAGGTATTCGCCGACGAAGGAGCCGATATCGTCGCGGGAGAAGCCGAAGGTCATCTGGGTGAGGTCGTTGGTGCCGAAGGAGAAGAATTCGGCTTCCTCGGCCATCTTGCCGGCGAGGATGGCGGCGCGCGGGATCTCGATCATGGTGCCGACCATGTAGTCGAACTTTTTGATCTTGTTCTTCGCGGCGACTTCCGCCTCGACCTTTTCGATGATCTTCTTCTGGTCCTTGAGCTCGTTCGGATCGCAGGTCACGGGGATCATCATTTCGATGTGACAGCGCTTCTTGTCCTTCTTCTCGATCTCGGCGGCAGCCTCGAAGATGGCGCGCGCCTGCATGGCGGTGATCTCGGGATAGGTGACGCCGAGGCGGACGCCGCGGTGCCCCATCATCGGGTTGGATTCCTTCAGGGCGTCGGCGCGCTTCAGGAACTCCGCGTGAGTGATGCCGATGGACTTCGCGAGCTCAAGCTGCTGTTCCTTCGTGTGCGGCACGAACTCGTGCAGCGGCGGATCGAGGAAGCGGATGGTCACCGGGAGGCCTTCCATCGCCTTCATGGTGGCGAGGACGTCCTTCTTGACGTAGGGGAAGAGTTCGTTCAGGGCGGCGACGCGCTCTTCGGGCGTGCTGCTGAGGATCATTTTGCGGAGCGCGAAGAGCGGCTTCTCGTTGCCGCCGTAGAACATGTGCTCGGTGCGGAAGAGGCCGATGCCCTCGGCGCCGAACGCGCGTGCCTTGGCGGCGTCTTCGGCGGTGTCGGCATTGGCGCGGACGCCGAGCTTTTTGAACTTGTCGACGAGCTTCATGAACTTCTTGAGCTGTTCGTTTTCGCTGGAGTCGACGGTCTTCAGGGCGCCGGCGTACACATAGCCGCGGGTGCCGTTCAGGCTGAGCATGTCGCCTTCCTTGAACGTCTGCTTGCCGATCTTGAGGGTCTTCTTGACCTCGTCGACCTGGATGTCGGCAGCACCGACGATGCAGCACTTGCCCCAGCCGCGGCAGACGAGCGCCGCGTGGCTGGTCATGCCGCCGCGGGCGGTCAGGATGCCGGTGGCGGCGCGCATGCCGTCGACGTCTTCCGGATTGGTCTCTTCACGGACCATGATGCACGGGAGTTTCTTCTTGTGGCAGGCCATGGCGTCCTCGGAGTTGAAGACGATCTGACCGACCGCGCCGCCGGGACCGGCGGGGAGGCCCTTCACGATGACCTTGGCGGCCTTTTCGGCTTTCTGGTCGAGGATCGGGTGGAGGAGTTCGTCGAGCTGGGACGGGGCGACGCGCATGACGGCGGTCTTCTCGTCGATGAGGTGCTCCTTGAGCATGTCCATAGCCATGTTCAGGGCGGCGGTGCCGGTGCGCTTGCCGACGCGGCACTGGAGCATGAAGAGCTTCTTGTCCTGGATGGTGAACTCGATGTCGAGCATGTCGTGGTAGTGGTGCTCGAGCTTGTTGCGGATGCCGACGAGTTCCTTGTAGGTCTTCGGCAGCATTTCCTGCATGCTGGTCAGGTGCTTGTTCTGCTCGTTCTTGGTCTCGTCGTTCAGCGGGAACGGCGTGCGGGTGCCGGCCACGACGTCTTCGCCCTGGGCGTTGATCAGCCATTCGCCGTAGAACTTGTTGTCGCCGGTGGCGGGGTCGCGGGTGAACGCCACGCCGGTGGCGGAGGTTTCGCCCATGTTGCCGAAGACCATGCTCTGGACGTTGACTGCGGTGCCCCAGTCGTCCGGGATGCCCTCGATGCGGCGGTAGGAGACGGCCTTCTTGCCGTTCCAGCTCTTGAAGACGGCGCCGATCGCGCCCTGGAGCTGGAGCATGGGATCGTCCGGGAATTCCTTCTTCAGGACCTTCTTGATGCGGACCTTGAAGTCCTTGCAAAGCTTCTTCAGGTCGGCGACGGAAAGATCGGTGTCGCTCTTGTATCCTTTGGCGTTCTTCAGGTCGTCGAGCATGGCGTCGAGCTGCTTGCGGATGGCGCAGCCCTCGGCGGGCTCGATGCCCTCGGCCTTTTCCATCACGACGTCGGAGTACATCATGATGAGGCGGCGGTAGGCGTCGTAGACGAAGCGTTCATTTCCGCCCGTGCGCTTCACGAGGCCGGGGATCGTGCTGGTGGCGAGACCGACGTTCAGGACGGTCTCCATCATGCCGGGCATGGACTTGCGGGCGCCGGAACGGCAGGAGACGAGCAGCGGATTGTCCTTGTCGCCGTACTTCATGCCCATGACTTTTTCAACCTTGGCGAGAGCGGCCGTGACCTGGGCGTCGAGGCCGGCGGGATTCTTCTGGCCGTTCGCGAAATAATCGACGCAGCATTCGGTCGTAATGGTGAACCCGGCAGGGACCGGGAGGCCGAGCTTGGCCATTTCGGCGAGATTGGCGCCTTTGCCGCCGAGCAGTTCATTCATGGAAGCGTCGCCGTCGCTCATGCCTTTTCCGAACAGGTAGACGTACTTTTTCGCGGAAGATTTCTTCATGCGAAATCCTTTCTAACAGTTGTTTTTGCGTTTCTTGCGTGTTTTTTGTTTTCAGCCGATGTGGAAAAATTAACTATTTACTATACAGGCTTTTCCTGAAATTTCAAGAGATTTCCTTATAGAAAAAAGAAAATCGCGTGGAAAAAACGTTTTTCCGGGGGCTTCCGATACTTCGTTCGGATCGCAAACGCCTCCGCGGAACACTATGCCGTGCACGCCTCGCGGCAAACAGAAAACGTCGAGCGCAGCGCGCCTTCCGAGGCTCGCGCTCGACAGGTTTACTGACCGCGAACGGCATTGTATTTTTCTGTTTTTGAGGGAAAACGGGGGGAGTGCGATTGCAAAAGAAAGCCGCCGGAACAGCGGCAAATCGTTGTTCCGGCGGCGGATTATTTTGAGGAAGGCGGTCCCGGATTTACCGGGACCCGACCTCACGGAAATCAGGACCGATTATTTCTTCTCGTATTCGTTTTTGACCTTGTCGGTGCGGAACGGATAGGCGGGGAAGCCGTCCTTGTTCATGAGGTTGACGTCGCCGCGGTACATGACGTAGGCGAAACGGACGGTCTTGGGCTCCTTGACCTGGGCGGAGGAGACTTCGACGGTGTCGCCGACGATCTTGGCGTCGGCCCAGACGAACTTGCCGTCAGCGCCCGCGATGGCGAACGCGCCGGGGGCCTGGCCGTCGGAAGTCGTAAGACCCTTGCCGACATTCTTGAAGTGGATGATGCACTTGTCGCCCTTGACGTCCATGTGATCGTAGACCGGGCCGACGCCGAGTTCGCCGCCGAAATATTTCCATTCCACGAGCTTGGCGAGGCGGTAGCCGAGGCTCTGCTTGTCGCGCGGGTGGATGTCGGACTGGTCGCCGATGTCCATGAGCGGGACGCTGCTGACGTTCTCATAGATGTAGGACATTTCGTCCTGGATCTCGCGGGTGAGCGCCCAGCCGTCGACCTTGCTGCCCATCGGGGGCTTGCTCTTCCACTGGTCTTCGGGGAGACGGTTCATCGGGGTCCACTGTTCGAATCCGGCGAGCTGGCAGATCACCCAGGGCTGCTTCGGATCGTTGAACTTCTCGCGCCAGCCTTCGATGAGCATCTTGTGGAGGTCGTAGTAGTCGGTGTTGCCGGTGTTGGATTCGCCCTGGTAGAACAGGACGCCGCCGACGGTGTATCTGGTCCACGGATGGGCCATTGCGCCCCACATGGTGCCGGGGAACTTCTCGCTGTTGAACTGGCCGCCGGCCTGTCCGGTCGCCCGATTCGCCGCGCCCGCGACCAGGGCGTTTTCGATCTGCTTGGCTTCATTGCGGTTGTGCTTCGCGAACTCGCTGTCCGGGATGAAGGTCTCGATGTTGACGCCGCCCCACGCGACCATGATGAGGCCGACCGGGATGTCGAGGTCCTTCTGGAGCTGGCGGGCGAAAAAGTAGCCGGCCGCGGAGAAGTTCGGGACGGTCTTCGGGCTGCATTCCATCCAGACGCCGAGATTTCTATCCTTATTCACGCCGACGATTTCATCGAACTCGTCGCCGGGGGCCTTGGTCTTCGGCACTTCGATCAGGCGGATGCGCGGATAGTCGGCCGCAGCGGCTTCCTGCTGGTGGTTCTTGATCTGGATCATGGTGTTGCCGGTGGAGACGGGCAGTTCCATGTTGGACTGGCCGGCGCAGATCCAGACTTCGCCGATGAGGACGTTCTTGAATTCCTTGGTGTCGGTGCCGTCGGTGACTTTCACCGTGTACGGGCCGCCGGCTTCAAGCGGCTCGACTTTGGCTTCCCACTCGCCTTTGGCGTCGGCCTTGGCGGTGGCGGGCTTTGCCTTCGTGCCTTCGATGGTGACCGTGACGGTCTTGCCGGGGTCGGCCTTGCCGGAGAACTTGATCGGGGCGCGGCGCTGGAGGCACATGTTGTCCTGGAAGATGTTGTAGCAGGAGAGCGATGCCGCGTAGGCGCCCGGGAGAGCGAGGAACGCGGAGACCGCCGCTGCAAGGAGGAGAACCATTTTCTTCATGATGAGGTCTTTCCTTTGTTTGGGGTTGTTGAAGTGGTTATGTCTGTTGTTGTATGGGACGTGACCGAGCCGCATTTTGAGGGGAAAATCCGTCAAAATCCGGCTGTGTTTCTTTCAATATATATCGGATTTCCGGAAAAACAAGAGGATTTCCGCTTTTTTTCGGGGATTCCGGCTGTTTATCAGACGGAAATGGTCGGGGCGTACCCCGGACGTCCGCGTCCTTTCGGGAACAGCATGACCTCGAGCCATTCGTCCAGATGATCGTCGAGCCAGAACTCGTCCATGCGGGCGTAATTGCGGCGGATGAGCTGAAGCTGGGCGTCCGGGTCGGCGAACAGCCCGTTCACCATGCGGTCGAGCGTTTCGGGCGTATCGAAACACGCCTCCGGGGCGATCCGCATGTAGCTGCCGAGGTCCTGCACGAATGCCGGCGTGCCCTCGGCCCACGATTCCAGCAGCTTGATCGGGCTCTTGCACTCGTTGAACATGGAACGTCTGAGCGGCTGGATGAAAAGGTCGGCGCGGATGGACCGGCGGACGCGCGGATAGTCCAGGAACGGCCCGACGGGGATGCGGGTGAAATCGTCGGCGTACTTTTCGAGCAGCGGAGGGAAGCCGCCGTGGAAGACGAACTCGTACTTTTTCCGGTTCTCCGCGATCCAGTCCAGGATGCCGGAAAAATCGTCGCCCGCTCCGGTCCGGTTCATGTCGAAATGCGACATGCCGCAGGAGAAGCAGATGCGCGGTTTCCTCGTCTTCTGCGAACGGATGCGGTCCAGGATGGCGGCCTCGTTATAGGAATCGAAAAAGTAGCGGGGCAGATAGTTCGGGATCACGTGGAATTTGTCGCGCGGGAGACCGAATTTCGTGCTGTAGTAATCCGCCAGCGGGGCGCAGGTGACCGTGACGGCGTCGCTTCCGTCCATGTAGATGGGGATCGACTCCGCGCCTTCCCTGAAAATATCGCGGTAGCAGTTGTAAACCGGGATATCGTCGCGGACCAGGATGTCGTCGATCTCGTAGATCACGGGGAATCCGAACCGCCGTTTCGCCGGCAGAAGCAGCTCGCGGAACCATCTGAGGTCCTTGACGGAACATGACCGCTGAAGCCGGAACGAAGTAAGCAGCGGGAACAAAGCCTGATGGCTGAACAGAATACGGCTGTCCATGAAAGACGACTGGCCATCGAGCTGGGAAAGCAGCTGGGAAATGAACAGGATGCGGTAGTACGAACAGCCGCCGTGATCGATATGCGTGGATGCGAAATAAAAGAATCTGCCGGATTTCAGAAGATCCGAAGGAGCCGGGGCCGTTCCGAGGGGATGAAGGCCGGTCGGATATTTCAGTTTTTGCGGAACAAATTGAAACATGGTCTGAAAAGAAAAGGTTTGTTGGGAACGTGTCCGGCCTGTGCGTGGGAAACACATGCCGGAAAAGTAATATAGACCCGTCCCCGGCAAAAAACAAGCACCGGATCCCGGAAAAACCGCCGAAATCAAGGAAAAAAACATATTCGAGGTTGAAGTTTCGTGCGGAGCGGTCTATATTAGAGTTTAAACTTAAGTTTATGCCGCGGGCCTCCCCCGTTTCCGTGACGTGCGTTTTCCGTCCGGCGGTCCCGGCCCGAAGGATGATGTTTCCATGCTTTTCTGCCCAAAATGCCAACAGCTCGAAGCGACCACGTCGCAAAAACACGGCGACGGGACCGTGACGCATCTCTGCAAAAAATGCGGAAGCGTCATCCCGCTCCGGCGCGACCTGAAGCCGGGCGAAGTCGTGGCGGGATTCAAGATCGAGGAGGAACTCGGGCGCGGCGCCATGGGGATCGTGTACCAGGCACGGCAGACCAACCTCGACCGCGAAGTCGCCATCAAGATTCTCTCCGACGACAGCGCCAGCGACGAAGTGTACGTGGAACGGTTCTTCCGCGAAGCGCGGGCGGCCGCCAGCCTGTCGCACCCGAACGTGGTGCAGGCATACGACGCGGGCGTGACCGACGACGGCATCTATTATTTCGTGATGGAGAAAGTGACCGGGGAAAACCTGGACCTGGTGCTGAACAACGTCGGTCCCCTGAACATCCCGCAGGCGCTGGACGTCTTCCTGGCAGTCGCGAATGCGCTGGCATACGCCTGGAACCGGAACCAGCTCAGCCACGGCGACATCAAGCCCGAAAACATCATCATGCGCCTGAACGGCAAGGTCAAGCTCGCGGACTTCGGGCTCGCCCGCCGCGCAAAAGACCCCGAACTGGCAGACGAGGACATCCGCGCCACGCCCGCCTACGCCCCGCCGGAGATCATCCGGGACGACAAATCCGTCCCCGGCTTCAAGTCCGACATGTACTCCTTCGGCGCCACTGCCTACCACATCCTCATCGGACACGAGCCCTTCATCGACACGGACCCCATGAAGGTCTGCTCCATGCAGCTTACCGAGGTGCAGACACCCCTTTCCGAGCTCAATCCGAACATCCCGCGCCGTCTCTCCGACCTCGTCGACGCCCTGATGGAAAAGGATCCCGAGGACCGCCCCGCCACCTGGAACGACGTCATCGACGAGCTGAAGGCGATCCGTCAGGACCTCGATGCGGCATCCGTGCCGGAAAAGAAGAAAACCAGCCGGTCGAAACGGAATCCCGCCTCGCGGAAACCTTCCGCAAAGACCTCCGCCGTCGTCGCGGTCGTGGTCGCGCTGGCGGTGATCGCCGCCATCGTCGCAGCCGTCACGCTGAGGCATGGCGGAACGCAGGAAGATCCCGATGCCCCTGCCCTGCCCCGCAAACCGTCCGTTTCCGGCGCCCCGGCGTCGGGCATACCCGCAAAACCCGCACCGGCACGCGACGAGGCGTTCTACCTCGCCCGCTGGAGGATGCTGCTGGACGAGGCGGGCAAATCCGGTCCCGACCTGAAGCAGGTCGAACAGTTTGTCTCGGACGCCGGTGCCATGGCGCCCGACGAGGCCGTCAAAATGCTTGCCGCGATGAAGGCCGCACGGGACGCCGAGGCGGCCCAGAGCAACGCCCTGATCCTGCGGAACGCCCTGATGGACGAGGCGGAGGCGTTCGACGCGGAAAAACTCGGCAAGCTCGATTTCGATCAGCTCGACGCCATGATCCTGTCCGTCCAGGCAAGGCTCGCCGAACTGAAAAAACTCAACGCCGCCCTGACCGACCCCATCCTTCAGCCGGACCAGCAGAAAAAGGTCGAGGAATACCTCAAAAAACTCACCGATCTCCAGCTTTCCAGCTCTCTCGGCGGGACGGTTTCGTCCGGGACGGCGTCGGCGGCGTCTCAGTCTCAGACTACGGGCGCGAAGACGGATGTTTCCGGCGGCAGGACCGAGCCGGAAAAGACGGAACCCGGGAAGACGGAAAAGGATGACGCCGCCGAATCGGGCAAGGATTCCAAGCTGCTCCTGAATTACCTGCTCCTGCTGGACAGCCTGCCGGACACGGTCAACGACGAATCGGATCGCGCCGGCGCGATGCGTCTGCTGAACGACCTCCTCGCGGACAAGGATTTCACCGACGACGTCCCCCGGAAGAACTGCATCGGCATCCGGAGATTCCTGGTCCTGAGCCAGCAGTCTCTCCTGCCCTATCTCGCCGACAACGAAAACGTCCTGCGCGGCATGAAGCTCTTCCCGAACTCCTACCCCGACAGCGTTCTGGACGACATCTCCGAATCCACGTTCCGCCTGAAAGTGCCGAACGAAAAGGCAAGCATCATCCAGAAAGTCCCCTGGAGCAAACTCCGCAGCGAGGAAGGCGAGGACAGGCTCGTCGTGACCCTCATCAACAGTCCCCAGCTCGCGAAGTATGCCGAGGATTTCCGCGAATATCTGTTCATCCGCGCCATCTTCCTCGGCGTCGACCCGGACATGCTCAAGAAACGCTACGACCGCGCCTCCGGGCTTCCCGCGGCCAAGCGCGACGAACTCTACCGGACCGCAGCGTTCTTCCGCGAATCCGAGCTGGACGAGGAAGACTGAGCTCTCGCCGATCCCCCTTTTTCTTTATCCTCGGACAAATGCGGGTCTGATGCCGAGCCACTGAACGGGAAATGCCGAGCCTGAACTCAGGCGCGGTCGGACAGAATGGGGAATTCGCCTTCGCAGACGGCTTCGTAGGAGACGAGCTTGTCCCGGATGGCGTCGCCCAGCGGGATCTTCGTCTTCGCCGAAAAATCGTACCGCACCACCACGTCCTCGGCGACCGCGCACAGTGTGCCGTCGTCGCTGTACAATGCGTGCTCCATCACGATGCTCGTGGAACCGGCTTTTTTGCACCGCGTGAGGATGCGGACATTGCCGGGGAAAAAGAGCTGGGAGAGGAACTGCACGCGCGACGCCGCCAGAATCGGGCCCGTCGTCATGCCGGGATAGACGTCCAGCCCGACGCGACCGCAATACTCGACCCGCGCGGCCTGGACGTACCTCGAAATCGCGATGTTGTTCACGTGTCCGAGCAGGTCCAGGTCGCTCCAGTCGATGCGGCAATTGAAGGATTGCTCATGTTTTCTCCTGTTTCCCATGCCCCATGCGGAACATGATTAAGAAAACGCCGCATCCGCCAAAAAAACAATCGTGGACGCGGCGCCATGTGTACCGGGCGAGATGGATCGCCCGGCATGTGTAATCAAATGAGGTGGAGCCTCATTTCTTTGCCTTTTTCGCCGGGGTCTTCCTGGCGGCGGGCTTCGCGGCTTTCTTTTCAGCGGCTTTCTTCGCGCCGTCCTTCTTCGCGGCGGCCTTGGAATCGGCCTTCTTGGAGGATTTCTTCGCGGCCTTCTTCGCCGGTTTCTTCTCCTCCTCATGGCAGCAGCAGTCGTCGTCGCAGCACTCGTCGCCTTCCTCGATGCCGAGCATGTTGATCACGTCCTCGTCGTTGTTGAGCGGGATAGGATCGACTTCGGCGGCGGTCCAGTATTCGCAGTGGGTCACCTCGTCGCCGGGTTCGAGAATGGCGAGCGGACCGAGCGTTTCGAGTTCGAGGTAGCCGCCCTCGGTGTAGACTTCGATGGAGCTGCCGAGGTCGGGATATTCGTTTTCGTCGAAATACTGGTACTGCTTGATGAACACGGTCTTCTTGTTGACGTACGCGCACCAGCCTTCGGCGGAGTTCAGGCCGATCTTGGTCGGCGCGCCCTTCGCGGTCTGCTTCACCAGCACGAATTCGTTGCCGATGACGAACCGGGAATCGTTGGGCTTGGCATACGGCCAGAAGTTGACGGAACGGTTCGGGACGAGCCCTTCGGCGCCGTGGTTCATGGGCAGGATGGCGGTGCCGCCCGGCATGAGCTGGGTGATGCCCCACGCGGCGGCCTCGATGTCCCACAGGCCCTCGTTGCGGATCTGGTGCTCGATGCGGAAGGAATTGTCGCCTTCGGGGTATACGTTGATCGTCTTCACGATGCCGGTGAGCTCCTCGCGGGGCGCCATGAACGAGACGCCGCCGTCGCGCAGTTCCGCCACGACGACCTTGCGGCTGTCCGGGCAGTAGGACCGCACGCTGTCTTCCGGGGCGTGCCAGATGCGGTGTCCGCCGTAGTTCGTCCAGACCTTCTGGTTCGAGGTGCCGGCGAGCTTCTTGTCGAGGTAAAGGAGGTTCTCGCCCTTCGGCCCGAGGAAGGCGCCGACGATGCGGGGGCCGACCTCCGTGGTGACGACGATGCGGAAATCGCCATGGGTGAGCTCAATGCAATTTTTCCATCCCTGGAACGTGATCTTTTTGATCTTCATACGTTTTGACTCCTTTACGTGTTTTGGGGGTTGTTATACGGAACGGATGAGCATTTGATCGACGAGGGTGTTCAGCATAGCGCGCCACGGATTGTCCGGCAGCGGCTGAAGGGCGTTTTTGGCGAGGCCGGAGAGCGCGGCGATGCTGCCGCGGACCGCGTCGGCGGCCCCGGTTTCGGTCAGGATCGCGCGGATCGACGCGATGTCGGCGTCGGAATAACGCGGCAGGCGCAGGAGGGCGTCGAGCTCGGGATGGCGCTCCGCGGGGAGACGCCGCACGGCTTCCAGATAGAGCATGGTAGGCTTCGCCTCCTGGAAATCGGAGCAGAGCGGCTTGCCGATGACTTTTTCGTCGCCGAAGACGCCGAGCATGTCGTCCTGCAGCTGGAACGCGGCGGCAAGGTTCGCGGCGTAGCGGGAAAGCGCCTGAAGATCGGGCGACGCCGGTTCGTACGCGCCCTTCGCGATCGCCGCGCCGCAATGAAGCGCGAACTCCATGATCGCGCCGGTTTTGCCGTTGATCATGTTCATGACGGCAGCTTCGGAGACCGTCGCCGGGTCGCGCAGTTCGAATTCCACGTCCAGCGCCTCGCCGGAAATGAGCTCGCGGTTGAGCTTCGTCTGCATGGCGCGCACGAGCTTCAGCGCGAGCGCCGGATCGACGCCGCGGTCGGCGACGGACGCGAGGTTTTCGACCGCCCACCCCTGCTG
>JAEEGH010028169.1_pt1 | contig 11073 bp, 13 predicted proteins | sample 9134181 | NCBI WGS metagenome assembly JAEEGH01 (sample SAMN16246544, study PRJNA631951) | gut metagenome | biome: gut microbiome; feature: rumen; material: DP-attached | host: Bos | place: Iran: Karaj | collected 2018-10
CGGTACTGTTTCCAAAAACTTTCTGTGTTCAATGTCCCATTTCGTCAGCTCTTCGGAAGAGAGCGAAGCGCCCACACCTCTGCAGGCGATCATACGGCCGTGCCACGTATCCCTGGTGAAAGGCACCTTGAGTTCGTATATTTCCTGATCCTCAAGATCGAAATATTCGTTCATTACATCCGGAATTTTTATCGGGCGTTTTTTCTCACCACTCCCCGTCCAGGCGGGATTGTATTTAAGAACGATCACCTCACTCTTTTTGGCGATCGCATCTTCAAAAGGGAGCCATGCCATGTAAAGGATAACAAGTCTTCCGTCCTTTTTAAGTATTCTGTGTAACTCAGGTGCTATCTTTTCGTGATCAAAATAAAAGAAGCACTGGCAGGCCGTTATCACATCAAAAGAATCTGCGGAAAAATCGATATTCTCCGCAGAAACCGTTTTGAATTCGATATCCATTCCCGCTTCCGAAGAAAGTCTTTTTGCCTGCTCTATCTGCTCTGAAGATATATCGATCCCGGTCCATTTCGCACCGTATTTATACATATTTCGCGGAAATACGCCTGTACCCGTCCCGAGATCAAGTACATTCTGTCCCTTAATGCAAAGTCCTCTGTCAGCTACCTTACGATAAAAAACCTCCGGATAGATATCCCTGTACTTTGCATAGTATTCAGAAGTCCTGCCCCAGTCAAAAGCCTTTCCCGCATCGATTCTGCTGTCTTTTATTTCCATTGTTTTTTCCTAAACGGTCTATCAATAATCCATGTATATAACCGAACCGTCACTTTGATGAATTACCCTCTGGCCTTTTTCATTATATTCAATCTGTCCGTCCAATACTTTTTGATAATTATCCGTATATCCCGTATCCGTATGGAAGATCCTGAATCTGTTTCCTTTCGAATCGGTTATGACTTCCATTATTACGTATCCCTCATATCCTGCAGGCATACCTGCACTTCCGATAGTTGAATACTCCTGCCAAATATCTACGGTAAAAGTTTCGCCCGGGTATGTGTTGGCAAGATAATCTTCATAAGCCTCTTTTCTTTCATCAAGTGTTTTTTGGCTGATCTTTACAGGATTTCTTATCACACATGCACAAAATGTAAGCATCATGCATGCAGCGATCCCCAGAATTCCAAGTTTTTTCCTCATCTTTTCTCCCTTTTACTTTTTTTATCTTTCAAAATCAAGCATTACCAGTTTCTTTCCGTTCGGAAGCGGATACTCATCTTTTTTCAAAGGTCTGTATCCTATCTCATTCATTGCCATCGTCAGAGCCTGCTCTTCCATCTGGTGGTGTACCGAATCCAGACAATCAAAAGCATGAATGTATGGTGATTCGGAAACCCATTTTTCTTCGTCTGTGTTTATCTGAATTATGCAGGATACGTACTTTGCTTCGGATTTCAGGATTCCCTTCTTAAAAGCTTCATATCCGATATATTCTATAAACAGATTTGCTATGACCAATTCCGCCTTCGGTAAGAGGTCTGCTTCGGAGGTTAAGTCGATCCTTAAACATTCCAGAATATCCTCCATATCCGAATATCGTTCTTTTACTGCATCAAGATAATCTTTATTTATATCTATTCCATAAACCTTTTTGTCCTTTTTCCTATTAACATGTTCAAGCCCGTTTCCGCCTGCTATTCCGAATATCATGGCCGTTGTTACCGGATATCCTTCAAACTGTGTCTTCATCATTTCATCCATCGCCTGAAGCTGTTTTACGGAATCAAGGCTCATATGATTTTCATAATCAGACAGACTGATAGTTTCCCACGGATTCAAAGTATTTCTCCCTATATCAATCGCTTGTTAATACCACACATCAAATTCTTTTATTACATCAATGCTTACCAGGCTGTAGCCATACTTGTTATCTGATTCGGCTATCACAACTTCAACCACACTGTATGGAGCCGCGAATTTTGTAAAACCACTCCAAAGATCATAAGTGATGATATATGCATCGCCTTCTCTTTTTACTTCTCTTACTTTTGCTTCTTCATAGCCCCAGCCGATAGTACCGACTTCCTTATAAATGTAATCGTCATCAGGATTATAAAATACTCCCATTTCACCGCCAAACTCGGTACCAAGCATATCTCTGATCTTTTGCGGATCTTTTTCTTTTAATACCTCCCGCAACAGATACTCCCATTCCTCGTATTGGATTCTCCACTGTTTTGTATAGATATCTTTCTCCATATCATAATCATGAACAAATTCAACATTTTTATTTTCTGAACTGATCCAATAAAAGAGAAATTCACTGATATCATCCCATTCCTTGGAACTCAACAGATCTTCGTTATCAGTATTGCTTCCGTTCTCCAAATAGATTGCGCAAGGAGCAAATAAATCTATTGTTTCTTTTGATAAACCTTTTGTATCTGCTTCATCATAGTTAAAATCTATGTACGAAGCGATTTCGGGATCTATTTCGTCTGAACTGTCATCTAAGTCGGAATTTGTATCAGTTTCTATTTCTGCATCATCAGATTCATCTAAAGAAGTATCTGCAATATTATCCGCAGGTATTTCAACATCATCCTCGTTATTTATTTCATCATCCGCATTATCTGATATTTCATTTTCTGAAATGATCGGATCCGTTATTACATTTTCAGGACTGTCAATATTTTTTCCGTTACACCCAACCAAAAGCCAGGAGATTGAAAAGAATATTGCAATAAGTCTAATATATTTTTTCATACCAAAAATCCTCTTCGGTTCTTTATAACATCTTCTCTATATGATCTCCATATTCTCAAAATCCGGAAATATCATTATTGTTCGTTTGCTCATTTCTTCATCAAGTCCTTAATAACACTATTCCTTACTCTTTCTTATATCCAAACTCATAGCACGAATACAAAGCTTCAGCTGCACTGTTTACAAAGTCCGAATTAGTTCCATAACTGATGTTAAAAAATCCTTCTCCTCCGCCGCTTCCAATAATAGTTGCCCTGCTTCTCTCCGATTCGTTTTCAACAATAATGGTAACTGCAGCATATCCCTCTTTCCTGAAAAAGTATTTCTCAAGGCAGACAACAGCACCGTTACTGATTCTTTCAACAGCAACAATCTCTGCTCCGCACGCAACAGCCACGTCCTCAGCAAGTTTGCCAAAGTCTTTAATATAAACCCCGTCAACCATATACTTTATTTCAGCCATTTTTTATCCCCCTTTTTTGATACGAGAAAACTCTTTCTATTTAGCATAACTTTTCGTTTTATTCAGCTTCAACTGTATACTTATAATCCTGATAATAGGATGAAAAGTAGTCTTCATAATCATAATCTATAACATCAAACTGACCGAACTCGGGATTAAACGAATTGTATGATCTTGTTATACTTTCAAGAAAATCATCTTCATCGGATAAGGCTACCCATTTAACGGCGCAGCAACTTTGTTTCTCGTATTCCGACCAATATTCATTCATATAATTCAAATATGATTCTTTGTCAGCGAAATGTTCATTTAAAGAATCCGAAAGTTTCGTATGAACTGTCAAAATATCAATATCCGAATCCGGAGCCACCAGACAACCGCCCAATAAATCTCTTTTGATCCCTTCATTTATCGAATATGAATAATATACAATATATTTTTCTGACCATCCGGAACTGCAGTAGTCTTCGATCAGGTAATAATACTCCTCACCCTTTTTATAGCAATCATATACCGTGTAATCATAATCATCATCGGCATACATTTCACTTGCAAGGAAGTCCCCAGTGTAATCAGATGATTTATCACTATTAATATCAAGCATATCGAGAGAAGAATAATCATTAGAAATTTCATAAAAATATGTGGTTGAAAACACACCACTTCCCTGGCACGTAGAAACAATAGCTTCAAGTCTTCCGTTATGATTCAAATCGGTAACCGCAATACTAGAACCAAGAAACACATCACCTTCAGGATTTATAGTATTACAAAAAAGATCATAATTATCTGCGATTATTTTCAATTGTGATTCTATATCAGAAGATATTTCTTCTGGTTCAACATTATCGTCTATAATCACTTCCTGTATTTCTTCATCGATAGGTTCCTGATTAACTGGGTCGTAATCGTTGCATCCTTCAAACGAAAGGATAAACAACGATATGGCCATTATAATAGACGCATTTTTGACAAAATTATAATTTCTTAAATTCATAATTCCCTTATTGTTAGTATATTTCAATACTTAATCTATTTTGAAAAACTACTACTATAAAAGAAGGGTTATATTCCTAGCAGCCAGTTAGGATATTATCCTTCTTATTGCTTAAGTTGTAGAATGAGAATGCTATTGGTCTGGCCAAGAAAAACTAGAACCTAGCGTTCGCATTTCAGTCAGCCAACCGGCTTCTCATTCGCAACATTCGTTTTATGCAGGTTGAACCAAGCGTTCGTGTAAAATACCAGTAGATTGAATAGGCAATGAGTAAAACCGGTATTGACCATTGCTATTTTATCTAAGGAGGTTTTTATGATGAATGCCGTTGGTATCGATGTTTCCAAAAACAAAAGCACTGTCACAATCCGCAGACCTGGAGATGAAGTAGTTCTAACTCCACGTGATATCATTCACACCAGATCAGCCATTGACGATCTAATTAAAACAATCAACGATCTTGATGGCGAAACAAAGGTATGTATGGAATGTACAGGACGTTACTATGAACCTATGGCATCATGGTTATCAGATGCTGGTATATTCGTAAGCACTGTAAACCCATTACTTATCAAATCCTTTGGTGGCGATTCAATTCGTCCAGTAAAAACTGACAAAGCCGATTCTCAAAAAATAGCTCGTTTCACACTTGACCATTGGGCTAATTTGAAGCAGTATGGTCTTATGGATGAAACACGTAATCAACTTAAAACAATGAATCGACAGTTTGCTTTTTACATGGTCCAAAAGACAGCTATGAAGAATAATCTCATCTCTCTTTTGGATCAGACATTTCCCGGTGCAAACAACTTATTCTCAAGTGCAGTTCGCCCCGATGGAAGTCAGAAATGGGTAGACTTCGCTTATACTTACTGGCACGTGGATTGTGTGGCAGGAAAATCGCTCGACACCTTTACGGAACACTATCGTAATTGGTGTCATCGCAAGGATTATGATTTTAGTGCTGCCAAAGCCAAAGCAATCTATGATATCTCCAAAGATCTTATCGCTGTATTGCCCAAAGATGATATGACTAAAATGCTCATTCATCAAGCAGTCGATCAGCTTAATGTTGCTTCCAAAACAGTAGAATCATTGCGAATCAAAATGAACGAGGTCGCATCTACTCTTCCTGAGTATCCTGTTGTTATGGCAATGAACGGCGTTGGACCCACTCTCGGTCCACAATTAATGGCAGAAATCGGTGATGTAACTCGTTTTGAAAAACGAGGCTCATTAACCGCTTTCGCAGGAGTTGATCCCGGGAAAAACGATTCCGGAGATCATTGTCAAAAAAGTGTACCCACATCTAAGAAAGGATCCCCGCATCTTAGAAGAGCTCTCTTCCAGATCATGGACGGTCTTATCAAGCGTTCTCAAGTTGGCGACGAAGTCTATGACTTTATGGATAAGAAACGCTCTCAAGGTAAGCCTTATTACGTCTATATGACCGCAGGAGCAAACAAGTTCCTACGCATTTATTATGGACGTGTAAAAGAGTACCTTGCTTCTCTCGAAGAACAAGAACAATAATCAAGAGCATCAATACTCCGATTCCAATCGTCCTCGTGACGATGTTATTTTTGTACCCAAAATTCAACCTGTATATATTTTTCAAAGTTCATCAATTTATTGTTGACAATTTATTTGCAGACTGAAATTTTGAATCATAATAATTCAATTTCGAATACCATTTCTTCAAACTCCGATTCTAAAGTCGCATTATTGCATCTATACCTATAGATATTATCCTTCTTTTCAAGAATCATGCCACTGTAATCCATTTGAGAATATTTTTCTTTTCTTCCTGTCCAGCTTTGTTTTTCAAAAATATTATAAACACTCAAAAAACCTTCATCCGAAAAACATTCTATCTCTGTCTCGTACGGGCATTCGTCTTTCCATAATTCAAAACATTTTCCAGATAATCCATTTATAGTTAGTTTTCCTTCCCCTGCATCTATAGCAAGACGGATTCCTTGGCGATTATCTGAATTGACACTTATAAATCTTACTTTTATAAGTTGTTTTGACTTAATAGTTAAAACTTCCCACTTAATTACTTCATCTTTGCGACCAACAAAGAAGGTATTCATTATTCTCTTCTTCCCAACCCAATCTGGAATAGCCTGCATGTAATCTCCTTAGTGCGGAAAACCAAAATACGCATTAATAAATGCTAACAATTATACCTTTATTCGAATTTATCATTTCTTGATAGAATTCTATTAGTGAATTATATTCTTTTATCAAACAATTTTTTAGTTCTTCCTTTTCTTCTTCTCTCCAAATAGTAGGATAAATACCGTTTCTTGCCAGTTCTCTTGGAGAAAAATCCGAGAGTTTTTCCTGCATATCAAAATTCTTTAGTGCATTAATTATTTCGACTAGTCTGTCTGGATAAACATATGCTATAAAATCCGAATCGGGGTCATCCGAGAAGGTTGAAGATCCGGCAATAGATTCACTCAATAAATTATTCTTAATCGGAGTACACGCCGAAGTACCTGTCAAAAGATAATGAATTCCATCCCACCATTTATCCAAATCGTATGATTTCTTTTCTTCTGTCAATTCTTCAATTCGATCAAACAATTCGTCTTCCGGAAGTTCCTTTAATTCATCAATTAATTCTTGTTCAGCTTCCATATAACAAGCTATCATTCCCATAATGCTTTCCCCCTCTATTTTGCAAAACTGTAATTTTCCAATTTATCTTCTTTTTGGCTTACTTAAAAGCCATTCTTCCTTCGTGATACATGTTACATGCTCTGTTCGAAGATCCCCTTCTATAGCGCAAGGAACATTTTCTGATGTATGGCTATAATGAAATCCGCATTTCTCTTGTACACGTTTCGACTTTTCATTTCCATCAAAATAACCGCACCAGATTTTTTCAAGTTTCAGTTCATCAAAACCATATCTCATTATCTCATTTACAGCTTCTGGAATGAGACCTTGTCCCCAATACGGAACTCCTATCCAGTATCCTATTTCAGCTTCCATATCAGATATTCCAATATTACTGGCTTCACCACGCATAAGTCCAATACTACCTACTGGATGCCCTGTTTCTTTCAAAACCACAGCATAAGTATCAGGTTCCGAAAGCACGCCTTTAATAATATCTTTACTATTTTCAACGCTGGTATGAACAGGCCATCCGGCAATCGGACCTACATCAGGATTACTTGCATATTTGTATAAATCTTCGGCGTCGCTTTCATTCCAGCAGCGCAGAATTAAACGTTCTGTTTCAAGCATATTCATCCTCTCCAACTATTGTTTGTCTATTCAGAAAAACTGTAAGTTTAAAAGTTTTCTTAACCCTCTATCCATTGGAACATACCATCCCCGGTCATCTCGTTAGGTCTTCCTATAAAATCAAATTTCTTGTAAAACTCTTCTTTTCCTTTTGCTGCCATAAGGCTGATCATAATTCTATAACCGGGTTTCAAATATCCTCTTATTTCATCCATTATACAGGTCATCACTTCTCTACCAAGTCCTTGTCCCTGGTATTCCGGACGAACTATCACATCAGCAATATAAACCACATAACCATGATCCCAAATCACCCTTCCCATAGCTATAGGAACTTTATTTTCCTTTATGCAGCAAATATAGGCCGTGTTCTTCAATCCTTCTGCCGCCTGTTCTAAAGGAAATACACTCCAGCCTACCGATTGTCGCATTTCCAAATATTCTTCTGCCGTAATGTTATTGCTTTTTTCCATATCTTCCCTTCATGCCAATATTGAGCAAAACTGAAAGTTTCCAACTTAATTAACTTCCAATTTAATGCACTAAGGCATCCGTCCGAAAAACTGCTTGCACAAATAATTATCTTTCTGCAAGAACATACTCCCCATTCTTATACCTTATCTTGAATTTGCTCATCTTAAAACCTGCTTTTCTCATTTCAAGCAATAAGGAATGCATATAGAATCCGTGGGTAACAATTAAACAGTCCTCATTTTCCTGCAAAAGATATTTAACAAATTTACATGCCCTTTTTCTGGTATCCGGATACCCTTCCTTTTGTCTCGAAATACCTAAGAACCATTGAATCCTTCCGATAGTATTCCAAAACCATAACGGCAATCTCATCATTGTATCAAAGCCGGACCTAAGCGGGACTTCATTTATCAATCTTGTTTTCTTATAATGTGAACCGGCAATAATTTTTTTTGCCGTATCGCGACTTCGAGACAATTCACTAATATATATCTTTTGATAATTAATATTAGGGATTTTGATATTTTCATCCTTAATTGGAGCAATATCATACTCGCTGCACTCGTTATCAAATTCTATCGATGTACAGTAATTACTCCAACAATAGTTTACTTTTCCATGTCTGATTATAACGATTCTCATTATTTTGAATTAATCTCTCTAAAATTTGCGGCATTGGACTTGTATAATTTCTTAAACACCTTGTAATTATGCTCATAAATATCTTTATTCGCCGCATTCGGAAAATATGAATGATTAACCTTAACAAGCCTGCGTGAAAGTTCCAAAACATCCGTACCCTTAATTCCTGCGGCTACGACCAATGCCGTTCCGACTGCACCAACCTCCTGCGTGTTATTCACTGTCTCAATCGTTCGCCCTGTAATATCCGCCAGCATCTGACAGGTAACCTGCGACAAGGCCCCGCCTCCGACAAAACGAACCAGATCGGATGTTTTCACTTTTGCTTCTTCACTTTCCAACAGCCAGCGCAAATGATAACAAATCCCCTCCAAAACGGCACGAATCATATCCCGTTTTCCGTTCCCGACACGAATATTAAAAAACATTCCACCTGCATTGGAATCTTCGAACGGGCAACGATTGCCGTGCAGCCATGGTGTAAATATCACACCGTTTGCCCCCGGCGGAACCTTGCTGACTTCCTCTGACAGATAATCATAAAGACTTGTATATTTGCTCTCCAAATCATCCGTGATCTTTTTTTGATTCAGATAAATACCGACCTCGTCCAAAGCAAGGTGATTTGCCACCCAGTCAAAACATTTACCGGCAGTTTCCAGCTCGGCATAATAATTATAGTATCCTTTTTTTGCAGACAAAACACCCGTTATCATGGAATTAATATCAACAGTCTGATAATTAAGATAAGTGGATACCCAGCCGGATGTTCCGATATAAATGTGTGTATCTCCCGGGTTTGTACAACCGGCACCGATATTTACAAAAGTAGTATCACCGCCTCCGGCGAAAACCGGTGTTCCCTCTTTCAGTCCGAGTTCACCAGCTGCCTTTTTCGTTAATCCGCCAGCTAAATCCGTACATTCAATAATATCCGGCATATGTTTCGGATTCACTTTATACATTTTTAACAGGCCCTTATTCCAGCCTTCCTTCCCTTTTCGCGTATCATAAAGAAATGTCGCAAATGCCGAATCCGGTGTTCTGATAATTCTACCCGTACATCTGGCTACAAGATAATCATTGATATCAAGCCATTTGTAAATTTTGTTAAATATCTCCGGTTCATTATTTTCCACCCACTTATATTTCCAAACCGGATCTTTTGCACTGGTTGAACCGGCATAATTAACAATCAGATTCCTTACAAGTTTATACAGACTGCATCCGGAAACTTTAATGATTCCCGTTCCCATGCATTCCTTATATTCCTTGAATCCTTTTTGATCCAGATAGCTCATCGGACGTCTTAGGGCATTTCCGTTCTCATCCACAAAAACCGAACCCTGCATCTGCGAACAGAATGCCATTCCTTCAATATTTTCCGGCTTAACCACAGAATGCTTAAACAGATCTCCGGTGGTTGAACATATTGCATTCCACCATTCTTCGGTATCCTGCTCGGCACCTCCGTTATCGGAAATATAAAGCCCATATTTTCCCACAGAACTTGCCACAAGATGAATTTCCGAATCTATATCAAATAAGCAGGTCTTAACACTGCTGGTTCCAAAATCATAAACGATAATATACATTTAATCATCCTCTTTAAGATGAATATTCCATCCGGTATCTATCTTCTTTCTAACTTTTCTCATTGTTTCCGAATCCAAATCCGGCCAGTCTGTCACTGTAGTGGCCTTATTTGTTACCAAATGAGCTTTTTCGGCGCATAATGCAATCGGCGTATCGGCTAAAGAATCCGAATAAAAATTCTCAATTACCGGAAAACCATGGTCCGTTATGTACTTAGCCTTTTCCTTTGCGTACATAAGATTATTCGTAAAAACCCCGAATTCCCGATCATATTCCGTAGCCATGTAATTCACGCCGAGCCGCTTTGCTATCGGCCCTATAATACAAGACGGTGATGCACTGATAATAAGATCATCCGGTCTTTTCTGGGCAAGATACCAGTCGGAGATTTTCTTTTCATATTTATCCCAGTACTTCTCAATCTGGACATCAAAATCATCTACCATGGTTAAATAGCTGAACATTTTCCGTTGAAGCTGATAATTAGGGATTTTTCCCTTTTTGTAGCGAATCAGTGTCTTAATAAGTCCCGGAAAAAAGGTAAACCAAAGTTTCGGATGTCTCTTCATACACCAGAACGCAAATCCTATCGAACAATCGGAATAAAAAATCGTTCCGTCAAAATCGTATACATTCATCCATTCACCTCCTGCTATTCTTTCCCCTTGTAGAATCGAATCATATTCCGGTTATATCCCGTGGTTACAAGATAGGCCTTTTCCTTATGGCTTTCCATCAGTCCGCCGAGTATGAACCCGCTTAATCCTTTTATCGGGATATCCGGATCGGTTAAATCAAACAGCTCCCCGGAATCTCTTTCTATGATAAGAACCGAATCTTCTTCAAAGAATAACGAAAACTCAATCAATGGCGGCTTTTTCTTATGCCTGTTCTTTTAAAGAATTGTAAG
>JAEEGH010028170.1_pt1 | contig 11073 bp, 9 predicted proteins | sample 9134181 | NCBI WGS metagenome assembly JAEEGH01 (sample SAMN16246544, study PRJNA631951) | gut metagenome | biome: gut microbiome; feature: rumen; material: DP-attached | host: Bos | place: Iran: Karaj | collected 2018-10
ATGGGAATGCGGGTGATGGCGTTCAGGTTGTTGCTATAGAACTCATTGGCTATCTGCGAGCCGTTCCAAGCCTTGCGGTTGTTGTAGGTGATGTTCCACTGGTCCCAGCCGTCCACCTCAAGTGCCAGCGGGGCGCGCCACACGTTCATCTGCAGCGGTGATTTGAGCAGTTCCTTGCCAGCTTGCTTGATACTGAATAGCTGTCCGTCGGGGGTGAATGAGTAAGAGAATCCGTCGCCGTTGACCGTGATGGCTCCCGACGCTGATGCGCCGGGTACGGTGGCAGTGTCGTTGGTACGGCTCAGTACGGCCTTTCCGATGGTCTTGTCAGAAGGTATTGCCAACTGGCGCCAGGGGAGTTCCAGCTGATCCCAGGCCATAATGTGACCCTTCTTCGCCCAGATCTCATCGGCCTTCAGACTACTGGTTATCATGAGACGGTATTCGCATCCAGGTTTGATGGCGGGAAGGCTGTAGGGTATGGTGATGACTTTCTTGGCCAACGGCTCCACATCAGGACTGAGCGTTCCCTGCTGCAGACAGACACCGTCCTCGTAAAGCTCCCATTTCATGTCGTAATACGAGGTGTTGAGAAAATGGTTCCTGTTCCATATCTCCACCGTACCGTTATCTGCACTCAGCAACGTGCATGATACGGGCTGGGTCGATTTCTTCATCTGATAGATTTCAGGCTGGACGGTTCTGTCGGGCCATATCGTGCCATAGGTGCGGGCGCCTATGCCGTAACTGAAATAAGTACCCTCCTGCTGCTCCGTCTCGAAGTCGAGGTTCAGCAACTGGCCTGAGGCGTCGGCAATGACGACATTGTCCATCAGCGCGTCGCAGATATATACGCGGGTATCCTGTCCGTGGGTCTGCTCGTTGCGGCCTATGTTCACGGGGAATGGCGCGTTGATGATGTTGCCCTGAGCCTCCATCTGGGCTACCTGTGCGTTGTCGATGCTTACCGTCATCTGTTTGCCGTCGTAGCAGGCTTCCACGTGGTGCCACTTGTTCTCCCAGTCACTGGGTAGCGTAGCCGTGAGTTCGTATTTGTGGTTCGTGGCAGCTGGTCGTCTGGGGATTAGTCGTTCGGTCGTTTGGGTGGCCGGTGCCTTGTCGGTATTGATGTAGAACAGCAGCTGCTCCTTGCCCCGCTGCTCGATGCCGAACTGCCACTCGCCCTTGGTGACGAACGAGCCGCAGGAACTGATGAGCTTGCGGGGACAGACGTCGAAGCTGATGGTGATGTTGTTACCAGTAATCTCCAGGCAGTTGTCACGATAGACTTCAACCCACTCGTCATGTCCGCTGAGGTCTATCACGTGATTCTTGCGATTGCGGGCATCAGTCACCAGTTTGGCGTTGCCCATGATGTGTGCCATCACGTCATGGCCCGATTTGTCGAAGAGCCTGCGGGCGGGCTGCGTAAGACCTGGCGACACGAAGTCCCAGACGGCACCGCCGATGCAACGCTCGTGGGTATAGACGGCGCGCCACATCTCGTCGAACATGCCACCGCTATTGCCAGCCACGGAAATATACTCATCCATGAACGATGGGCGCACGTCGCCATCGCCATGACGACCCACCCTGAGGTCGAGTGCCAGCGGCGTTGGATAGCGCGGCCCGATGATGTCCTCAGCAGGATGGCTGTAGGCATTGCCACCATACATCCACCAGCGTGTGTGGTCGTATTTGCGGCCTTCGTCAATCACCTCGCCAATGTTGGGACCCTCGCCACTCTCGTTGCCAGCACTCCAGAACAACACCGCAGGCTGGTTGCGGTCGCGCAGCACCATGCGGCGCACACGCTCCCTGTACATTGGTATAAAACGCTTGTCGCCTGAAACCCATTCTGTGGCATGTGCCTCTACGCCAGCCTCGTCGATGATATACAGTCCGTAGCGGGCGGCATACTCCAGATAGCGTGGCACGGGCGGATAGTGACTGGTTCGCACACCGTTGAAGCCAAACTGTTTCAGGATGGTCATATCCTTCTTGATGAGTTCGTGAGTGACAGCATGGCCATTGTCAGGATCTTGCATGTGCGAGCACTGCGCATTGACCTTCAGCGGCTTGCCGTTCAGATAGAAGACGTTGTCGCGCATTTCAGTCTCCTTGAAGCCAACATCTTGACGGGCATCCTCGGGTGTGCTTTCCGATAATCGTTTGCCAGTAGCGGCATCCACGAGATACATCTTGAGCTCATACAGGTTTGGCGTCTCAGCCGTCCATTTCAAAGGGTTGGCAATATGCTTGCTCATGTTCATTGTCAGCGTGCTGCCGTTAGTGAACGTCGCTGCCTGACTTTCCAGTTGCGCCACCTCCTGTCCGTTGGCACCAGTCAGCACGGCCTGAACCTTCAATGGCGTCCTCACAGGCTGCTCGTCATAGCTTCTGACGGTCACCTCAATGTTCAAGTCCGCATCGCGGTAATCCTTGTCCAAATCGGTTGTTACATACCAGTCGAACAGACGGGTCTTAGGCGTAGCATAGAGCCAGACATCGTCGAAGATACCAGCCAGGCGCCAGTAGTCCTGTCCTTCCAGATAAAAGCCGTCGCTGTATTTGATGACCTTCATCGCCAGCGTGTTGCGACCTTTCTTCAGATACCGCGTGATGTTATACTCGGCAGGCTCCTGAGCGCCCTCGTTGTAGCCCACCTCCTGACCGTTGACCCACAGGAACGATGCTGACGCCACCTTCTCGAAGCGCAGGAAGACCTCCTCGCCGTTCCAGTCAGACGGAACGGTGAACGTGGTGCGATAGGCTCCCGTCGGGTTGTAGTCACGCGGGGTCATCGGCGGGTTGGCCTGAAACGGTGCTGCCACATTGCGGAACAGCGGATCGCCGTAGCCTCTCATTTCCCAGTTCGACGGCACGTCGATAGTCGCCCACTTCGCGTCGGAGAACTTCTCTTCGAAGAAGTTGCCTGGTATCTCCTGCGGCGTGTCGCCATAGAAGAACTTCCACTTACCATTGAGCAGGATATGATGTCCAGGAATGTAGTACGCACGCGCTTCCTCCTGACCGTATTCAAACACGTCAAGGTTTTCGATGTAATGATACAGGTCATCAAACCCTCTTCTCTTCTCTGTCTGTGCCGATGCCGTCAATACTGCGATGACCAGCATCATTACAATCATGATCTTCTTCATAATTTACTATTAAATTCTGGGTTGCTCAGGCGGTATATAAATGTTCTCCGATTATTTTCTCCATCCAAATCATGTCGTACCAGCGTCCGAACTTCTTTCCGCATAGGTGGAAATGTGCTACCTTGTTGTAGCCAAGCTGCTCATGGAAGCGGACGCTGTCCTGCGTCAGATATTCATCTTCCGTCTCGATGAACGAGATGCAGGCGTTCATGTTGAGAATGCCTTGAGCTTTCAGACGTTGTTCGAGGGCTTCATGGAGCTGGCGGCCTATTCCGCATCGCTTCATGCTGCGGTCAACATAGATGGATGTCTCGACTGCCCATTGGTAAGCTGCGCGTTCCTTGAAGGCACTGGCGTAGGCGTAACCAACGATTTTCCCGTCTGCCTCTGCCACAATCCAGGGATATTTCTGCTTGACAGTTTCTATACGTTTGCGAAACTCCTCTTCCGACGGCACGCTGTATTCGAATGTCACCGCCGTCTGCTCCACGTATGGAGCGTAAATGGCCTGAATGGCCTTCGCGTCAGTTTCCTTTGCGTCTCTTATTATTAGTGTATTCATATTCACGTGCTTCGAGGGTGTCATGAAATCATTGCCTGTCCTCCGGCGGAAGCCACCTCCCCGTTTAGCGGGGAGCGTTCCGTCTTATGACATGTCCCTCTGTCTTTTCTAATTCCATTTCCATTTCAAACCCTTTCCATTCCTCTCCATCAATCGGATAGGAATCTGTGCCTGTGATGCGAAAGCCGACGGACTTGTAACATTCGACGGCGGAGTGGTTGTCGCAAAACACACCAAGGGTAATCTTCTGAGCATCCAGTTTCCGCTGTGCAAAATCAATGGCGAGGCGCAGCATCTGCTTGCCATATCCCATGCCTCGTTTCGAATCGTCCACGATGACGAAGCCGAATCGAATGACATTTTTATTCTCTGAGGGAAATCTCAATAGAATATGCCCGACGATTCTCTCTCCCACGACAGCCGTGAGCGGATACATGTTTTCGCCCTCGTATTGTTCCATCATCTCTTCTGGCATGGCGGGGAAGTCCTTATACCTGTCAGCACTCCAAAGCCGGAAGGCATGCTTGTCCTTGCACCAGCTCAGAATCGTTTCTGCATCATTGATGCTAAATGGTCTAAGTGTCATCATATACTTTGTCCTAAACTCGTAACGGCCATATCATTATACAAAATGTTTTCAGTTTTTCGTTGAACATCTCGGGCTGTTCCATGTGGATGAAGTGTCCGCAGGTGGTCAGTTCGGTGTAGTCGAGGTGGGGATATAGTCGTTCCATCTTTTGACGATTGTCAGGATCAAGACCGCTGTTCTGTGTACAGATGACCATTGCCCGACCATGCAAAGGACGCTGAGACCACCACTGCCGTTTCCGTGCCGTCGTAAAAGCAATAGACACCATCTATATCGACTAGATCTCCCTGTCGGCCACTCATCAGAACCTGACGGCAAACGGGCGTGCCAAGGCTATGACCCACAAGGACAATAGCCCCTGTGTGCTCTTTATCCAGCACCGCATTGACGGCCTTGGCGAAGAAATCGAGCGTGTACTCCACGTGTGGCTTGCTGCTCTCGCCATAGCCTGCTAGCATTACAGCCAACAGGAGTAGTAAATATAGTTTTTGTTTCATCACTTCTCTTCTATGGGTATCATAACGCCGCACTGGTAATCGGGTGACTCGATGTCTGTGCCGTTGTACCATTCCATCGTCATGGCGTTGTTGGGGCAACGATATACAGGGTGCTGAGGCAACCACTCCTTATAGAACTTCTGGCACTGCTGCTGGAAGGCTTTCATACCTCCCTCGAAATGAACCTTCAGCCACTTGCCATTGTGGATAGGAAAGAGTCGCATACCCTCAGGCACGCTGCCACCCTTATAAGCACCACCAATCACATAGGTGAAGGTCTTGCTGCTGCAACCGCCAAAATTCACTTCTGCACAGGTCATACAGTTGTGGTTAGGGATGTCGCAGGTACAGAGTCCGAACTCGCCGACGCCGTTGTCGATGGCTGCTTGTTGAAAGGCATCTGGCGTCTTGTGTTCCATAAACACGGGCTTAATAATTCTTTCTACATACTCGCCCCAGAACTTAGGGCACTCTTCCTGCCCCTTGCAGAATGCGATTTCCTTGGCCATGCCGATAATCTGCACCTCGTCTAACGTAATAATCTCGTGTTTCATCTTGCGTATTCAAAATATAAGTATATCCATATTGCTTCAATAAAAACCTTTATGTCTTGTTATTCTGAATGTACAGCGGTCGCTCCCCCTGAGAATTGTATTCTCAATCCGAACTTCGAAATGGCTGTCTACTATTCATATAGTGTTTATTGTCTTTTGGAGTTCATCGAGGAAGAGGGCGGCATGTCCGCCGTCCATCTGAACATGGTGGAACTGGAAGGAGATGGGCAAGGTTGTCCTCAGCCAGCCCTTGCGGTAGTGGCCCCACATCACCATCGGATTACAGAACTGGTCGGTATATTGATTGACGATGCAGTCGAGTTCCGTCTTTGTCATTGCTGAGGTTCCTATCACCATCGCGTCATCTACGAATGAACTCTGGCAGGACGTGCTGGCAGATTGCGTCAGAACCATATAATCGGAACAGAACATATCCAAGTCATCGGTATAGGGAATGTCGCACGAGCTGATACCCCCAGCCCTGTTGTTTACAATGACGTTGATGGCAAGGCGATCATATTTATACAACTTCCCACACTCAGGCAGCAAATAGAACTCTTCTATCCGACTGGCAGCCTTGCCGATGCACCAGCACAGGAGCATATTGAACTTTACCCCTCGCCGACGGCTCACTTTTTGTAGTCGCGTCACATCGAAGGTCTTTGTGAGCGTCACCATCGGCATGGGCGACTTCATCCACAGTTCGAATGCCTGCGCTCGACTGGTGTTCTTGGGATTGATTTCCTGTTTCATGAATGCTCTTTCATTGTTTGTAATCGGCAAGCGTTTTGACCTCACATCCTTTATTTTCATAATAGGCGAACATCTCTGGGAGCCCATTTGAACAGCGTCTCCGCATCATTGTCGCGCCAAGGGCGCAATATGATTCTATTCATGATCGTCTTTGTTTTTATATGTTTTGACGTTGCGAAGATTCTATTAGCAGGTAGTACTCTGCCTTTTTATCAGCAGAACGCCTCCAAAAGCCAGTACAACACTGCCGACGATGACTGGTGTATCGGTCAGGAAGATGACTGGTGTTTTTGCCATCTGCATGTCGCCAAGCCCCAGCCAACAGTAGATTGCAAGGAGCGTAGCCGTCAGATTATGACCTGCATGGAGTGCGATTCCATACCAGATGTTCCGCGACCAGATGAACACCAGACCATATACCATAGCAGCAAAGAATGCACCAGGAAAGTTGCGCACATGAAGTATGCCGAACAACACAGCCATCACCACGCAGACAGCAACCTGTGCACTACGCCGACGGAATGGCGAGATGGCCATTTGTCTGAAACACAACTCTTCGAGCACGGGAGCCAGCAGTACAGCATGGATGCTGGCAATCAGGTCTTCGCGTAGCTCTGACGTCGTATAGGTCAACGTCTCCAGCTGTACAGTGTGGAAGAGCGACGTGAGACCATAGACGAGATATCCCTCTGCGACAAGCCACAAAGGAGCTATCATCAACAGCCCGATAATGATAGGCCATTTAGGCACTTTCAGCGAGAATTGACTGGCAGAGGTGAACCATTTCGGCTCAACAAGCTTCACGAGGAAAAACGTCAGTATGATGCAGACCAATGTGAGCAGGCACGATAGCAAATCGCCTGCAATGGCCGGGATGCCACCATCTAACGGCAGCGCCGTCAGGTATATCAGGGCAAAGCCGTATGCTGCCGCGAGTATCGGCATCAGGGGTTGCAGTATGCTAGCTATTTTAGGATTGATTTCCTGTTTCATTTTCTCCATCGTTTTAGCATTGGGAAGTACTGTTGCATCATCTTCTTGATAAGGGACGACTAAAATGCAGGGTTATTTTACTCTCATTGTTTTGTTTCATACTATTTTCTTTTTATTCGTTTCGATGCTGCAAAAGTATACATATTTGACGAGATAACCAAATATTTGGGATAAACAGCACATTTCTGTGACGAATGACATGTTGCTCTCGCTAAAATGGCGTGATTGCCTTGAATTAAATCCATGTGAGTTTTCTCCAAAGGCCTTCTAACGGTCCACGAGGATGGCTGCTAAACCAATAGCGGGCGAAGAGGTACTGGACGATAACCATTCCGCATCCAACCATGACGGCATAGGTGATGCCTAAAATGTGGTAGCAGGCCAGGCCATAGCCGCAGAAGATGGCGCAGCCGATGATGGACTGGAGCAGATAGTTGGTAAGACTCATACGACCAAAGATGCAGAGATGACGGAGCACCCGACGGACGCCCTCGAAGGCATACCAGGCAGAGACGATGGCCGAGACGATCATCAGCAGGATGATGAGGTTGCAGATGGGCTTCAGCCATGATTCCAGCTCGCCGAAATTTGGATTGATCAGCGAAATAACGCCGAGGGCCGAGGTGACGAGGATGCTATGCCATATCTTCAGATTGCGCCCCTCGTTATAGAAGAGCCTCTGGCGTCCTAACTGCATGCCGAGAATAAACAGGCAGAGCAGTTGCGTCAATCGACCGCTGAAGACGTTGAAGCGGAAGTTGACTTCAAATCCGTATCGAAGGTTGGTAAGGGTGTTCTCCCAGAAGGTGCCGTGTTCGTGTGCGCTGTTAATCTTGCCATACAGTTCCCACATGGTGCTATGGTCGAGCGTGGTACCCGTCAATAGACAATAAAGCTCCACTGGCTGGATGGCCAGCAGGGCGATGATGCACCACACCCACTTCGAGGGTAGGTAACTGATAGGGATGAGCAGCAGGCCGTAGCATGCATAGAGCATCAGGATGTCGCCATCATAGAAAGCCACGTTGATGATCCCAAACATAAACAGCAGGCACATGCGCCAGGCAAATCGCCCTGAGAAGTTCTTGCCTTTCTGCTGCTGATTGTCGTTCATGATGAAGAAACTCAGTCCGAAGAGCATGGCGAAGATGCCGTACATCTTGCCCGATAGCAGCCAGGCCAGCACGTCGGCTACCGTCTGGTCACTCGCCAGCGGATAGACTATCGGCTCTTGGGTAAAGATGTTGAAGTGCTCTACGGAGTGATACAGGATGATGCCTGCCACAGCGATTCCTCTCAGGGCATCGGCCACATCGATTCGGGTGTTTGGTAAATTGCGGGTTTTATACATAGTCTTCAGTCTGGTGGTTTCGCAAACCGATTGCAAAGTTACGAATAAGCGAGCGAAGAACCAAAGGAAAGTCTAACTTTTCTTTGTTCTTCCGAGCGAAAGTAACTTCTCGTGAAACGAAAAGTTACGAATAAGCGAGCGAAGAACCAAAGGAAAGTCTAACTTTTCTAACCAAAAAATTATCATATGGAAAAGACAAAAAAAGTAGAAAAATCGGAAATTCCGATTTTTCTACTTACCCCACCAATTACTTTATCCTCCCTCGCCTGCCGCTATCTCGACAGAGGAGACTGGGCGGAGAGGGGGATGAACTTGATGACAAGATAGCCGACGACGATCTGGAGCAGCAGGCTGGGCCAGCCGATGGTGAAGTCGGCGATGGTGGCGGCAATGCCACCAGTCAGGATGAGTTCGCCGAGGGCTTCGATGGCTTTGCTGACGAGGACGACACCGATGAGCAGCGGCAGACTGACGGTCTTGAAGTGCTGGGCAGCGAGTCCGGCAACGAGGGCGAGAACGGCGAGCTTCATGGTCATCACGGGCAGAACCGCGGTGGCGGGCATTCCCGTCAGCAGATGGTTTACAAGTGGCGAAGCCACAGCCGCAAGCAGTCCTGTCTTCCATCCGAACTTATAGGCTCCGACGAGGATGACCAGCGACAGGGGCGAGAAGATGATGCCGCCCTGCGGGATAAGGTGGAACACTTGAGGCAGTATCAGGTTGCAGGCCACGAAGATGGTTGCCCAAAGATAGGTCTTCGCCTCGTCATAATTCAAGGTGTAAAGTCTTACTGTTGCTTCCATTTTTATATTAAAGATTAAAGATTACAAATTAAATGATTAAAAAGATACGCTGACGCCGCCCATGAATGTGGCGCGGGGCATGGGATAGCCGAGGTTAATCTCATACTTCTGTGCGAGAAGGTTTTCGCCGCGAGCCCAGAGACTCAGGTTATGGGTGGCAGCGTAGGTGATGCTGGCGTCGAACAGGGCGAAGTTCTCCTTCTGCTCGTCGTTGCCAACGGCAGTATAGAGGTTGTTGACGTACTGCAGTCCGAGGGTGGCGAGCCATTTGCCATAGCGGTAGTTCACGCCGGCATGGGCGGTCAGTTCAGGGGCAGCAATAATCTTGTTCTTCATGTGCAGATAGGCACCGTTGGCCTTCAACGTCCAGTGGCTGTCCACGCGGTAGGCGGCCTCCAGCTCGAAGCCCCAGTTTTCTATCTCGCCCGTGTTCACGTTGCGGGGCTTGCCGTCCACCTGCTGCTGCTGAATCATGTTGTCACCTTTTATATAATATAGGTTCGCGCCGTAGGTGAAGTTGCTGAGGCGGTGCTTCCACGACAGCTCGTAGTTCCAGAGGCGCTCGGGCTCCAGGTCGGTGTTCGAGGGGGGATAGAGATACATCTCGCGCATCGTAGGATTGCGGAAACCCTTACTGGCCATAGCCTTGATCTCGCCCGTCTCGATGGGACGGACGACGATACCACCCTGCGGAATGAACTCCGTGCCAGTGATGCTGTGATGGTCCACTCGTGCGCCGAGGTCGATGGTCAGCCAGTCGAGCAGGTCTTGACGGAAATCGATGTAGCCCGCAATCTCGTTGCGATACGACTTTCCGCTCTGCTTGTTCGGCGTGTCAAGGATTTCGCCGGTAGCCTTCGACGTGTAGTAGGCGTTGCCGTAGATGTGCATATAGTCGACACCTGCCGTTACGCGGTTACCCTCAAAGAGCTGGACGCTCTGATAGAGCGATACACCTGTCAGCGCATCCTTCGAGCGGAAGTAGCGCTGGGTAGGAGCGGCGGGGTCTGTAGTGCCGTCGTCAATCTTATGCCGTCCGAAGTTGGAATACACACTCAGACTGCCACTCGTCCGGTCGTAATGATTCTCCAAAGCAGCCGTCACGACACCGCGCGTTATCCATTGGTCGGCGTCATAGAGCGGACTGCCAACCGTTCCCGGATGCGAGGCGTTGAAGTGCGAAATGTCAACATCGGCATAGACATCCCAGTGAGCACTCATTTCGTAGCCTATCTTGGCATAGCCGCCATACTGCTCAAAGCCCATCCGCGGACGGTGGTTGTCGGTTCGGGCGTACTGGCCGGATACGGTCGACGAGAACCGTCCTTGGCGTATTTGATTGGTGGCCTCAGCCTGAAAGGTGCCATAGCTGCCTGCGCCTAACATCACATGGGTAGAGACATCATTGCGGCTGACAGGTCGGCGGGTGACGATATTGAGCACGCCGCCCAAGGCATTGCTGCCATAGAGCACTGAGGCAGGTCCGCGCAGCACCTCCACGCGCTCGGCCATCAGCGTCTGATAGGTGTCGCTGATGGGGTGGCCATAGATGCCGTTGTACTGTGGGTGGCCGTCAATCAGCACCAACATCTGCCCTGTGCCACCACTGATGCCGCGCAGGTTGATGCCCCCGGCAGCACCACCCGATACGCCATAGCCCAACATCGAACGGCTGGTGACCATCAATCCTGGTACTTGCTGCATCACGGTGGGCAGCACATTTGGCTGTCGGCTTGCCGTGAGCTTGTCGCGCCCGACGACGGTGACCGTCATCGGCAGATGGCGCACGTCCACGGCATTGCGCGAACCC
>JAEEGH010028171.1_pt1 | contig 11073 bp, 21 predicted proteins | sample 9134181 | NCBI WGS metagenome assembly JAEEGH01 (sample SAMN16246544, study PRJNA631951) | gut metagenome | biome: gut microbiome; feature: rumen; material: DP-attached | host: Bos | place: Iran: Karaj | collected 2018-10
GAAGTATGTCTATTAAAACTTATAAGCCGCCCACCCCCGCCCGCCGTCAGATGACGGTCTCCGGCTTCGACGGTGTTGACAAGCACGCCAAGCCCCAGAAGGAGCTCGTGGAGGTCCTCAAGAAGCACGCCGGCCGCAACAGCTACGGCCGCATCACCGTCCGCCATCAGGGCGGCGGCAACCGCAAAAAGTACCGCGTCATCGACTTCAAGCGCAACAAGCTGGACATGAACGCCAGCGTCGTGCGTCTGGAGTATGACCCGAACCGCAGCGCCTTCATCGCCCTGTGCGAGTACGAAGACGGCGAGCGCCGCTACATTCTCGCCCCCGTGGGCCTGAAGGCCGGCGACCAGATCGTCTCCTCCGCCGCGGCCGACATCAAGCCCGGCAACGCGCTGCCCCTCGCGAACATCCCCGTCGGTACCGTGATCCACAACATCGAGCTCTATCCCGGCAAGGGTGCGCAGCTGGTCCGCTCCGCGGGCGTCGCCGCGCAGCTGATGGCGAAGGAAAACGGCATGGCGACCGTTCGTCTGCCCAGCGGTGAGTTCCGCAAGGTTCGCCTGAACTGCTTTGCCACGATCGGCCAGGTCGGCAACATCGACCACGCCAACATCTCCATCGGCAAGGCCGGCCGCAAGCGTCACATGGGCATCCGCCCGACCGTCCGCGGCTCCGTCATGAACCCGAACGACCACCCCCACGGCGGCGGCGAGGGCAAGAGCCCCGTCGGACGTCCCGGCCCTGTGACCCCCTGGGGCAAGCCGGCCATGGGTTACAAGACCCGCAAGAAGAAGAACGCCAGCGACAAGTATATTGTCAAGCGCCGCAACGCGAAGTAAGGAGGAGTTAAACAATGAGCAGAAGTGTCAAAAAAGGCCCGTTCGCCGCTCCGGAACTCCTGAAGCGCGTCGACGCCATGAACGCTGCCGGCGAGAAGAAGGTCATCAAGACCTGGAGCCGCGCCAGCACGATTTTCCCGTCTTTCGTCGGTCACACCATCGCCGTGCACGACGGCCGCCGTCATGTTCCGGTCTATGTCACCGAGGATATGGTCGGCCACAAGCTGGGCGAGTTCGCGCCCACCCGCACGTTCCGCGGCCATGCCGGCAGCAAGACGGCCGGTAAGTAAGGAGGAGCAGACATGGAAGAAAAGAAAACCGCTCGGGCTCAGCTGATGTATGCCCGCATTGCTCCCCGCAAGGTGCAGATCGTCTGCGATATGATTCGCGGCAAGGATACCAAGCTTGCCAAGGCCTACATGGAGAACACCCCCAAGGCCGCCTGCGAGCTCATGCTGAAGCTCCTCAAGAGCGCTTGCGCCAATGCCGAGACCAATTTCGAGATGGATCCCGACAACCTCTACGTCAAGGAAGCCTACTGCGGCGCCGGCCCCATCCTCAAGAGAGGCCGCCCGAGAGCTCAGGGACGTATGTACCGCATCAACAAGCGCACCAGCCACATCACCATCGTCGTGGCTGAGAAAGACTAAGGGAGGAGGCACAGAACATGGGACAGAAAGTTCATCCGCATGGTATGCGTGTTGGCGTCATCAAGGACTGGGACAGCCGTTGGTACGCCCGTGACGAGAAGGTCGGCGACCTGATCGTTGAGGATTACAAGATCCGTGATTATCTGAAGAAGACCCTGTACAGCGCAGGCGTCCCCACCATCGAGATCGAGCGCGACAGCGCGAAGGTCCGTATCTTCATCCACTGTGCCCGCCCCGGCGTCGTCATCGGCAAGGGCGGCGCTGAGATCGAGCGCATCCGCCTCGCCGTCGAGAAGATGATCGGCAAGCCCGTCGCCCTCTCCATCGTCGAGGTCCGCACGCCCGATACCAACGCTCAGCTCGTCGCTGAGAACATCGCCGCGCAGCTCGAGAAGCGCATCGGCTTCCGCCGCGCGATGAAGAACGCCATGGGCCGCGCCATGCGCATGGGCGCCCGCGGCATCAAGATCATGTGCTCCGGCCGTCTGGGCGGCGCCGAGATCGCCCGCACCGAGTGCTATCACGAGGGCACCATTCCCCTTCAGACCATCCGCGCCGACATCGAGTACGGCTTCGCCGAGGCTGCCACCACCTATGGCCGCGTTGGCGTCAAGGTTTGGATCTACAAGGGCGAGATCCTTTCTCAGACCCTGCGCACCACCCCGCGCACGATGGATCTGAACCGCCGTGATGATCGCCGCCGCGATCGTCGTGACGGTGGCCGCGGCCGCGGCCGCCAGGGCGGCTACAACCGTGACCGTCAGGGTCAGGGCAGCTACAACCGCGACCGTCAGGGTCAGGGCGGCGGCTACAACCGCGATCGCCAGGGCCAGGGCACCCGTCCCCAGGGCGGCTACAACCGCGGTCCCCGTCCGGCAGCTCCCGCTGCTCCCAAGGAAGGAGGCAACAACTAATGCTGATGCCCAAAAGAGTGAAGTACCGCAGAGTGCAGCGCGGTCGTATGACCGGCAAAGCCACCCGCGGCAATAAGGTGACCTACGGCGAGTTCGGCCTGCAGGCTCAGGAGCCCAGCTGGATCACCTCCAACCAGATCGAGGCGGCCCGTGTCGCCATGACCCGCTACACCAAGCGCGGCGGTCAGGTCTGGATCAAGATTTTCCCCGACAAGCCCGTTACGCAGAAGCCGGCCGAGACCCGCATGGGTTCCGGTAAGGGTTCTCCCGAGTACTGGGTTGCCGTTGTGAAGCCCGGCCGCGTCATGTTCGAGATCGGCGGCGTTTCCGAAGAAGTTGCCCGCGAGGCCCTGCGTCTGGCGAGCCACAAGCTGCCCTGCAAGACCAAGATCGTCAAGCGGGAAGAGACTGAGAATGGTGGTGAATAAAGATGAAGGCCAGTGAAATTCGCTCCATGTCCGTCGAAGAGCTCGACAAGAAGCTCGTGGAACTGAAGAAGGATCTGTTCATGCTCCGCATGCAGCACGCCACCAATCATCTTGACAACCCCGTTAAGATCTCCACCGTGCGTCGCGACATTGCCCGAGTCAAGACCGTGATCCGCGAAAAGCAGCTCGAGCAGTGAGGAGGGAGTAAGAAATGAACGAGAACAGAACGACTTCCCGTAAGGTGCGCGTTGGCAAGGTCGTCTCCGACAAGATGGACAAGACCGTCGTCGTGGCCGTGGCCGACCACGTTGCGCACAAGACCTATAAGAAGATCATCGGCCGGACGTATAAGCTCAAGGCGCACGACGAGAACAACGAGTGCGGCATCGGCGATACCGTCCGCGTGATGGAGACCCGCCCCCTGTCCAAGGACAAGCGCTGGCGCGTGGTCGAAATCGTGGAAAAGGCGAAGTAAGGAGGTAACCGAGAATGATTCAGCAAGAGAGCTTTCTGAAGGTTGCCGACAATACCGGCGCCAAGGAAATCAAGTGCATCCGTGTGCTCGGCGGCTCCAAGAGAAAGTACGCCAGCATCGGTGACGTCATCGTCGCTTCCGTCCGCAAGGCCGCTCCCGGCGGCGCGGTGAAGAAGGGCGACGTCGTCAAGGCCGTCGTGGTCCGCACCAGCAAGGCTGTCCGCCGCGCTGACGGCACCTACGTGCGCTTCGACGACAACGCCGCCGTCATCATCAACGGCGACGACAAGAACCCCAAGGGCACCCGCATCTTTGGGCCTGTGGCCCGCGAGCTGCGTGAGGCGGACTTCATCAAGATCCTGTCTCTGGCGCCCGAAGTCATTTGAGGAGGACACATCTATGAAAATCAGAAAAGATGATATGGTGGTCGTCCTCTCCGGCAAGGACAACTACACCAACGACAAGGACTTCATCGAGAAGAAGGAAGTCAAGGCCCACAAGGTGCTCTCTGTCGACCCCAAGGGCGGCAAGGCCATCGTGGAGGGCGTGAACGTCGCCACCAAGCACCAGAAGCCCCGCAAGCAGGGCGAAGAGGGCGGCATCATCAAGGTGTCCACCCCCATCTACGTCTCCAAGCTCGCGCTCTACTGCCCCAAGTGCAAGAAGGGCGTGCGCGTCAAGATGGTTCTCGACGGCGACAAGAAGGTCCGTGCCTGCACCAAGTGCGGCACCGTGATTTGAGAAAGGAGTGACTGAACAATGCCTACGATGAAAACCAAGTATCAGCAGGAAGTCGCTCCCGCTCTGATGGAGAAGTTCCAGTACAAGTCCGTCATGCAGATCCCGAAGCTCGAGAAGATCGTCGTCTCCGTCGGCTGCGGCGACTGCAAGGACAACGCCAAGGCGCTTGAGGCGGTCATCAAGGACATCACCGCCATCACCGGCCAGAAGGCCGTCGCCACCGTGGCGAAGAAGTCCGTCGCGAACTTCAAGCTCCGCGAAGGCATGCACGTCGGCGTCAAGGTCACCCTGCGCCAGGACCGCATGTGGGAGTTCCTGGATCGTCTGTTCAACGTGGCTCTGCCCCGTGTCCGCGACTTCCGCGGCATCTCGGCCGACGCGTTTGACGGCCGCGGCAACTACAGCCTCGGCCTCAAGGAGCAGATCATCTTCCCCGAGATCGACTACGATAAGATCGAGAAGCTCCGCGGCATGAACATCGCCATCATCACCACCGCGAACACCGATGAGGAAGCGCGCGAGCTGCTCCGCCTCATGGGCGCTCCGTTCGTGACCAAGGCTTAAGGGAGGAGAACGAACATGGCTAAGAAATCTATGATTCTCAAGCAGCAGGGTCCTGCGAAGTACTCCACCCGCAAGTACAACCGCTGCAAGATCTGCGGTCGTCCCCACGCTTACCTGCGCAACTACGGCATCTGCCGTATCTGCTTCAGAGAGCTCGCCTACAAGGGCCAGATTCCTGGTGTTCGTAAGGCTTCCTGGTAAGCGAACAAACCCATAGCAAACACAACCCCGCTGGGCCTGAAAACGGCCCGGCGGGTGTGCGTGTCTTTTGCAGGGTGTGAGAAAACGGAGAAAACCTGTCAGATTTCAGACAAAATGTCTAAAACAGAACGGTTACAATCCGTAAAGATTGGTGAAACCAACAAATGACACCGGGCCCGTCCTATGGTAGAATAAATTGGTTGCGCCTTTTTGGTTGCACTCGCGAAAACGCCCTCCGTCTGGATCTGCGGGAGGCGGTTTTGCGCGTTCAATATAGGTTGCCGAGGGAGGCAAAAACGCCGCTGCCAAGCCGCTTTTTCCGGTGTCCACCGCCGCGAAAAACCGAGCCGCCGCAGCGAGGGTTCGCGCCGATCCCGGTAACGAAACAAGTTTCGTTGGTTCTTTCTTTCCAAAGAAAGAACAGGGATGGCGAAAGGCCGCAGGGAATCATGCATTCATGCGGAACCTCGCCGCCCAAACCGGAATGTCCGGTAACTTCGAACAAGGAGGAAACACACAAATGCAGATCACTGATCCCATCGCAGACATGCTGACCCGCATCCGCAACGCCGGATCCGCCAGACATGCCACCGTGGACGTCCCCAACTCCAAGATGAAGAAGGCCATCGCCGAAATTCTTCTCGAGGAAGGCTACATCAAGAGCTTCCAGCTCATTGATGACGGCACGCAGGGCGTCATCCGCATCACCCTGAAGTATCTCCCCGGCAAGGAGAAGGCCATCCAGGGCCTCAAGCGCGTTTCCAAGCCCGGCCTGCGCGTGTACGCCGGCGCGGACGAGCTGCCCCAGGTCCTCCGCGGCCTCGGCATTGCCATCATCTCCACCTCCAAGGGCATCATGACCGACAAGAAGGCTCGCGCCAATCACGTCGGCGGCGAAGTCCTCGCGTTCGTGTGGTAAGGGAGGTAACGAGACATGTCTAGAATTGGTAGAGCTCCCATCGAGCTGCCCGCAGGCGTTGACTTCAAGGTCGAGGGCAAGCACCTCACCGTCAAGGGCCCCAAGGGCTCCCTCGAGATGGACGTCGTCCCCGAGATCGACGTTGCCGTCGAGGGCAATGTGGTCCATGTGACCCGTCCCAGCGATGAGAAGGCTTATCGCTCTCTGCACGGTCTGACCCGTACGCTCATCCACAACATGGTCGTGGGCGTGACCGAGGGCTTCCAGAAGACCCTCGAGATCAACGGCGTCGGCTACAGAGCGCAGAAGGAAGGCAAGAACCTCGTCATGAACCTTGGTTTCTCCCACCCCGTGACGGTTTCCGAGACGGACGATATCCAGATCGACGTTCCGAACCCGAACCAGGTGATTATCAAGGGAATCGACAAGCAGAAGGTCGGCCAGTTTGCAGCAGAAGTTCGTGGCAAGCGTCCTCCCGAGCCTTACAAGGGCAAGGGCATCAAGTATGACTACGAAGTTGTCCGCCGCAAAGAAGGCAAGACCGGCGCGAAGTAATTGGAGGTGTGCCTGAATGATTAAGAGACCCAACACGAAGGCGCAGCGCGCGAAGCGCCATGCGCGTGTCCGCGGCAAGATCTCCGGCACGGCCGAGCGGCCCCGTCTGAGCGTCTTCCGCAGCGAGAATCACATTTATGCCCAGATCATCGACGACGTGGCGCAGAACACCCTCTGCTCCGCTTCCACCGTCGAGAAGGGCTTCGAGGGCAACGGCGGCAACAAGGAAGCCGCTGAGAAGGTCGGCAAGGTTCTTGCCGAGCGCGCTCTCGCCAAAGGTATCGAAGAAGTCGTGTTCGACCGCGGCGGCAACATCTATCACGGCCGCGTGAAGGCACTGGCTGACGGCGCCCGCGAGGGCGGCCTCAAGTTCTAAGGGAGGAGGAAACGAACATGGCTTACAACAATGACAGACGCGACCGTCGTCGCGAGGAGGAACCCTCCGAGTTCACCGAAACCGTCGTTTCCCTCAACCGCGTTTCCAAGACCGTCAAGGGCGGCCGCGTGATGAAGTTCAGCGCGCTCGTCGTCGTCGGCGACGGCAAGGGCCGCGTCGGCTACGGTCTCGGCAAGGCCGCCGAGGTTTCCGAGGCGATCCGCAAGGGACTCGAGGATGCGAAGAAGAACCTGACCACCATCACCCTCCAGGGAACCACCATTCCCCACGAGGTCATCGGCGCCTTCGGTGCCGGCCGCGTGCTCATGAAGCCCGCCGCCCCCGGTACCGGCGTGATCGCCGGCGGCGCTGTGCGTGCCGTGGTCGAGGCTGCCGGCATTCGCGACATTCGTACGAAGTGCCTGCGCTCCAACAACCCCGCGAACGTCATCGCTGCCACCATGCAGGGTCTGAAGAGCCTGCGCAACGCCCAGCAGGTCGCCGTGTACCGCGGCAAGACCGCTGAAGAGATTCTGGGTTAAGGAGGACGAAGCGATGGCAAACCTGAAGATCAAGCTCGTCAAGAGCCTTAACGGCAGACACGACAAACACATCGCGACCGCACAGTCCCTCGGCCTCCACAAGATCGGCAACGAGACCGTGCAGCCCGATAATCCCCAGACCCGCGGCAAGATCGCCAAGATCGGCTATCTCGTCCAGGTCACCGAAGTTGAATAAAGGAGGGCCGCGAAATGCAAATTCATGACCTGTCCCCTGTTAAGGGTTCCACCCACGTCGACAAGCGTAAGGGTCGCGGCCACGGCACCGGCAACGGCAAGACGGCCGGCCGCGGTCACAAGGGCCAGAAGGCCCGCTCCGGCGGCGGCGTGAGAATCGGCTTCGAAGGCGGCCAGATGCCTCTGGCCCGCCGCATCCCGAAGCGCGGCTTCCACAACATTTTTGCCAAGCCCCTGGAGAGCGTCAACGTCTCCGCCCTGAACCAGTTCGAGGACGGCGCGGTTGTCGATGCGCAGGCTCTGCTCGAGAGCCGCGTGCTTTCCAAGTGCGTCTATGGCGTCAAGATTCTCGGCAACGGCGAGATCACCAAGAAGCTCACGGTCAAGGCCAACGCCTTCTCCGAGAGCGCCAAGGCCAAGATTGAGGCTGCCGGCGGAAAGGCCGAGGTGGTGTAACGTGCTCCAGACATTCCGTAACGCATGGCGGATCGAAGAGCTGCGCAAGAAGATTCTCTTCACGCTGCTGATCGTCCTGCTTTACCGTCTCGGCAACGCCGTCCCGGTTCCCTTCGTGGACACCAATCTTCTCCAGCAGTATTTCAATTCCAGCAACCTGCAGAACACGATCTTCGGACTGTACAACGTCATGTCCGGCGGCGCGTTCTCCCGTGCGACGATCTTCGCGCTGAGCATTCAGCCCTATATCAACGCGTCCATCATCATCCAGCTTCTCTGCATCGCGATTCCGGCTCTGGAGCGCCTGCAGAAGGAGGGCGGTGAGGAAGGCCGCAAGAAGATCGCCTCCATCACCCGTTACAGCACCGTGGTCATCGGCCTGATTCAGGGCATTGCGTACTACATGATGATCCGCAACTACAAGCTGATCGACGAAGCGTATCTCAGCAACATCTGGGCCGCCATCGTCATCGTGCTGACGTTCACCTCCGGTTCCGCGCTGATCATGTGGCTCGGCGAGCAGATCACCGAGTTCGGCATCGGCAACGGCATCTCGATCATCCTGTTCACCAGCATCGTCGCCCGCTTCCCGACCGCGGTTGCCACGCAGATCAGCAACGTCGCCAACGGCTCCCTGCAGTGGTGGCTGCTCCTGCTCATGTACCTCGGCGCGCTCGCGCTGATCGTGCTCATCGTTCTTGTGAACGATGCCGAGCGCCGCATCCCCGTGCAGTACTCCAAGCGCGTTGTCGGCCGCAAGATGTACGGCGGTCAGACCACGCATCTGCCCATGAAGGTCAACATGTCCGGTGTTCTGCCGATCATCTTCGCGCAGTCCATCGCGTCGCTGCCCGCGACGTTCTGCATGTTCAAGGCCTCCTGGCAGAACAGCTGGCTCATGACCAACGTCTTCAACACCAACACCTGGCCCTATGCCGCGGTGTATTTCCTGCTCATCATCTTCTTCAGCTACTTCTACTCCACCATCCAGTTCAACCCCATCGAGGTGGCGAACAACCTGAAGAAGAACGGCGGCTTCATCCCGGGCTTCCGCGCGGGCAAGCCCACCAGCGACTTCATCCAGAAGGTGCTCAACAAGATCACCCTCTTCGGCGCGATCTATCTCGGCATTGTCGCCGTCACGCCGATCATCATCAGTGCGGTGTCTTCCGCCGATTCGCTGACGGGTATCTCCCTGGGCGGCACGTCCATCATCATCGTTGTTGGCGTCGCGCTTGAAACCTTCCGCGCTCTCGAGGCGCAGATGCTCATGCGCAACTACAAGGGCTTCCTGAACTGATCTGGAGGGATCTGCTATGAAACTCGTACTGTTAGGCGCCCCCGGCGCAGGCAAGGGTACGCAGGCTGAGATCCTCAGCCGCACCCTCGGCATCCCCACCATCTCTACCGGCAACATCCTGCGCGCTGCCATGAAGAACGGCACGCCCGTGGGACTGAAGGCAAAGGAATATGTGGAAAGCGGCAAGCTCGTCCCCGATGACGTGATCATCGGCGTCGTGCAGGAGCGTCTGGCTGAGCCCGATTGCGCGAACGGCTATATCCTCGACGGTATGCCCCGCACGATCCCGCAGGCCGAGGCTCTCGAAGCCTGCCGCATTGACGTGGACTGCGCGCTCAGCATTGAGGTGCAGGACCAGACGATTGTCGACCGCATGGGCGGACGCCGCACCTGCAAGAACTGCAGCGCCACGTTCCATGTCGTGTCCAATCCGCCCAAGGTGGAAGGCAAGTGCGATTTCTGCGGCGGTGAGCTCGGCATCCGCAAGGATGACGCTCCCGAAACGGTCAAGGCCCGTCTCGACACCTATCACAAGGAGACCGAGCCGCTGAAGGAATTCTATCAGCAGCGCGGCAAGCTGAAGTCTGTCGAGGGTCAGGACACCATTGAAGAGACCACAGCGGTCATTAAGAAAGCTCTGGGTATTGAATGATTATCATTAAGACCCCAAGAGAAATCGACCTCATGCGTCAGGCCGGCAAGATCACTGCCGGGGCGAGAAGCATCGCCCGGCAGATGATCGAGCCCGGCGTGACCACCGCTCAGATCGACCGTGAGGTGCACAAGTTCATCACGAAGTCGGGCGCGATCCCGTCCTTCCTGAACTACGGCGGCTTTCCGAAAAGCGCCTGCATCTCGGTCAACGAAGAAATCATCCACGGAATTCCCGGCGGCCGCGTGCTCCGCGAGGGCGACATCGTCAGCATTGACGTCGGCGCCAAATTCAAGGGGTACAACGGCGACTGCGCCGGAACCTATCCTGTCGGCAAGTGCTCGGACGATGCGCTCAAGCTCATCGAGGTCACGCGGCAGAGCTTCTTCGAGGGCATCAAATTCGCCCGCGAGGGTTACCGCATTTCCGACATCGGCCATGCCGTGCAGGAGTACGCCGAACGCTTCGGCTACGGCGTGATCCGCGACTATGTGGGTCACGGCGTCGGCGCGAAGCTGCATGAGCCCCCGGAGGTCCCCAACTACGGCAGACCCGGCCACGGGCCGCGTCTCGCCGCGGGACAGACGATCGCCGTGGAGCCGATGGTGAGCGCGGGCACCTATGAGGTCCGCGTGCTGGACAACGACTGGACCGTCGTCACGGCGGACGGAAGCCTTTCCGCCCACTATGAGAACTCGATTCTCATCACCGACGGCGAGCCGGAGATCCTCACCATCGCAGACGACATTTAACAGGAGGTATTTTTCGTTGGCTAAAGACGATGTAATTGAGCTTGAGGGCACTGTGGTTGAATCCCTGCCCAATACCATGTTCCAGGTCGATATCGGCAACGGCCATATCATCCTGGCGCACATTTCCGGCAAGCTCCGGATGAATTTTATCCGCATCCTTCCCGGCGACAAGGTCACGGTTCAGATGTCTCCCTATGACCTCACCCGCGGCCGCATCACCTGGAGAAGCAAGTAGGAGGTAAACATTAATGAAAGTCAGACCGAGCGTGAAGCCCATGTGCGAGAAGTGCAAGATCATCAAGCGCAAGGGCAAAGTTATGGTTATTTGCGAAAACCCCAAGCACAAGCAGCGCCAGGGCTGAGCACCGCTCGCGCAGCGCAGCTGCGCCCCTGACCTTGTGCGAACGTAGTTTCCCCATCGATCCCACGCCGGAAGCCTCGGCTCCCTCCGGCGGGAGTAAGCCAGCTTCCCCCTGAACAGGCGTGTGATTATAAGTAGTCCCAATCAAAA
>JAEEGH010028173.1_pt1 | contig 11073 bp, 7 predicted proteins | sample 9134181 | NCBI WGS metagenome assembly JAEEGH01 (sample SAMN16246544, study PRJNA631951) | gut metagenome | biome: gut microbiome; feature: rumen; material: DP-attached | host: Bos | place: Iran: Karaj | collected 2018-10
ACTGTTCCGTCCAAGAATATCTCCTTTACTACGCCATCCACGTCGGTCGTGATAAAGCGAGATAATTGGGGTTGGGCTCCCGACTCAAAAGCAATCGTGGAGTTTGGCGCTTTTTCTATCAATTCGGAAATGTCAATTCTGGTTTCGCCTCTTCTGTTCACCACATACACGTGGTATTTGTCAGCAAAAACAATATAATCTTTCCCTGCATCAACAAAGTGACGTGGAGTTGTAACGATAGGACTTTCCACAGGAACGCTCCAGTCGTTGATTTTTGACCACAAACCACCTTCCAAAGCGAACATTTCCAATGTGTTGTCGTCATTTGGAATCAACATTCTGTATTTTTTGTTTTTATCATAGTCAAACACGGCTATGCCTACCGATGCATTTTTTTGCAATGTCAGAGGAAAATTACCCACATTTTCGCCATTTCTATCAAGCAAATACACCGTTTTTGCCGTGTTGAACAAGTACTGTTGCTTGTTGTTTGCCAACGCATCGACAAAATTGACAGTACCCATTATCGGACCATCTAACTGTTTGTTCCATAGGTTTTTACCCGTTGATTCCTCAACAAGGTGCAATACGTTATAGCCATCTTGAAACAACAACAGCGACTCGCCTCTATGAGAGACGAAACTCACAGGTTGAGAAATGAGCGACGTGTCTAATGCCATTTTCCAATCACATTCGGGTTTTCCCGATTTTTGTGTCGATAAGGAGATTACGACGTCATTGTACAGTTTATTTCCCTCGTCGGCAATAATCTGGTACGAGATTGCGTCCATTGTTTTGAGTTGAGGTGCAAACTGGTCAAAAAATCCGGCACGGTTCGCATCAAAAAATCCTTTGAACACCTCCAACGATTGAGGGATAGAATAATATGCATATAACGAATATGCCGATTTCACGTTGTCATCAAACCTTCCATAATTTGAGTCCGAAGCAAGCGTCATACCTCTGTCGTATTCATTGATAAATGCCACGCACGACTGTTCGGAATTGGCGAATATCACATACGAATCAACTATGGTTACATATTTTGCCCCGACGTGCGAAAACAAATTGCCCCAAATCGTCTGCGGCATTTTTGTTATAGGCAGTTGATACAGCGTAAATTCCTCTCCCGATGGTGCGACGTAAATTTTCGACGAAGCGACAAATCCCTGATTTTTCTTCTCGTAATTGCTTTGCAACTTCTCTAAATCGGAAACAACCGTTTTGATACTTTTAATTTTCAGGATAGCAAACGTGTTGTCATATAAATTGTCGGTAAACGACGGCATCATTGCAAATGCAAGTTCATCGTCAATCCACGAATACATCATTTCTGCGACATTCACCTTCGTATCAGCCGAAAAGGCGCTATTCAAGGCGCTCAACCCTTTTTCGTATGAATTGAAGTAACTGTTTTTTCTTAAATAATTTTTATAGTTCTCCTTGTATTTATCCTTGTTACTCAAGCCTATGGCAATAAAATGAGAGGTTGAGACAGGTAAAATTGAGCATACATTGCCACGAACTAATTTTTGACCTTCAAACAAGTTAAAGTATTCTCCGTCAAAATGAATGGAATCTGTCGTCACAAAACCATTCAAACGCACAATGTCGTTTTTCTTCGATAAGTCTAATTCCGTCCAACTACCAATTTGCGGAAAATCCTTCAAACGGGAAATATATTCCTCCGATGCCGACAGTTTAAATATCTCAGCCATTCGGTCGTAGTGGAAATAAATTTTTGCGGGAACTTTCGTGTCGTTCGGTTTTACTTTCGTAAAATCCGCATTGCTCATAATGTTCTTATTCTCCCAAAGTCCCTTCAACGCTGTTTCAACCAGCACTTTCGACTCACTCAGTAACAATGTGTTCTTGCTTATGGCATAGGCATAACTTGTGTGTGTTTGCTCATCAATAGAGGTAAAAATCTCTTCTTTCTTGTCAAACGAATAAATTGACTCGTTTTTCAGATTCAGCACGTTTTCAATAAACAACTGAATATCTTGATTGTTATCCTTTTTTACAGGTATAATATAAAGGTAATCCAACTTGTTCTTTCCAATTTGTTTCACAACCATCAACAATTCATTGTGGGCGAAATCTTCAAAAATGGTGTTCGCCTTGATTGTAGAGTCAATTCGCAACAAAAATTCATTACCTTTTTCAATAAACGGGAACTGAGCAAATCCGTTCCACACAACATTTTCCTGATTTGCAACAATTGGCATTACCTTGCTCATATCGGGAATATCGACAATCAAAGCCGCATCTTCCGGAATTGCATTATATGCCTGATTTTCAACAACTTGATTCTTCCTTAAAAAGATGACAACGAGGACAATTAAGCCCACAACGCACAAAAGAATAATCAAAAAGAGCAGTTTCCGTTTCATAGAATTTGTTTGCTACAAAGATAGAAAATCAAAGAAATCTATGAGATGTTATTATTGAAATTTTATAAAAACTATTGTAATACTGAATTTTTCAACGAAATTTGCCGCCGTTAAAATTAATCAGATGCAAGACATTAGAAACATTGCGATTATCGCACACGTTGACCACGGAAAGACTACGTTGGTTGACAGAATTCTTCACCAAGTAAAGACATTTCGCGAAAACGAAGAAACGGGAGATTTAATACTCGATAACAACGACCTTGAACGTGAACGTGGTATCACGATTCTTTCAAAAAACGTTTCTGTTCGTTATAAAGGGGTGAAAATCAACATTATTGATACTCCGGGACACTCCGATTTCGGTGGTGAGGTAGAACGTGTGTTGAATATGGCTGACGGCTGTCTGCTCCTTGTTGACGCATTCGAAGGCCCCATGCCACAAACTCGTTTCGTGCTTGAAAAAGCTATCGAAATGAATTTGAAACCTATCGTTGTCGTAAACAAGGTTGACAAGCCGAACTGCGACCCCGAAGGAGCCAACGAAGCAGTATTCGACTTGATGTGCAATCTCAACGCAACCGAAGACCAACTTGATTTCCGCACGGTATATGGTTCTTCAAAAATAGGTTGGATGGGCCCTGATTGGAGAAAACCGACATCGGATTTCACGTATTTGCTCGACACGATATTGGAAGTGATTCCCGCACCAAAACAAGTGGAAGGAACGACACAGATGAGAATCACCTCGCTTGACTATTCTTCTTATATAGGTAGAATCGCTGTCGGAAGAATTGCCCGCGGAACGTTGATTGGCGGACAAAACGTGTCGTTGGTGAAACGCGACGGAACTATCGTGAAATCAAAAATCAAGGAATTATATACGTTCGAAGGTTTGGGAAAGGAAAAAATCAAAACCGAGGTACAATGTGGCGAAATCTGCGCAATTGTCGGTTTAGAGGGTTTTGACATTGGCGACACGGTTGCCGATTTCGAAAATCCCGAAGCTCTTCCTGCAATCACGATTGACGAGCCAACTATGTCGATGGTGTTTACCAACAACGATTCGCCGTTCTTTGGAAAAGAAGGAAAATTTGTAACATCTCGCCACTTGCGTGAACGTTTGTACAAAGAATTGGAGAAAAATCTTGCACTTCGCATAGAAGAAACTGGTGCAGCCGACTCATTCAACGTTTTCGGTCGTGGAATCATGCACTTGTCGGTGTTGATTGAAACAATGCGTCGTGAAGGTTACGAGATGCAAATCGGTCAGCCACAGGTAATTATAAAAGAAATCGACGGACAGAAATGTGAGCCAATGGAACAAGTGACCGTTCACGTTCCCGAACGTCTTTCTGGAAAAGTAATTGAATTGATTACGCAGCGTAAGGGCGAGATGAAAAATATGATTTCGAAAAACGATCGTGTTCATCTTGAATTTACCATTCCTTCGCGAGGTTTGATTGGACTTACCAGCAGTATGCTTACCGCTACCGAAGGAGAGGCCGTCATTTCACACATTTTCACGGGCTTTGAACCATGGAAAGGCGAAATGCCGAACAAAAACAATGGTGCCTTGATTGCAATGGAAACGGGACAAACGTTTGCATACGCAATTGACAAGTTGCAAGATAGAGGAACATTCTTTATTGAACCAGGCGAAGAAGTGTATGCTGGTCAAGTGATTGGCGAACACGTTCGCGAAAACGACTTGGTTATCAACGTTTGCAAGAGCAAAAAACTTACGAATATGCGTGCTTCAGGCTCCGACGAAAAAGTTGCCATTGCTCCGGCAAAGAAAATGTCGCTCGAAGAATGTATGGAATATATCCGTAAAGACGAGTATTTGGAAGTAACACCGAAATCACTCCGCTTGCGAAAAATTATTCTTGACGAAAACGAACGCAAACGCGAAAAGAAGAGTGCAGAGAATAACTAAACTGCATTTCCTTTGTTGGATTCGTAAAAATATTCGTTTTTGTTATAATTGACGAAACAGCAGTATTCGACATTTCAAAGAATCAAACATATAGTGTTCTGGGTAAAACATTGTATGTGTATTTCCCTTATGCAAAATTATACACTGTTTTAGGTACTGAAATTCCGTTGGTTAATGGTTCTGTAGAACTAAAAGCATCCGTATATATACTTGTAAATGGAAATGAAACACAGAAAATAATAATCAATAAGAAAGATTAACTAAAAAGTAAGAGCAATGAATACAACGCATCAATTAGTCTTTGCGAGAAACTGAAATATTCCTATCTTTGTGACAAACAAAAAAATCAATACTATGCCACGAGCAAGAAACAAGGAAGATTTATTGAAATTCGCAGCGGAAAATTATGCGAAGTTGATGGAATTGATTTCAAACATGACTGAAGATCAAATGAATTCACCATTTGATTTTTCGGGCGATGCAAGTAAAAAAGAAGCACACTGGGGACGTGACAAAAACGTTCGCGACGTGCTAATCCACTTGTATGAATGGCATCAACTGATGATACAATTCGTTCAAAACAACACAAACAGCAAAATCATCCGTCCGTTTTTGCCGGCAGAATATTCGTGGAAAACCTACGGGGCAATGAACGTGATGTTTTGGAACCGCCATCAAAACACAAGTCTTGATGATGCTAAAAAAATGCTTGCCGAAAGCCACACAAAAGTCATCGCCCTTGCCGAAAACTACAGAAACGAGGAATTGTTCACCAAGAAACATTTCCCATGGACTGGCACAAGCGACTTGGGCTCCTACTTTGTAAGCACCACCGCAAGCCATTACGACTGGGCTATTAAAAAGATAAAATTGCATTGCAAAAAAGTGGGGTAGAGAAAAATAGTATAATCCATTCTTCGTATTTTTTTTTTTCTTACTTTAGCACACGAAAATAAAAACCGAAAGGTTGATAGATTTGTTTAACAATTTTAACGTATAAAAAATGATTAGTTACAAAGATCTTGGCTTGGTGAACACAAAAGAAATGTTTGCTAAAGCAATCAACGGAGGTTATGCAATTCCTGCATTCAACTTCAACAACATGGAGCAACTTCAAGCTATCATCATGGCTTGTGCTGAACAAAAATCTCCAGTTATCCTTCAAGTTTCTAAAGGTGCGCGTCAATACGCTAACCAAACATTGCTTCGCTACATGGCTGAAGGTGCTGTTGCGTATGCAAAAGAATTGGGTTGGGAACATCCACAAATCGTTCTTCACCTTGACCACGGTGATTCTTTCGAACTTTGCAAGAGCTGTGTTGACATGGGCTTCTCTTCTGTAATGATTGACGGTTCATCTCTTCCTTACGACGAAAACGTGGCTTTGACAAAGAAAGTTGTTGAATACGCTCACAAATATGATGTTACTGTAGAAGGCGAACTTGGCGTTTTGGCTGGTGTTGAAGACGAAGTTCAAGCTGAAGAATCACACTACACAAAACCAGAAGAAGTTATCGACTTCGTTACAAAAACAGGTTGCGATTCATTGGCAATCTCTATCGGTACTTCTCACGGTGCTTACAAATTCAAACCGGAACAATGTACTCGTAATGCAGAAGGTAAATTAGTTCCTCCTCCATTGGCATTCGACGTTTTGGCTGAAATCGAAAAGAAACTTCCTGGTTTCCCAATCGTGCTTCACGGTTCTTCTTCGGTTCCTCAAGACGAAGTTGACACTATCAACAAATACGGAGGTAAACTTCCTGATGCAGTTGGTATTCCAGAAGAACAATTGCGTAAGGCAGCTAAGTCGGCAGTTTGCAAAATCAATATCGACTCCGACAGCCGTTTGGCTATGACAGCTGCTATCCGTAAGACATTTGCTGAAAAACCGGGAGAATTCGACCCACGTAAATATCTTGGTCCAGCTCGTGACAATATGAAGAAAATGTACACTCACAAAATCGTGAACGTACTTGGTTCTAACGGAAAAGCTGAATAAGAATAGTTTGAACTATAGATAAAGAGATGTCCTCAAAAGGACATCTCTTTTTTTTTTTATAAGAGTGTTGGCGGTTTTAGTCGCAGTCACTTTGTAGGACAAAATGTCAGTCGTTTTTGCACCATTTAGGTCATTTTGTCTTAAATAACCAATTGGCAATCAATTTGATATGATACATGCAAAAATTTGTAAGTTGTAATTTAAAATAAATGTATCATGGACTTCAATCAATTAACAATCAAAGCACAAGAGGTTATGCAGCAAGCGGTTCATATTGCCGAAGCGAATAACCAGCAAGCAGTAGAAACGGGGCATTTGCTAAAAGCTTTGTTTGAAAAAGCTGATAGCATCACGTCGTTCGTTTTCAAGAAACTTGATGTGAATGAAAACGCCGTGAAAACTGTCCTTGATAAAATCATTGCTTCCTACCCGAAGGTTTCGGGTGGCGAGCCATATCTGTCATCGAATGCCAACAAGGTGATTCGCGAAGCGGAAAATCAGCTCAGGGCGTTTGGTGACCAATATGTTTCGGTGGAACATATCTTAATTGGTATCTTTAAATGTGGCGACCAAACGTCACAGTTGTTGAAAGACAACGGCGTGACCGAAAAGAATTTGATTGCCGCCATTCAAGAATTGCGTAAGGGAAGCAAAGTGACTTCGCAGTCTGCCGAAGACACCTACAATGCGTTGCAGCGGTTTGCAATCAATTTGAACGCACAAGCCCGTGCGGGAAAACTCGACCCTGTAATTGGTCGTGACGACGAGATTCGTCGTGTGTTGCAGATTCTTTCGCGTCGTACCAAAAACAATCCTATCCTGATTGGTGAGCCGGGCGTTGGTAAGACTGCCATTGCCGAAGGTTTGGCACATCGTATTATTAAAGGTGATGTGCCCGATAATCTAAAGTCAAAGCAGATTTTCTCGCTTGATATGGGTGCGTTGATTGCTGGTGCAAAATATAAGGGCGAATTTGAGGAACGTTTGAAATCGGTTGTCAATGAGGTGATTGCATCGAATGGTGAAATTATTCTTTTCATCGACGAAATCCACACCTTGGTCGGTGCTGGCAAAAGCGACGGCGCAATGGATGCGGCAAATATCCTGAAACCTGCTCTTGCCCGTGGTGAACTTCGTGCCATAGGTGCCACGACGCTGGACGAGTATCAAAAGTATTTTGAAAAGGATAAGGCGCTTGAACGTCGTTTCCAAACTGTCACGATTGATGAGCCTACGGTGGAAAATGCCGTGTCGATTCTTCGTGGTTTGAAGGAACGCTACGAAAATCACCACAAGGTTCGTATTCTTGACGAGGCAATTGTGGCTGCCGTGGAACTTTCCCACAGATACATTACAAGTCGTTTCTTGCCCGATAAGGCAATAGACTTGATGGACGAGGCCGCTGCAAAATTGCGTATGGAAATGAACTCCGTTCCCGAAGAAATTGATGAACTGAACCGGAAGATCCGTCAGTTGGAAATTGAACGCGAAGCCATAAAACGTGATGGCAAAACTGCTCGTACCGAAACGATTGACAAGCAAATCGCCGATTTGCAGTCGGAGTTGACGAAGTATATGGCGACGTGGAATTCGGAAAAGGAAATTGTTGCTAAAATTCACTCCAATAATCAGGAGATTGAAAACTTGAAATTTGAGGCTGAACGTGCTGAACGTGACGGTGATTATGGCAAAGTTGCCGAAATCCGTTACGGAAAGTTAAAGACGCTCGAAGAGGAGTCGAAGAAACTTGCTGAGGATTTGAAGGAAAAACAGGTCAATGGTGGCTTGATTGACGAGGAAGTTTCGGCTGACGATATTGCCGATGTGGTTTCACGTTGGACAGGAATTCCTGTAAGTAAGATGTTGCAAGCCGAAAAGGATAAGTTGCTGAATCTTGAGACCGAGTTACACAAACGTGTAGTCGGGCAGGACGAGGCGATTGCCGCCGTGGCCGACGCGGTTCGTCGTAGCCGTGCAGGTTTGCAAGATGAGAAACGACCGATTGGCTCATTCATCTTCTTGGGAACCACGGGTGTGGGTAAGACGGAATTGGCAAAGGCATTGGCAGAATTTTTGTTCGATGATGAGAACTTGATGACGCGTATTGATATGTCTGAATATCAGGAACGTCACTCTGTTTCCCGTTTGATTGGTGCGCCTCCGGGATACGTCGGTTACGATGAGGGTGGTCAGTTGACCGAAGCCGTTCGTCGTAAACCGTATTCGGTTGTGTTGCTCGACGAGATTGAAAAGGCACACCCCGATGTGTTCAACATCCTGTTGCAAGTGCTCGACGATGGACAACTTACCGATAACAAGGGTAGAACGGCAAGTTTCAAGAACACTATCATCATAATGACTTCGAACATTGGCTCCGACATTATTCAGGAACGTTTTGAGCAAATGAACGAGTCGAATAAGATGGAGACAATTGAAAACACTAAAAACGAGGTTTTCAATTTGCTGAAAAAGAGCGTGAGACCAGAATTTTTGAACAGAATTGACGAAACGATTATGTTCACTCCGTTGACGCAAAAAGACATCACGTCGATTGTTCGTATGCAGTTCAACCGTCTTGTTCAACGTCTTGCTGCTATGGATATACAGATTGAAATAACCGAAAATGCAGTGAATGAACTTGCTCGTCTGGGCTACAATCCGCAATTCGGAGCTCGTCCTGTAAAACGTATCATTCAGAAGGAGTTGCTTAACGAACTTTCAAAGAAATTGCTTTCTGGCGAAGTCGTGAAGGATTCAAAAATTTTGGTTGATGTGGAAAACGAACAAATTGTTTTCAGAAACGCATAAAAGAATAGAACAATTTATTCAAAAGTAATAATAGTAAAAAGTCCAATCCTTTCGGGGTTGGACTTTTTATCGTTACATTTAGGCTTCCTCGAACTCGTCTTTCCCTACGCTACAAAGCGGACAAGTCCAATCTTCCGGTAAATCTTCAAACGCTGTTCCTGCTGCGATTCCGTTATCAGGGTCGCCCACTTCTGGGTCGTACTCGTAGCCACATACTTTACAAACATATTTTTTCATACGTGCAAATTTTAAAAGTTTATCATTTTTGTCTATTGCAAATCTAAACATATATCTGAAATGACAACGGATTATTTTTATATTTGTGTCATAAAATTTGATTACGATGAATACATCTTTACAAAACGACGTGATTTATATAGGCGTTGACGATTTAGACATAGATTTATTTGAAAGTCAGTACATTGTACCAGAAGGAATGGCGTACAATTCATATATTATTATGGATAAGAAGATTGCCATAATGGATACAGTGGATGTTCGAAAAGGCGAGGAGTGGAAGGCAAATCTGCAGTCTGCTCTTGCAGGAAAAGAACCCGATTATTTGGTCGTTCAGCATTTGGAGCCAGACCATTCCGCTCTTGTGAATTGGGTACTTTCAACTTATAAAAAAATCACATTGGTGGCGAGCGCCAAGGCTATTCAGATGTTGCCTCAGTTTTTTGAAAATATTGACCTAGACGGACGAACAATGGCTGTGAAAGACGGCGATGTACTTTCTTTGGGAGAACATTCGTTGCAGTTCGTTACGGCTCCTATGGTACATTGGCCAGAGGTGATTATGTCGTTTGACCCAATAGACGGTGCCTTGTATAGTGCCGATGCCTTCGGAAAATTCGGCGCTTTGTCGAAATGTGGATTTTATGGAAAGGATGATGATGACTGGAGTTGTGAAGGAAGAAGATATTATTTCAACATTGTCGGGAAATATGGTGTTCCCGTGCAGACGCTTCTTAAAAAAGTAGGTGGTTTTCCTATCAAAACCATTCGTCCGCTTCACGGACCAATTTTGGAAAGCGATTTAGGTTCGTACATTTCGTTGTACGACACGTGGAGCAAGTACGAAGTGGAGACCGAAGGTGTTTTCATTGCGTGTGCCTCTATTCACGGAGGTACGTTGGAGGCTGCAAACAAGTTGGCTGAAATTCTCCAACAAAAAGGTGCCAAACGTGTGGTTGTGAGTGATTTATGTCGTTCCGACATTGCAGAAAATGTAGAAGATGCATTCCGTCATTCAAAAATGATTGTCGCTGCCTCGTCATACGACGGAGGTGTGTTTACGCCGATGTATGATTTCCTTCATCGCTTACAAATCAAAGGATATTGCAATAGAAAAGTTGCCATTGTCGAGAATGGCTCGTGGGCTCCGTCGGCTGGTCGAACTATGAAAGAATTGCTTTCGACCATGAAAGGCGTTGAGGTTGTTGAGCCTATGGTGACTATCCGTAGCAGAATGAAAAAAAGTGATATGCCGGCAATGGAACAACTGGCAGAAAAAATGTTGTAAAACTTGAACTATGAATCCTTATGTACATACCGTAAATTATTACGAGACCGATAAGATGGGCGTAACGCACCATTCCAACTACATCCGTTTTATGGAAGAAGCACGGATTGATTTTTTAAACCAAATTGGCTATGGTTTTGAACGAATGGAGGCTGATGGCATAGTTTCGCCAGTAACGGCACTGACCTTTGAGTTTAAAAAGTCAACAACTTTTGCCGACAAAATCACGATAGAATTGTCGGTTGAGAAATGTTCCACACTCAAATTGGTTTTTGGATATACAATGAAAGTTGACGGAAAATTGGTCGGAACAGGTACGAGTACGCATTGTTTCTTTGAAAACGGAAAACTCGTTTCTCTGGAAAGTCGCTATCCTGAGTTGTATGGGATTTTGTTGAAGATGGAG
>JAEEGH010028175.1_pt1 | contig 11072 bp, 11 predicted proteins | sample 9134181 | NCBI WGS metagenome assembly JAEEGH01 (sample SAMN16246544, study PRJNA631951) | gut metagenome | biome: gut microbiome; feature: rumen; material: DP-attached | host: Bos | place: Iran: Karaj | collected 2018-10
AGGCCGGCACCATCGAGCAAATCAACGTCACGCCCGTATCCAAGTGGGCGTTTATCCTGGCCAAGCTCATTCCCTACTGGCTCATCGCGCTGTTTGTCATCACCGTCTGCCTGCTTTTGGCCTGGCTCGTCTATGGCCTCACCCCCGCCGGTCCCGTGTGGCTCGTCTACGTGCTCGCCATGCTGCTGGCACTGTTCTTCTCGTCGTTCGGCCTCATCATCTCAAACTACAGCGACACCATGCAACAGGCCATGTTCGTCATGTGGTTCTTCGTGGTCAGCCTCATGCTGCTCTCAGGACTTTTCACCCCCACACGCTCCATGCCACAGTGGGCTTACCTGACCACCTACATCAACCCCATGCACTACTTCATCGATGCCATCCGCACAGTCTTCATCCGGGGCGGTACGTTCCAGCACATCGCCCACCAGGTATTCGCCCTGCTCGCCATCGGCCTTTTCATGGCCGTCTGGGCTGTCCAGAGCTACAAGAAAAACAGTTAGGAAAAAAATCAGAATGGCTGAATGGTGATGCCAAACACCATCTGGGCGGTCTGCAGATAGGGATTGACATTCAGCTCAGCGAAGACGGGCATCTTCGAGAACCCGATGTCGAGCGTCTTCGTGGCGCGCAGTGCAGCCTCCACGCAGGCGAAGCCCTCGGCGTAATAGTAGTTGTAGTCATACTTACCCGTATAGTAGCCGTTCTCCACCTTCGGTATGCGCTCGCCGGCACTCTCGAAGGGAGTGAAGCCGCCACGCAGCTGCCAGTCGACACCGCCCAGGCTGAAGGGTACGCCTAACTCAATATAGGTACTGTAGGCACGGTCGCCGTTCCACTTACGGTCCCTGCCCCAGAAGACCGTATAGGCCTGCAGACTGAAATACTTACAGGTATAGCCGATGTTGCCCTCCAACTGGTGGGCACCCTCCTTCTCGACGTGCAGGTAACGGTTGTTCTCGTCGATGCCAGTTTCCCAATAGTCGGTAACGCCAATATTGACGCCCCAGCGCTCGTAGCCGAGGGTAACATCTATTTCCTGCGTGTCGTCGGACGAAAAACCGGTACTGCCAAAGACACCCAACGACAGTCCCTGCCAGCTCGCCGACATACTGGGCTGTATGGAGAATCCGCCACGGTCCTGTCCGCGCCATATATAATGGCTGATGACGTCGGCACCAACAGTTCCTTCTACCCTTTTCTGGGCACTGGCCGTCGTCGGCGCAGTCAACACAATCATGGCTACAAGAGCCTTAAACACGATATTTTTCATCCTTCTTCTGTATGTTTTCTTCATTTTGGCTGCAAAGGTACAAAAAAAAAGAGAAATGAGAAATGAGAAATGAGAAATAATTCGTAACTTTGCATCCAAAACTAAAAGAACACGACATGCAAGAGACAAGACAGAACAAGATAGCCCGCCTGCTGCAGAAAGAGCTGAGCATCATTTTCCAGGAGCAGACACGTGCCATGCACGGCGTAATGGTCAGCGTGACGCGGACTAAAATTTCGCCCGACCTCAGCATCTGCACCGCCTACCTGAGCATCTTCCCCTCGGAGCGGGGCGAGGAGCTGCTGCAGAACATCGAGCTGAACCTGAAGTCAATACGCTATGCCCTGGGACAGCGCGTCCGCAACCAGCTGCGCATCGTCCCCGAGCTGCGCTTCTTCTTAGACGACTCGCTCGACTACATCGACCGCATTGACGAACTGTTGAAAAGACCCACCCCCAACCCCTCCCAGAATGGAGGGGAATAATTACCAACAGCGTATCATGGAGAATCATGGCAGCAAGCATATTACTCCCCTCCATATAGGGAGGGGGCGGTGGTGGGTCTCTTTCTACATAGCCCGACGCTATCTCTTCTCGAAGAAGTCGACACATGCCATCAACGTCATCAGCGGCATCTCCGTGGTGGGTGTCGCCGTGGCCACAATGGCACTGGTGGTGACGCTCAGCGTCTTTAACGGGTTCCACGACCTCGTGGCCTCGTTCCTCACGTCGTTCGACCCGCAGCTGAAGGTGACGCCCGTCAAGGGCAAGAGCGTAGCCGCCGACGCCCCCCGGCTGACGCAGATACGCGAACTGCCACAGGTGGACGTGGCCACCGAGTGTTTAGAGGATCAGGCCCTGGCCCTCTATAACGGCCATCAGGCCATGGTGACGCTGAAGGGCGTCGACGACAACTTCGACCAGCTGACGCATATCGGTGAGATTCTGGTGGGCGACGGACAGTTCGAGCTCCATGCGGCCGACATGCACTACGGCCTGCTCGGCATACGTCTGGCCGAGACGCTGAACACGGGCTACACCTACGACCAGCCACTGAAGATCTTTGCCCCACGCCGTGAGGGCCAGTTCGACATGAGTGCCCCCGAGGAGTCGTTCATCGAAGACGAGCTCTACTCGCCAGGCGTGCTCTTCTGCGTACACCAGGCAAAATACGACAAGAACTTCATCATCACTTCTTTGGGATTCGCGCGCCGCGTTTTCGAGCAGCAGGGCATGGTATCGTCGCTGGAGCTGCGCCTGAAGCCCGGCAGCGACTTCGAATCGGTGAAGTCGGAGATGAAGAAGATTGCCGGCGACGACTTCTACGTGAAGGACCGTTTCGAGCAGCAGGACGAGACGTTCAAGATTATGAAGATTGAAAAGCTGATAGCCTACATCTTCCTGACGTTCATCCTCGTCGTGGCCTGCTTCAACATCATCGGCTCGCTGTCGATGCTGATTATCGACAAGAAGGACGACGTCGTCACCCTGCGCAACCTCGGCGCCTCCGACAAGGTGATTACGCGCATCTTCCTGTTCGAGGGACGCCTCATCTCCGCCCTCGGCGCCGTCATCGGCATCTGCATCGGCCTGTTGCTCTGCTGGCTGCAGCAGACCTACGGGCTGGTGAAGCTCGGCTCCAGCAGCGGTTCGTTCATCATCAACGCCTACCCTGTCAGCGTCCATCCCGAGGACATCCTGCTCATCTTCGTGACGGTCATCGCCGTCGGCTTCCTCGCCGTCTGGTATCCCGTCCGCTACTTCTCACGCCGACTGCTCAGCTAAGGTTCACTCATGCTGCGGCTCATCGTCACTTCTCCAGCACGGTATTCTTAACTTCCACCGGCTCGTGCATGAACAGCTGCGCCTGCTCCTTGAACTTGTCGGGGTTCTCAGTTGTCAGGTAGTGTACGGTGGCGCCCCTTGAGCAACGCTGCTCAATCTGCGAATGACGCTCAAGATAACGCTGCAGGCTGTCGGCCACATACTCCCCCTGCGGCACAACGCGCACGCCATGGGGCAGATACTTCAGAATCTTGGGCATCAGCAGCGGATAGTGGGTGCAGCCCAAAATGAGACAGTCAATCGCGGGGTCGAGGCGCATAATCTCGTCGATGCGTTTCTTCACGAAATAGTCGGCACCGGGCGAGTCGGCCTCGTTGTACTCTACCAGCGGCACCCAGAAAGGACAGGCCACACCCGACACCTGTATGTCAGGCCACAGTTTCTGGATCTCCAGCTTGTAGCTCTCGCTGCGGATAGTGCCCTCGGTGGCGAGCACACCCACGTGACGGCTCTCGGTGAGCCGTCCGATGACCTCAGCCGTCGGGCGGATAATGCCCAGCACGCGGCGCTCAGCGTCCCATAGCGGCAGGTCATGCTCCTGAATGGTGCGCAAGGCCTTGGCCGAGGCAGTGTTACAGCCCAGGATGACGAGGTGGCAACCCATCTCGAAGAGCTTGGCGACAGCCTGCCGCGTAAACTCATAGACCACGTCGAACGAGCGCGGACCATAGGGTGCACGCGCATTGTCGCCCAGATACAGATAATCGTATTCGGGTAGCAGCTGGCGTATACCGTGCAGGATGGTCAGTCCGCCGTAGCCGCTGTCGAAGATGCCAATGGGGCCGGGACTACTTGAAAGCATCTTTCACAAGCTGGTTGATATCGTCGCCCATGGCGGGGTTGATGAAAGGCACAGCACCCGCGTCGGTATTGAGGATGAAGGCGTAGCCGCGCTCATGGCCTATCTTCGACAAGGCGGCCTCTAACCGTTCTCTGAGCGGAGCCATCGCCTTAGCCTCAGCCTCAGCCAGTTCCTGCCGGCCCTGAGCCTTGAAGCTGACATTGTGTTCAAGCAGTTCTTTGAGTTCTGTCTGTCGCTTGCGCAGGATGGTCTCCGGGAAGTCGCGTTGACCCTCCAAAAACTCCTCATACTTCAGGTTGAAGTCCTGCTCCACTCGCTTCAGCTCGGCCTCATACTGCGACCGCATGTTTGCCAGCGTATTCTTCACAAGCGTATAGCCCGGCATGGCAACAAGGACGCTGTCGTAGCTAAGATAGCCAAAACGAAGCTGGAGTGGGGTATCCTGCTGCGCCTGAGCAGTTGTCAGCACGAGACTGGCAAATATCATTAAAACTATTCTTTTCATTTTCTTTTTCCTTTCTTGCGGGCAAAGGTAATCATTTTTTGTGAATTGACCATTTATTTCTCATATTTTTTCTCACATTATTCTTTCTACCGTTGTCACCAACTCTTCACAAGGCTTGCAATTAGATGACAATCAGCGCAGTACGGTGAAAGGTTACTTTCGGGCAAAAAGAGGCGGGTTATGGCTGATTGGCGGCAGGCTTTTGTGTTGCTGACCTAGGTCAGCAACACAAAAGGCGGCTCCAAACGGGGTGAATGGCGGCTCCAAACGGGGTGAATGGCGGCTCCAAACGGGGTGAATGGCGGCTCCAAACGGGGTGAATGGCGGCTCCAAACGGGGTGAATGGCGGCTCCAAACGTATCGGATAGCGGCTCCAAACGTATCGGAAGGCAGCGGGTTGACGGGACACAAATGCCGTAAAGCAACTATTCACCATAACGCGCTGTCTTACAGCGATATAGATAAAAAGTGAATAGTACGCAATGACCTTGCAGGTCGAGAAAGAACTGTCTATTCACAGAAAAACTTGCATCGCTTGTCAGCGGTGCAGGCCATAAAGGGTTTTAATTAAGATTTTACTTCAGTCCTAACTTCTGCTTCACCTGGGCGGTGACGTCGGTAGAGAGGGTGGTCGAGATGTAGGGAATGCCGGCACCCATCTCCATGATATAGACGTAGCCGCCGGTCTGACCGACGGACTTGATGGCGTCGATAACCTTGGTAGGATTGGAGTATCAAGCTGCGCCTACATTGTCATATTTGAAAAACAGACAAATATCAATAAATCTTCTCACTCTTCTTTAGTTTGAATTGATTATTTACGGTCATTAACAATGCTTTTCTTACATTTTTCCTTTACCGACCTAATACGGTGAAACGGGCTTTTGCCTCATTGTCGCTAATCCTCAATTTTAAATATCCTGATTTATAACAGTCAAAAACGTTAGAAATAATCGTTTCAACAAGATTGCAAATAGCTGAAACCCCAATAACAGTTGAATACTTATCTTCTTTTCTATCAAAATCTCCATTCCAATCTGTTTCTGGTAATTTAACTGCATCTGCTAAATCAGAAAAGGATAAGATAAATATATGCTGTTCTTTTTTAGGTTTACCAGTACTCTTTCTTGATTCAGTAGCTAAACCAAAATTATGCGCCAACGTGTTTCTTAAGTCTATTAATGCATCTATTTGGGCTTTATCTAAAGATGAGAATGATTCCAAGGCTCGCCCAATACCCTTTTTATTTGATGCTTTTTCTATATTATCAAAAACACACCCTAAACAATCTAGGGCAATCAAATACATGGCAATACCTGCAAAAAAGAGTTCATCCTCAAGCCTACGCGATAAAACATCATCCTTCATTAGTACATTTACTTCCATTTCTCTAATACCCTCTGCTTCACCTGTTAAAACATTTCTCCCTGTAAGGTATCGAGCACTTCTTAACGCCATCACAAAACAGCTTTTACGATTATTCTCTTTTTTTATGCCTAAAATAGTTTCAATCATTTCATCTTAGATTTTAATATAAAAACGGGAAAGATATTCCATTAATCACAAACTCCACCTTTATGTGGTCTACTTTCTTGTATTTAATATTAAAGAATCCCGAGTACTCTACTTGATCCTGTATTGTGTTATTTTTTACATAGCCTTCATTTAGTTGCTGACGGATTTCATATTGACCAGCTGCATGTCTTTCCACATTTGCTCTTGCATTTTGCTGAGCAGCATACGCTGCAGCCCCATTATAAGATTCTGTATGAGCTTTGCCATATGTGGTTGTATAGGCAGAACCATAAGCGTTTGCATAGCCATAAGTATTACCTGCATATCCATAAGCAGATGCGTAAGCTGATGTATGTGAATTACCATTATATGTTGTAGTCGAACTTGAATAACCTGCATTATTCGCAGCCATACCTTCGCCTAATGCAACCCAGAAATTACTCCATGCCTGTTTGTTCGCAACTTTCTTATCGTATTCGTATGATGACAATATTTCCAAAGGAATCGTTTTCGATATTTGTCCATCTTTAACTACATAGCCTTCTGCAGAAACTCTATTTAGAGCAAACAATATACTTTTACCACTGAAATTCTGCAAATCCATATTTACAGTAAAATACTTGCCATATTGTTTTACCGCTTGAATATACATAGTCAAGACAATGCCCTTTGACTTAACATATTGGATTAAGACATTGTTCTTTAGATACATACCTCTTTCTCTTGGTATTGGATAATCTTCGACCATTTTGTCTAAATTAACGAATTCGGTAACCTGTTTTGTGTCAGGCTCTATCCCATAGATATTATAGGCATTAGGGTTCTGTTCATTCTCGATAATATCAAAAGTTACTCCATTGGGGATCTTCTTAAATTCTAAGGCAAAACGATGTTCCTGTCCTGCATGATCAAAAAGCATTCTAATATCTTCTGCTTCGGAGCCGATAGGCATATTTATGCTATTAAGTAGAGGGTATGTCTTATTATCTCCTTTAACTCTAATATACGTTTTGTCACCTATGTTTGAGATGAAATCATTACTAGGACTTGTCAACTTTAAGTACACGAATGTGCTTGACTCACGATTGTCAACTTGCAAAACTTCCATACCTTGAGGTTTCTGTGCAACGCTTACCTTGTTGTACTGAGCAAACGAACTCATTGCACCTGATAAAATAGTGCAAAATAGAAAAAATCTCTTCAAGTTATTCATATGTTATCATATTTAAATTGTCCTACCAGCACCAATAGGACTTGTTATTTGTAGAAGCGTGGCACTGATATACCACTTCTTCAATCGGAGGTCGTGAGAATTACCTTGTCAGCAGATGTAGTAACCAGTCCACGCTATACGCGCGAACCGCCACACTTTCTTGCTGACTTTGGAAGTTTCTCACGTTTCCGATTACAAGAAAAGCATAACGCTTCGTTATTTCAATATGTTTTGCAAAAATGGCATTATTGCCACAATGCTTTGCAAAGATAAGCAAAATTTCTGTAACTTGGTACGTTAGAGGTCATTCTTTTCTCCAATTTTAGAAAATTTTGATTAAATTGTCTGTATAGGCACCTCAGTTTTTGGTAATTCTCTTTTTTTTATCTTTGCACACAGTTATGGAGAAGAAATTGTATTTGGAGAATAACTTGAAGAACCTATCTCTTATCAGAAATGTAGAGTCTTCATATTCATCGTGATTCTTAAGTGTTGTTAAATATTCGCATGTAATCAGCATTTTTTTATCTAAAATCATGCAAAATCCAAAATAAAGTTGTATTTTTGCAGGAAATCTACAAAATTTAGAGCATAATGATACTAAAAATCGAATTTGAGAATTTCTTCTCTATCAGAGACAGAATCAGAATTGACTTCAGGGCAGCAAATATCAACACAACACTTGCCCGAGAGTTGAGCCACAATGTTATGGAGTGGAAAGGCGTGCCTGTGCTTAAATCGGTTGGACTGTTTGGCCCCAATGCTTCAGGTAAGTCGAATATTTTAAAAGCTATCACTTTTTGCTGTAGAATGATTCTGGAGTCTCACCTCCATAACGAGGGCGTGACCTTCAATTTCGAGCCATTTAAGTTCGATGGCTGGCAGAATAAACCTAGCAAATTTTTGATTGACTTTGTATGCGAGGATGTGGAATACGAATATTCCTTTGAACTTACTCGTGAGCGTATACTCAGCGAGAGTCTATACTATTATCCCGTTGGCAGGAGGGCCAAAGTGTTTGTACGTGACGCAGAGGGAAAATACAGCTTTGGTACCAGTGTGATGGTAAAGCCTTCGGATGTGGCCACTAACACCAGTGTGAAGAATCTGTTCCTAAGTCGTGCTAGTTCCATGAATCGTGAGATTGCCCAAAAGCTTTATCGCTATTTCATGAATCAATTCCTTCTTGGACTCGTAAATGTGAATGATATGATGGTGCTGGATAGTTTCAACACTTACAAGAAAGTTATCCTTAAGGCTCTTGAGATAAGCGATACGGATATTACCGATATAGAGGCAAGGAAAGAACAAGTTCCTGCCCCTGTAGCTATTCCTGGACCGCCTGAACTGTCATACAAGTTGGTAGATGTACTCCGATTCAAGACATTCCACCGCAATCAGAAGGATGTCATGTTTGACATGGACATGGAAGAGTCCAACGGTACACGGAAGTTGTTCCAAATACTAATTCGTCTTTTGGATGTTGTGAAGAATAAGAAGGGCATCATCATGGATGAGTTTGATATGGGACTTGATACTTGCCTTGCTGATTTTATCTTGGATTTGATTCATGCTTCTGAAAGTAGTCAATTGCTGTTTACCTCGCATAACACGAACCTGATTGATGTGAGGAGGTTAAGACGTGACCAAATCGTGTTTGTCAATAAGACCGAAGAAGGGACAACTGATGTGTATTCTTTATACGACTTTAAGGACTTCCGTGAGAACATGGATGCAGAGAAAGGCTATTTGCAAGGACGCTTTGATGCCGTACCATATGTTGATTCTTCTGTTTCAAGTATTAAACAATTGTTGGAAGGCTGATCATGGCAAGCAAAAGAGAACCATCTCCATCTATGAGGATGCGCAAAATCGCTCTTGTCATCTGCGAGGGCGAAACGGAAGAACGCTATATCAACCTTCTGAAAAAGTGGTACAAGTCGCCCATTAGGATTGTATCTCACATTGAAGGGACAAAGATTACACAGTCTCTAGTTGACAATCGCACCAGGGAACTAAAACTCTCAAAATATGATAAGGTGCATACGTTCTTGATGTACGACATGGATGTGCCATCTATCAATGAGAAGCTGTTGGCATGCAAAGCAGAGAAACTGCTTAGTAATCCCTGTTTTGAGATATGGCTACTGCTTCATGCAAAAGATCAGAAGACAGCAATCACAACAGATGCACTCATCAAAGAACTGAAGAAGAGTGCGACAGTCTGGAAGAATTATGCGAAGACGGACTTTACAAATACGCAAGAAGCTTTTCTGAAGAATAGCACTGACATTGCCGCTGAAAGAGCAAAGAGACTAAAAGAACTTCAAAATCCATCAACCGGCATATACAAACTAATAGAATTGATAAATGGTATGAAGTAGGGCTATATGAGATCCGTTTTAGATTTATCATACGTAAAGGCTTTTAGATATTTCATGGAACCCTCGAACTATTGTTCTATGGATTTGCCTATTTATATTAATTTCAAGCCTGTTTTAGACTATGTAGAACAACATGTTGGTAATTGGAAAATAGTTGCAGGTGAAGAGAATACATCTTTATGGAACAACGATTGGGTGAAAGATGAACTTAAGGTAGGCTTTCCTCAACAACAAATATGTACCAATTGGATTAGGGATAACTTTACTCCTGTGATTAACATTGATGAAGTTTCTTTATTTGCTATTTATTGATAAGCGATTTCATGTTTGCTTACTATACAAAACATATATTTGTTAAAATTAGATAGGGGTGCAGACGAAATTGATCTGCACCTCTATTTTTATCTTTTCCACTCTACAGATTTTATGTTTATAGTACCGCAAACATATATCCACGGTACTACGAATATACATTCATGGTACTGCAAACTTATGTTCACAATACCATGAACGTAAATTTTCACGTGAGAAAAAAACTTTCTGATTTCACAAAAAGGAATCGTTCAAACTCACTTTCGAAGTTAGGGGTTAGCACACCCTGCCCCATCGCCTCGTCAATCTCTGTCATCGACCAGAAACGGCCACCGTCCAGTTCATCCTTTGAGGGCTGAACAAGTCCGTCATAGATGGTACGGTTCACGTACACCAGTTCACGTTCGCGTTTGCTGTCGAACACGTATTTGCCAATAAATTCAGGCACGAAGTCCGTAATACCCAACTCCTCACGCACCTCTCGACGCAACGCCTCTTCAGGTGTCTCGCCGTAGTCTATATGTCCACCTACAGCCGTATCCCACTTACCTGGCTGAATATCCTTCCACTCTGGTCGCTTCTGCAGATACAGCTCGCCCTGGCTGTTAAACACATGCAGATGTACCACTGCATGCAACAGTCGCGCCCCGTTATGACACTCGCCGCGCGTCGCCTGTCCTATGACGGTTCCATCCTCGTCAACAATCGGGAACTGTTCTTGTTCATTATCTTTCATTGTCTCTAGCTTGTTATGGTCACACGGTGTCTTGGACACTAATATCGTTTGCAAAATTAAGCATTTATTTCTATCCACACAAAAAACGGTATAAAATATTTGGCTTTTCACTGGTTTATTCGTACCTTTGCCCGCAAATACGAGTAATTACTGAATTATGAAGAAAGTAACGCTGATATTGGTAATGGCCCTGATGGGTCTGGTGAGTTATGCACAGGAAGATGCTGTGCCAGTAGTAAAGTATGGCTATCTAAGCTACGACACTGTGTTCCAGGCTATGCCTGAGTATGCTACGATGCAGGCCAATCTGCAAACTTTGCGCGAGAAGTACGAGGCTGAGCAGAAGCGCGTTGAGGACGACTTCAACAAGAAATACGAAGAGTTCCTGGACGGACAGGCCAGCTTCCCAAAGAGTATTCTGCAGAAGCGTCAGAGCGAGTTGCAGGAGATGCTGGACAAGAGCATTGCCTTCAAGAAGGAAGGTCAG
>JAEEGH010028177.1_pt1 | contig 11072 bp, 12 predicted proteins | sample 9134181 | NCBI WGS metagenome assembly JAEEGH01 (sample SAMN16246544, study PRJNA631951) | gut metagenome | biome: gut microbiome; feature: rumen; material: DP-attached | host: Bos | place: Iran: Karaj | collected 2018-10
CATCTTTTGCCTGAGGGGGTGCAGGGGGGTGCAAAGGAAAAGAGCGGACTGTTTCCAGCCCACTCTCCCGTCACAGAGTCAACGGGCTTTCATGATCGAATCAATGAGCCAGTTGAAGAAATGCTTGAGCATTGTGGACGCAAGAGGGGCAAGGGTATCCTTACCGGTCTCACAACATCCCACGCCGAAACCTTTCAGCCCGTTTTCCAAATCACGGAGCATTGCGTCCTTATCGAACACAATGACATCAATGACTTCAGGCTCAGAGGTCTGCATCTCTTCCGTCTTCCCCGTAACAATCGCGTTCTTGTTCTCCATTTTAGTGTCTCCTTTACTCGTAATGCGCCAAGCGAACAGCTTGACAAAATAGTACAAGGCAGGCGACACGCGGAAACAATAGCGCGTAAAGAATAGTATCACATTTTGCGACGGCAATCAAGAGAACAGAGTGTTAATTATTCCCCAGCCCCCATAACTCAGGATTAATGACAACAATCTGACTGATGATGTATTCCTCTTCGGGTATGGCAGCGATTTCGCTTTCTTTTTTGCGCCAACCGATATAGACAAACTCCAACAGATCGTTAAATTCGGCAATCTCCTGAGAGTTTCCATCAACAATGCCGAATTGCTCGTAATAGCTTTTTGCAGTTTCAAAGTCAGAATACAGGGGCTTTGAATCCAAAGCAGCATCCACAGTCTGAACTTTATCCTTACAAACGAGGTACATGTTGTCTGAAACTGTGGCAACGAAAGCTACGGCAGCTTCCTCACCAACGGCATCAATGAGCTTTTTCAAATAATCAGAATCGGGAGCTACAGACATGCCAAGCAGAGATTCTTTATGCTCCTCAATCCAGGCATCGGCAGTATCTTTGTCAAATGCCTTCAGCTTCGCTAGTACCAGCTTATCCACGATATCGGAATTGCCAGGATCATCATTGTAGAGAGCTGATAAAGCGATATGCCGAATAATCGGCGGTAGGCATGAAAAAGCACTCATCACTTTCGTGTTCGTGCCAAAAGGCCACTTCTTGAAATACCTGTAGAAAAGGTATCCATACAGATTAAAAACGCTGTCAAGTATCTCCAGGTATTCTTCTTCGGTGGCAACTCTTCTATACTTTGTATGGTTACGCTCATTTCCTGTTGCCCGGATTTTCTCTAAAGAATCACGGAAAAGGGGCTCAGCAAAACCATGCCTGTCCAAATTGGCGATTGTACGCTCATTTCCTATCTCAATATTTGCGTCGCAAGGATAATTCAATAAACGCCGAAGTATGATTTCTGTGTATTGCCGGAGTTTCTGTACCCTTGTTCCATAAGATTGTCCGGGCAAATAGAATACGTCTCCAAAAAACTCAGTAATTAGGTTTTTATACTCGTTGTTGTTATATAAAGGTCCTCTTGCCATAATAATATCCTCGGTACATTTCCAATCACCGCCAGTTAGCGCGGACTAGGTATTCGGCTTCATCTACCCATTTTTTGTTAGTTTACTCTCAGCAAATATGTATAGAACGGAAGGCTTTCGGTGAACAATTGACTCTCCATACCCGTGGGCACAGTATCATTCTGACTCTTATTTATCGTTTCCAACAGCTTCACTTCCATCGAGTACAGTGCAGCAAACGCATAGAAGAGATTCCTAAGATTTGCCTTTGCGTAAGTGGTTGAATACCTTCCAAAACGACCGGTTCTGTCATGTTTCACAGAGTTATAGTCATTCCACCAAGATGGCGTTTTAGCTTTATCTTGAAGAATATACTTTTTTGCTCCCTCATGAGGGTTTCTTATGACTTTGTAATTCTTCCACGGCTGAAGATCGTGCTCGCCGAGGAGAACACATTTTCTGTCAATTATCCCCATATCTGCTCCAGAAATGAAATACCACCATTCATTGATACCGGTATAATTTGTGGGGCTAAAAGAAGCATCCAGTTCCTTAGCCAGCACTTTGCCTACAACATCGATCTCGCTGCAAACGGCTTGAAAAAGCTTCAGATATTCTACAGAATACGTTTTCCCATTATTGATATAATCAAACTCAACATATCGCCCCGTTGCCAAGAATTGCTCTTCCAACGATAAGTAGTATTTCCAGTATGTATCTCGGGCTTCTTTGAATGTCATCACATACTCCTCTTTTCTAAATCCTGTGAGCACACTGCATTGGCCGGGGAATCGTCCGTCTAGAACGAGTTCTTATCCATCTTGGAAACAGCTACGGCACATTCGACAGCAATCTTGCCCACTTCATCTTTCGGTGCGCTTGCGTCTATTGCCGTCAACATGATGTTCTGGAGCACAATCCCATACAGGACCGGCCATTCCGAAGGTGATTTGCAGTATTTAGAAGTCATGTTGGTAAAAATGCCTTCCCAGCATGAATTGACCTGTTCATATAGAGATTTCGGCCCATAGCCGCATACGGTAAAATCTTCCGCTCCGACTTGATTCGCAAAGCCGGCGATGATTGCCAGGACATCATCCTGTGATATGTCCGATACAGCGAGAATGAAGTTAACGACGCTCAGCCTGTCTTCCAGAAGATATCTGTTCAGATCATCTCCGAAATAGTAGTTTTTGCCATCTTTAGTTGTTACAACGGCAAAGCTTCCTTTATCTGCCTTCACCGCCTGATGACAGGCATGCCCCGCAAGCGCAGCGGTAAAGATCAAAGCCCGTCTTATATCAATACCGTTTGGAGTGTTGAAATAAGCTTTGAACATATTCAGGATATTGCCTGCGTGTCCGGATAGCCTCTTCAGCAATTGTTCTTCAGTTTCTTCTTTCTTGAATAGCCCCATCACTTATCACCTGTATTGTTTTCGCCCATCTTCTCAGTCAAATCCCGTAGGCTCTTGTCGTGTTGCGCTTGCGAAATGGCTCCATGCTCCAGAAAGCCGTCTAGCAGAGCCTTCTGACGCAGAAACAGCTGATGGTTTTTCTCTTCGTAAGAAAGCCCAGCCCATTCTTTGTTTTCAATTTCCATAGGAATCACCATTGGAAATTATACCATTTTCCAGGCCCAATAACAAGTGTAAAGCCCACAAGCCGAAAGCCTGTGGGCCGTTGATTTTGAAACGGTTACGGCAGCTTAGTTATCATCTCTGCCTTTGACAGATCAAACGCTGCGAGACCCTTTTCCTCGACTATGACACCGGGAGCGCGATACGAGCGGGAAACGTCCCAGTTGTGCTGGGAGGCAAGCAGCCGACACAGTTTCTTGCTGCTGATATCCAGGCTGTCCGCGCCACGGTAGACGACTTCGGGAACACGGTGGGATACAAAGTCCTTTTTCGCGTGCGGCAGCAACAGAAGCCTGTTTCCATCCTGGTCCAGCATAAAGCAGATGCGGTTCGGGCTCCCGATGCCGCGCAGCGCAACGGTAAAGACGTGTATCCTGTTCGAGTTGAGGTAGAAAGAGATATACGTGTTGACCATTTATGACTGATGCTCCTTTGCCTTCCATTTTTCAGGATCGGAAAAGTTGAACAACAGCATCACTTTCTTGTCGGACGTTACCAGCTGCCCCGTCGTCCGGTAAACGCAGTCCTTATCCCATCCCCAGGTTTCAAAAAGCGGGAGAGTGAACTGCTTGCACTCCATCTTTCGCGGCTCAACGCCTCCTTTCGCATTTTTTACCCAGCGGACACCGTCACGATCACTGGATGTGACCGGAATGATCAGGACGCAGCGTTTGGACGGGTTGACTTCTATCCGGACGTTTTCGCAATTGTTCAGTGCAACGATAGCGTATTTGCTGAAGTTGATGCTGTTCCACCAGATCGTGCACGACGGTCCCATGCTCCTCGGCATGTGAGAAAACATGTTTCCGCTTACCACCTGGAATCCATCGATGCTGATCTCTTTGATGGGAGAAAGCTGATCGTAATTCATTTCATACCCTCCTTAAGCCTTGTCAGTAGTAATGTATCCGTCTGCCAGATCAATCTTATATGACTCCTCGTGCTCCTCGACCGGTATCCCGAAATAATCACGCCATTCCCCGGGCAGGTAAGATCCTTTCTTTTTGGGGCCGGTAAGGAACAGCTCAAAATCAGTGAGCTTGAACAGGAACAGGATTTCCCCATCACAGGTCGCCGGTTTTCCCATCATCTTATACCGATACCGCTTATCCCAGCCCATCAGGTCGAACACCTTGGCAGCGAAGATCTTGCATAGCAGATCCCGGTTGGTCAGTTCCTTTTCACCGCCGCCTTTTGCCCACCGCAGGGAGTCCGGCGCATCGGGGTGGCATGGCCTGATAATGAGCCGTTTCTGGATCGGGTGGATCAGGATCTGGATGTGGGTCACCCCCGGGAAACGCCGCAGGCAGGCCATGTTGAATTTGATCCGGTTCTCCCAGATAGTGATTGACGGTTCAGTGATATGCGAAAAGAGCTCTGCCTTTGTCACCTGGTATCCCGACAGATCACCGAGGATCTCGGTCTCGTCCCCGCTGTCCTGGACGGGAACGGAATTCGTAAACATATAGTCAAGCGAGTTGGTCTCATTCATTGCTGCTTGCTCCCTTCATCAGCATTTCGATGCTCATTTGCAGTTGCTCAGGTGTCGGTGCGCTTATCTGCTCGATTCCCGGCGCGGGGATGCTTGCCGCCTGGGCGTTCCATTCCGTATCCGGCGTCAGATAGAAGAATCCATTGTCAAGTGTATGCTCATAGAATTCTTCGCCGAAATCATCAATCCACTCATCCGGAGTCAGGGATACCCTACGCCTTGCGGCGCTATCTTCCTTGTCGACCGCAACAAGAACTGCGGGAGTTGCATTGACCAGGTTAAAGACGATGATCTCGTCAGTACCGCGTTTAGCCCATGTTCCCCGTATCCGGTACATATAGTCCGGATTCCACTCCATGATTTTATAGAGCGCAGTTCCGAAATGCTGGCAGTTGAGGGATTTGCTGTATATCGCCCTTTCCGGATCCGGCCGCCAGCGGATGCTGTGGGTATCCTGTTCCCGGCAGGGGCGTATCGCAATCTTCCGTTCCGCCGGGTGGAGGAGCAGCTGAATGTACGCCACAGAGTCGAACTTCTTCATGCAGAATTTGTTGAACGAAACCTTCTCGCCGGTGATCGTGATTGCCGGCCCTTCGTACCGCACCTGCGTGAACTGCCCGCGGACGACCTGGTATCCGGTAAGATCAAATCGGCTTATCCGCTTCTTTTCGATCTGCCGGAGCCGCATCGGCTGAGGGATGCTGTTGGAGATATCGTAATACACATTGGGATCATCGTTGACCCAGTGGTGGTTGATTGGAATGAAGCCGCGGAAGATGCCCTCGTCAATCACATGCATGGACGGGAGCCCGCCGCGGACATGGTGTTTCCTGTTTTCCAACAATACCTGGACAGCTTCAAATATCTCGACCGAGATTATGGCGTCATGGCGGTCCTTGTACAGATACTGGTCACGGTCCTGCCGGTTCCGCTTATGTTTATGCTCATACAGATCGGCAGTAAAGGTCTTCCAGGTCAGAACATTGCCGCAGTACCGCTCATTGGTGAGGATGTATCCGATGGAGCCGCTGTTCCATTCTGTGGCGCCGGTCTTTGTCTCGCAGCCGATATCTGTGAGAAATGCCGCGATAGACTCCTGCGACCAGCCAGCGAGATAAGCGTCATAGATAAAGCGGACGATACGTGCTTCCGCTTCGTTTATCTCAAGGGGTGCGTATTTGATGTATCTGCCGGTCACGTCCTTGGGGCGGTCATAGCCGAGCGGGGCCGGCGTCAGGAGTTTGCCATCTTTGAAACGCTGTTGCAGGGACCAATTCATGGCTTCGCTTTTCTTCACGGATTCTTCCTGGGCAAAGGTCGCGAGAAAAGAGAGCATGAATTCCGTGTTTTCCGAGAGCGTATACAGGTTGTCCGTTTCGAAGAACACGCCAACAGGCGGAGTGAGTCCTTTCAGCATGCGGATCAGGGAGATGCAGTCCACGAGGTTTCGGGCAAATCGGGAGACGCTTTTCGTGACGATGAGATTGTATTCACCACGCTTGCAGGCTTCGATCATGGCATTGAACTGGTCACGGTTTTTCAGGGAGGTGCCGGAGATTCCTTCGTCCGCAAAAATGTGCCGCAGATCCCAGTTCGGGTGATCTACCGCAAGCTGCCGGTAATGCGCCTGCTGCAGTTCGTATGACGACAGCTGCTCGTCATTGTCTGTGGATACACGGCAGTAAGCGCATACTCGAAACAAATGACCTTCACCGTAAATATCTACCTTCGGCCTGGCGGGAATGAAGGTTTTTTCACCGCTGTCCTGCCGCTGGTAGATCTGCCGCAGCTCTTCGCGCTTATCGCCGTTACTCTGCATCGTGCCCTCTCCCTTTATCCTTTTTTATCCTTGTATGTCCAGTACCAGACGCCGCCCTGGCGGAATGAACCAATATTCAGCATAGTTTTCGCAAGCATAAGGGCTCTTTGGCTCACGGCCTCTTTCTGCATCAGACTCTGAATGTCTGTCGCCCGGGCCGGTCCATTCGCCAGTGCGCCCTTGAGCAAGGCACAGATCTGCTCCTGTTTTCCCATCGAAGGCAGCTCGTCAGGAAGATCCAGATCCGGCTCCCTATCATCCTGATCCAGTATGGTCCAATGGAGAGCGGAGTTTGAATCGATCTGGAAGCCAAAACTCTGACCTTTCGGTGCGAGACTGCTTTTGATGTGCCGAACGATCCGGTATTGGGGGTTTTCCTCATTCACATCGATCTGCAGAACGCTGCGCGCGGCAGCAACCAGATCGATGCTGCCGAGACCCCTGTAGATATCCTTGGAGCCCTGCTTCTTATTCAGATGGCCAATCAGAACGATGGCGCAGTCATAGGCAGATGCCCACAGGGATAGTTTCTTTAGGATTCTGCGGATGCTTGTGATGTTGGAGATGTCCGCATCGCCCAGATAAGCCTGGAAAGGATCCACGACCAGAAGCTTCGCATTAAAGTCTGCTACGGCGCAGCGTATGACCTCATCGTTCAAGGTAAACGACTCGCTTTCTTCATCGATGAAAGCAACGTTTTCACAGTCTGCACCGGCGGCGATCAGCCTTGGCTTGATCGTATCCGCAGCTCCGTCCTCCGAGCACTGATAGATCACATGGAGCGGTTTTGCGAGCTCTGTTCCGTCCGGTAGTTTGCCTCCGCTGGAAACGGCGGAAATGATATTCACGATGAAAGTGGACTTGCCCCCGCCGGGATCGCCTTGCAGCAGAGTCAGTTTGCCGTAAGGGATGTAAGGATACCATAGCCAGTCGACCGGTATTTCTTTGATGCTGCTGTACAGTTTTAAATCTGATGGGCGTTGAGTGATCATGCTTCTCTTCTCCTTCGTTCAAGGTAAAAACATGATAGATTGGAAGTATGATTCTTACCAGGAACTGCCGGTGTGCAGTTTTCCCGCTTTTGCCAACTGGTAGTTCACATTGAGCGAAAAAGATTAAAAAGTCGCCGCTTGAAAACGCATTATGATTATACTTGCTCGGTGTCATTCTTACTATAAACCCACGGATTACAATTTCTCCGGCTTTGTAAACCGTGGGTTTACAAGCGCCTGTAAGATTACCAAAACCAATAGGAGCGCGTGAGGTGAAATCTTAAAATCTTAAACTCTTAAAAAGGCGTTGCTATTAGTTTGATGGTACGCTAACATACGACGACCTCGACGGGAGCAACCTGAAAGGACGGTTCGTGTGTGACTATCGATTACAGGAACATCGGAGCAAAAATCCAGTATTACCGTACTCAAAAGGGCATTTCCCAGGAGAGCCTGGCGGAATCAGCCGCCATCAGCCGCGTCTTCCTCAGCAACCTGGAACGCGGTGAGAAAGGCTCAAGCCTGGAGACTTTTGTCGCTATCGTGAATGCTCTAAGAATTTCAGCGGATGATATTCTTGCTGATAATCTTAGGGCGGGACGACCCTCGGTTTATGCCATCTGCCTGGATGTATTTGGAGACTGTTCCAAAGAAGAGGCAGACTTCCTGCAGGCTGTTTTGCAGCACACAAAGCAGCTTCTGAGGAAGTACCATATCTCGGAATAAGAAAAACGCCCCGTCGAGGCGCAGCGGCACTCCATACCGGGGTGCTGTCTGCGCTACACGGCGGGGTTTCTCTATGCTGTTTGGCTGAGTTAAACTTTGGGTTCAATGACAAATCTCGAGAGAGCGGTATAATACAGTCACAAAGCAAGCGTTCCTGTGCTCTTGTGGTGACTTGCTTTTAAGAAAGCTTCCGATCTTATGATTGAATATCTAGCACAGGGTTCGGTCGCCGGATGGCTTGCTTTCCAATCCAATAAAGGCAAGCGTTCCTGTACATCCTTTTTCTCAGATACTGCCAGGGATGACCTGCGAGCCGTAGCATCAGTATTTCACCCACTGCTGCATGGTAAAGCACAGTGTTTGAAACGATACTGTGGAATGCGGAAGTACGGCGGGAGAGAGCAGATTCTGACCTCTGATTATCGATGACATACTTTTGATCTTATTTTCTTTACGGAGACACCCACAGATCATGTACAGGTCTAGGTCATCAGATGGCTTGCCTTTCACTAAACTAATTGTGCGGAGGATAGAAAAATGAATTACAACAAACTGCTGCTCGATGAACTCCGCTTAGTTTCTTTTGAGAAGAGTGACGCCGAGCTTACCGATGAGCTGCTTGCCAAGGCCGTCACGCTTAATGAGAACCTTCAGAGCCTTGGCTATGTCCTGTCGCCGGCGGATGTGGCTGCTATTGCCGTAAGTCCTTCCCTTGACGGTTTTTTTGAGAAGGTCCGCGGCATGATGGACAGCGTGGATGCAGAGCCGATGTATCCCGGGTTTCCGGAGCAGGTCATGGAAATGGACGAGGCCGTTTTCCGTTTCCATCAGATGGTGCATTACTTCTCTACATACGGCATGGAGTTCCTTTTTGGCGTGAATGTCAAAAGGGGCTGGCTGCCCTGTGAAGACGAGGCAAAAAGCATCCCGGCTGAACAGAAGATTGTGCTGGATGCCAGGACGATTCAGTTGCTTCCTGCAGAGGAGAGCTATATCACCCCGCTTGCGATCATTCTGTCCCGCAAGGAGAGGATGACTCTGCCCGAACAGGAAATCGTCACCGTTGCGATTTCTAATGTTTCCGCAGAACAGGTCGGCGGTCTCAAAGTCGGTTTCAAAGAGAACCTGAACACTGTGTATGAGATCGTTTTCAACATGGACGATCGCAACGCCGCGTTCAGCATTCTGCGCAGCCTTTGCCAGCACACTGGTGATGTGCTTCGCTGTGTAGACATTCTGCTTGGGAAGAACAAGTTTCATTTCCGTACTTCCCAGAAGCGTTTCCTGGTGAAGCTTCTGGAAAGCTATCCGGCAAAGGACTTCAGGGCTAACCTGGTCCTTTCCGGGAAAGGCGCTGAGCGCAATATCCTGCTCCTGAACTATCTCGACTTTTCTGTGTATTCCAGATCCGAGAAGCACATGGATGCGGTCAACGAACTGCGGGACGGGACTCTCCGCTCCTGGGAGAGTGTTGCCAAATCCATGCTCATGAGCGGCAATGACGGGGCGCTGGATTTTGTCGCCCAGAGACCGGGCATGATGCTACGTATGGTTGCCTGGTTGATGCGTCTCGGCTATGCGCAGGAAACCATCGTTGAGAGACTGTCCGGCAAGGCGGCAGCTCTGAGCATGCAGACGCTGGTCACAAACATGAACTACTTCGGCAAGCTGACCGTGGAGGAGAGAGCAGACAGCCTGTCGCTGTACGATGCGTTTGAAACGCTCCTTCATACCCGTATGAAGAGCTGTGATACGCAGCTTCGCGGGAAGAAGGTCATGCTGCGCATGGACGATTATGATCTCGATGTTTCTGAGATCCATTGCAGCGACAAGTCTGCTGAAGGCGGCTATATCCGCAGCGGCATTGCATACCGCATTCCGGAGAATGTGGAAAAGCTGCGTTTCTTCGTCTACTGGAATGACGAAAACCGTGTAGACGTAGATCTCCATGCCGGGTATACCGATTTGGAGGGGAATAAGCATTCTGTGGGCTGGAACCAGGACTTCCGGGATTGTGGTGTGGTCTTCTCCGGGGATATTACGCACAGCAATGCTGCCGAATACATCGATATTGACTTGACCGCCCCCATTGACAAGGTCAACGCCAATATCCATCTGTTCAGCGGCAGACCGAACTTCAAAGCCGTCGAAACATGCTATGTTGGCATGATGGCCGTACCGGAGGGGAACCACAACGGCAGAGATTACAGACTCTATCGTGCGGCCAACTGTTTCTTCAAGCACAATCTGAGACAGAAGTGCGCCACCATCAATTACGGGTATATCGATGTCCAGAATCGTTGCCTAGTGTTTGATGGCGCACCGGAATCCTGGTACTGTGACTGGTACGGCGGCGTGGAGCACCGTCGCGGGCGTCTGAGTCTCGCCCGGTATCTGGAACTCTTAGCAGATGCCCAGGGGGCTGAATTCTGCGACACGGAAGAAGATGCCGATGTGATCCTTGTAATGGGGAAGGCTGAAAATGAAAAAGAAGTCAGCCTCATCGACGCCAACTTCTTCATGGATTAACAGAATAAAAACTGAAGCAGCAGGTACAGCCTGCTGCTTCTCCATATGTACCACGTTTCTGTATGAAACCGGCACAAGTATCTTTTCCATCGGAACACCCAGGATTGCGCTCAGCGCGTAGAGATTGTCCACAGAAGGGATCGTCTTGCCGTATTGCCATCTGTAAATCGCTTGGGGTTCTTCAAAGCCGAAGTATTCCTGCAGATTTCTTACTGTCAGTCCTTTTTCTTTCCGGAGAGAAAGAATGTTTTTTCCCGTTGCGATCGGGTCGATCACAGGAAACTCTACATCACTCACAGTACACGCCTCCTTAGCTTAATTCACAGTTTATAGAATAGCAGCAGTACGGCTGTTAATCCCGGAAAAAAAGATGCGAACATAAAAAAGAGGCACATTTTTTGCGATGTGCCTCTTTTCTATCAGAGTCTCGGATCAACCGGCTCACTCTCAAATGCGAGAACGCCGAATACGCATTCATGCAC
>JAEEGH010028179.1_pt1 | contig 11071 bp, 8 predicted proteins | sample 9134181 | NCBI WGS metagenome assembly JAEEGH01 (sample SAMN16246544, study PRJNA631951) | gut metagenome | biome: gut microbiome; feature: rumen; material: DP-attached | host: Bos | place: Iran: Karaj | collected 2018-10
CCGCGGGTCTTGACGGCAATCTGCTGGAGGATGGCGTTGATGCTCTCCTCCTTGGCGTCGCCGATGAAGCCGCAGGTGTTGACGATGACGGTGTCACAGTCGTTGCGCTGTCGGTCAAAGAAGAGGGTATGTCCCTCGGCGGTGAGGCGTCCCGCCAGATTCTCGCTGTCGACGGTGTTCTTGGAGCAGCCGAGGGTGATGATGTTGATTTTCATTCGAACAGGGAATCTACGAATTCGTCGGGGTTGAAGAGTTGCAGGTCGGTCATCTTCTCGCCGAGGCCGATGTAGCGGACGGGGATGTGGAACTGGTCGCTGATGCCGATGATGACGCCGCCTTTGGCGGTGCCGTCGAGTTTGGTGAGGGCGAGGGCGTTGACGTCGGTGGCTTGGGTGAACTGGCGCGCCTGTTCGATGGCGTTCTGGCCGGTGGAGGCGTCGAGGACGAGCAGCACCTCGTGCGGCGCGTCGGGAACGAGTTTCTGCATCACTTTGCGTATCTTGGTCAGCTCGTTCATCAGGCCCACCTTGTTGTGGAGACGTCCGGCGGTGTCGATGATCACCACGTCGCTCTGCTTGGCGAGGGCGCTTTGCAGGGTGTCGTAGGCCACGGAGGCGGGGTCGGCCCCCATGCCCTGCTGCACGATGGGCACTTCCACGCGGTCGGCCCACAGCATGAGCTGCTCGACGGCAGCAGCGCGGAAGGTGTCGGCGGCGCCGAGCATGACCTGCTTGCCGGCTTGTTTGTAGCGGTAGGCCAGTTTGGCGATGGTGGTGGTCTTGCCCACGCCGTTGACGCCTACGACGAGTATGACGTAGGGATGGCAGGGGAGGGGTGCATCGAAGTCGGCGGGGAGGGGCGAGCCCGTGGTGCTTGGGGCGCGCAGCAGTTGCGCGATTTCAGCGCGCAGTATGGAGTTGAGTTCGCTGGTGGAGATGTATTTGTCTCGTTTGATGCGGGTTTGCAGCTTCTCGATGACCTTGAGGGTGGTCTCTACGCCTACGTCGCTGGTGATGAGGGTCTCTTCGAGGTTGTCGAGCACCTCGTCGTCGACGGTCGATTTGCCAAGGATGCTCTTGGTGAGTTTCTGGAAGAAGCTCTCCTTTGTCTTGGCGAGACCTTGGTCGAGGGTCTGTCGTTCTTCTTCTTTGCTTTTGCGGACGAAGTCAAATATTCCCATGCTGTATGCTTGTTTCGTTGGTTTCGTTTACCATTCGTATTGCCAATCCTGCTCGTTGTCCTGTTCGGCCTCGATGTATATCTCTTCACGTTCTTCGCGGTCGCGGAGGCGGAAAAGGCGTCCGAGCCAGTCGTCTTTCTTCGAGCGCACCTGTGTCTGCTTCCGGCTGTCTTCGTCGATGATGTGGGCGAGCCGGTCGGCATAGTGCTCGACATAGCTGTGGTTGGCGGCAGGGTCGTGGTGGATGACGGCGCCGGTGTAGTAGTGGAGAAGTATGCTGTCGTAGGAGTAGCCGAGAGAGACCATGCGGATGGCGCCTTCCTGGCTGAGCCCCACGCCGTGGCCGTAGCCGTGTCCGTGGAGGATGACGTTTCCGGAGGCGCTGTCGGGGGTGACGGAGAAGAAGGTGGACTTGAGTTGCATGTCGGAGCGCACCCGCGTCAGCGGGACGCCGAGGAGGCGGGCGCAGCGCGACTCCTGGGTGAAGTGCAGCAGGCTGTCGCGCACGGTGCTGTCGGAGGTGTTGAGTTTGTGGGTGCGGCTGAAGTAGTTGAGCCAGCGGTCCATGGGGATGGTGCGGGTCCAGTCGCTCTGGCGCATGTGGAAGGAGAAGGTGTCGGGCACCGAGCGCAGATAGGGCAGGGCGGCGCGCCACACGTCCTCGGAGTTGGCGGTTTGGCCGCCGCTGTTGGAGTGGAAGGGGGTCTCGATGAGGGCGCCTGTGCTGTCGACGAGGGTTTCGCCGCTGCTTTGTATGGTTCCCATCATGATGTCGGGCCGTATGCAGCGGTTGAGGTATGCCTGGCAGTGCACTTGGTCGCAGAAGTTGTAGCCGTCGGAGGCGTGTTTGTTGATGTTGCGCAGGGCCCAGGTGCGGCTGATGATGGCCTGGATGCGGAAGATGTCGCTGTGGTGGCCGTAGATTTCGCTCTGGGTGACGCCGGCGATGTAGGTCTCAAATTCCACGTCGTTGACGATGAGCAGGCTGCCGTCGGGCAGTGCGCTCACTTCGAGGTCGCCCTCGTAGGTGCGCTGCTTGGCTCCCAGCGAGTTTGCATCATTGCCTACGGGGTTGAGGCAGAGGATGCAGGCGGTGTCGGTGGCTTCGAGGCGCAGGCTGTGGAAGAGGCCGAGGTCGTCTTCGTTGACGCTGACATGCAGCTGGTTGCCTTCGGTGTAGACCACTACCGAACGGCCTTCGCTCACCATGTCCTCCAGTAGCTGGATTTCGCCGCCTTTGGTGCTGATGCCGTAGAGGTTGTAGCTGCCGAGGTCGAAGCTTATGTTGAGGGTGGAGATGCTGGTGGTGCTGTAGAGCCGCACTTTGACATGGTCGGCGGAGGCGGTGAAGGCGGCGAGGAGCAGCGTGGCTATAAGCATCAGGCGTTTCATGCGGCGTTTAGTGTTCGGTGAGCAGTTGGTGGATGGCTTGGGCGGTGCGTTTGATGGCGCCTCCGTCGCCCAACTGGGTGCGTATCTTGGCGTATTCGTCGAGTATCCGCTGCCGTGTGGCGTGGTCGGTGGTGATGAGCGCGAACTCTTTCTCCAGCCGCTCGGCGGAGAAGTCCTCCTGTATCAGCTCGGTCACTACCGGTCGGTCGGCGATGAGGTTGACCAGCGAGATGTATTTGATGCGCTTGCCTACCACGGATTTGGCGATGAGGTATGAAATGGGGTTTCCGCTGTAGCACACCACTTGCGGCACGCCGAAGAGTGCTGTCTCGAGGGTGGCGGTGCCGGAGCAGACCACCGCGGCGTGGGCCGATGCCAGCAGGGTGTAGGTCTGGTTGTAGACAATCTTGATGGGGCTGTCGGAGGGGATGTATTTGCGGTAGGTCTCCTCGCCGAGCAGGGTCATGCCGGCCACCACGAAGCGGTATTCGGGATGCCGCTGGGCTAGCTGCACCATCTTGGGGAGGCTGTTTTTCAGTTCCATGCGTCGGCTGCCGGGCATCAGGGCGATGATGGGCTTGTCAGCGGTCAGCTGGCTGCTGGCTGCTGACTGCTGGCTGCCGGCTGCTTTTGCGTCCAGCAGGGGGTGGCCCACATAGAGGGCTTGCGGCATGTTGTTTTCAGCGAAGAAGGGCTCTTCGAAGGGCAGGATGTAGCAGAGCCGGTCGAGCGAACGGCGCATACCTTTGATGCGGCCTTTCTTCCAGGCCCAGAGGTTGGGCGAGATGAAGTGTACCGTTTTGAAGCCGTGCTGCTTGGCCCAGGCCTCCAGCTTGAGGTTGAATCCGGGGTAGTCGATGCCGACGACCACGTCGGGGCGGTAGGCGGCGATGTCGCGTTTGCAGAACTTGATGTTGCCCAGCACGGTGCCCAGATGGGCCAGTACCTCGACGAAGCCCATGATGGCGAGGTCGCGGATGTGTCGCACGGGGGCACTTGCGGCTTCAGTAGCCATGGCGTCGCCACCCCAGAAGCGGAATTCGGCCGCGGGGTCTTGCTCCCGCAGGGCTTTTATCAGCAGGGCGCCATAGAGGTCGCCCGAGGCTTCTCCCGCTATGAGGTAGTATTTCATTGCAGTACCAGGATTCGTGCTTTGAGGAGATAGACCATGAAGGCCAGGAAGGTGACGAAAAACAGGGCAATGAGGGTGCGAGTGACGCGGAGGTGGTTATGGTCTTTGACGTAGTGGCGCAGGACGAGGACGAGCGGGATGAACATGCCGCCGAACCAGCGGATGTGTGCCTCGATGGGCTCGCCGGCGATGAGCAGCCCTATTGCCAGTACGATGGCGAAGCCAAGCTCCGCGCCGAGGCCGGCGACGATGCCGACGAGGACTGTATCTTGTGAGAAAAACTTCTTCATTGCTTGTCGAATGCTAGGTTCTGTAGTTGGTCGAGGGCGGGGTAGTGGGTGAAGTCGGGATGGATGGGGACGACGGAGACGTAGCCGTGGGCGAGGGCCCATTCGTCGCTGGTCTCGGGTGGATCGTTGCAGACGAATTTGCCGGTGAGCCACCAGTAGGGGCGGCCTTGCGGGTCGGTGCGCTGCTCGAAGCTGTCAAGCCATTTGGCTTTGGCTTCGTGGCAGATGCGTATGCCGCGCAGCTGGTCGTAAGGCAGGCGCGGGATATTGACATTGAGGGAGACGTTGAGCGGCAGCCCCTGTTCGAGGACGCGCCCGATGATGTGGCGTGCGATGGGGATGCAGGCTGAGAAGTCGGCGTCGGGGTTGTGGTTGAGGAGGGAGAAGCCGATGGCGTCAATCTCGAGTGCGGTGGCTTCGATGAAGGCGCCCATGGTGCCGCTGTAGAGCACGTTGATGGAGCTGTTGCTTCCGTGGTTGATGCCGGAGAGGACGAGGTCAGGCTTGCGGGGACAGAAGTATTCGGAGGCGAGTTTGACGCAATCGACAGGGGTGCCGTCGCAGGCGTAGACGTCGAGGCCGGGGGTGTGTTTGATTTCGCGGACGCGGAGTGGGCGTTCGGTGGTGAGACTATGGCTTTTGCCCGAGGAGTTGTGCTCCGGGGCCATGACGATGACGTCGCCGAACTCCATGGCTACTTCGTCGAGGGTGCGGAGTCCTTTGGCGGCAAAGCCGTCGTCGTTAGTGATGAGTATGAGGGGTTTCATTGTTTGCCGAGGAAGAAAGAGGCAGGTTGGAGGATGTTGTCGAAGACGTGGTATTGTATGAGTACGGGGTCGTTAGGCGCGTTGGGGTTGGGGCCGCCGCTGATGATGGCGTAGAGGCGGTTGACGTCGAAGTTCTCGTACATCTCAGGGTCGGCGATGAATTCGAGGTCTTGGGGGTTGGTGTATTTGATGTAGGTGGCGACCTGGCGGGTGATGCCGGCGGTGTCAGTGATGCGGAGGATGGTGCGCGGGGCACCGGTGAGACTGCTGTCGGCGGTGTTGGGCACGATGGAGGCGAACTCGTCGAAGTTGAGCCAGGTGAAGGAGGCGAGGAAGCGGGCGACGCGGGCGGTGTCGAAGGCTGGCACGCGTTGGTGCGTGGCGAGGAGTTGGAAGTCGAAGCCTTCGGGGGTGCGCACTACGGCGAAGCTCTCTTCGGGACTGGCGGGTATCTCCAGTTCGACGCGCTCAATCTGCCCGACGGTGAGGTCGACGATGGTGTGGCTGCGCCATTTGAGGGGGTCGGTGACGAAGCGGGGGGTGGGGAATCCGCGGAAGCCGGGGATGTGGATGATGCAGGGCACTTTGTCGCCGTCGCGGAACATATAGCTGCCGAGCATGTCCTGTGTCTCGCGCCCCACATAGTAGGTGGCGGTGAGACGTTCACGGGGGAAGAGGCGCAGGCGGTGGCCGAACCAGTCGATGAGGGGCTCACGCTGGTAGACCTCGACCTTGATGGCGCGGGCCGCGAGGTCTTTGATGATGGTGGGCACTGCGTTGCGGTTGACCTGCTGGCGGATGCGCATGGTGTTGAGGGTCTCGAGGAAGAGGTCAATCAGCGGCTGGTTGGCAGGGTATTGGTTGTCGACGAGCCAGGAGGAGTCGGCCACGCGGGTGAGGAGCACCTGGTGGTCCTGCTTGTCGGCCAGGAAGATGCGCGTGACGGTGGAGGTGTCGGCGATGTGGAAGTCCTGTTTGAAGGTGGCCTTGCGGGAGCCGTGGAGGGCGACGGCGAGGGCGGCTACGCCCACGGCTGCCACTACGGCGATGAGGATGATATTTCTGGTTTTTTTCTTCATTTTGCTTTTCTGTATTTGTGACGGCGGAGGGCGACGATGATGCCGCCGGCCAGTGCCAGCAGCACGACGGGCAGCACGACATTGACTATCTGGTAGCGGGTGCGATGTTCGCGGCTCTTGACGACATCGAGTTTGCGGAGGGTGATGCTCCTTGAGCGCGAGGCCATCAGTCCGTCGTCACCGACGAGGTAGTTGACGGCGCCCAACAGCAGCTCTTTGTTGGCGTATTGCGTCTGGGTGTAGTAGTCGAAGCCCATGGGCAGCACGGCGCCCTCTTCGGCGATGAAGCGGTTGCGCGCGATGTCGCCGTCGGAGATGACAATCATCTTGGTCTCGGGACTCTCTTCGCGGAAGCCCATGGCGGCCTGCTGCGTGAATTCGGGCGAGAGCCGGTTGCGCCAGGCGGAGCGGAAGGAGCCTTCGAGCAACACAGCCACGGGCAGCGAGCTGCGGTTGTAGAGCCGCCGGTCGGGTTCACCCTGTGCGTCGGCAAGGTCAATCATGGCGGGAGCGCTCTTCACACGTGTGTATTCTGAGGTGGTGAGTAGCACGGTCTTCTTGATGTCGTTGTCGATAAGGTCTATGGAGCTAACGAAGTCGGTCTTGATGAGGTCGAGGTTGCGCACGATGGGGTGCTCGGAGAGTGGCACTATCTCAGGGAAGTAGTACCAAGGCCTGAACTGGAACTGCGGCTTCTCGCCCACCATGCCCACCTGCAGCGGTATGGGGCGGCAGCGGATGTCCATCACCAGATCGGGGTTGATGCGCACGCCGTAGGTGAAGAGCATCTCGTCGATACCCAGCGGATAGCGGGTGGCGATGAACTGTCCCCGCGCTGCAAGGCTGTCGAGGTCGGCGTCGAGGGGGTCGATGAGCCACAGCACCTTGCCGCCGTACATGATGTACTGGTCCAGTATGTACTGGTCCTTCTCGCTGAAGGGCTGCGTGGGTTTGGCCACGATAATCAAATCGAAGAGGTTGTAGAACGAGTAGCTGCTGCTGTCGCTGCCCGACTGGCGGTGCGCCGTGAGTGACTGTATCTGTCCGTCGATGGTCACCTCCTCTAGGCTGTAGAACTCTTGCAGTGCCCGCTGGAAGTCGTAGAGCACGGGACCCGTCAGCTCGCCGTGTCCTTGCAGGAAGCCTATGCTGCGCTTCTCGCCGCGCGCCAGCAGGCGGATGGCCGACGAGAGCGTGTATTCGAGGTTCTGTATCGAGTTGTTCAGCAGGTCGGCGTCGCTCACATACTTCTGGCTTTGCAGCAGCTGCACCGTGGTCTCGCGTCCCTTGTAGTAGACGTCGGCCGCCGGTATCAATATCTGCTGCGTCACGCTGGCACCGTCGCCGGTCTGTATCTGGGTGGGCTGCACCCCTTTCCGCGCCAGCTTCTGGTAGAACATCTGCTGCTCCTCGCGGTCGCTGAAGCTGTTGGGGTCGAAGAACTCGTAGTCGATGTTGCTGTTGTAGGCGCGGAACTGGTTGAGCATCTCCTTGGTCTCGGTCTGCAGCCGCTTGAAGTCGGCGGGGAAGTCGCCCTCGAGATACACCCTGAACAGCACCGGCTCGTCAATCTTCTTCAGCATCTCCTTGGTGTGCTTCGAGAGGGTGTAGCGCCGCTCGGCCGTCAGGTCGAAGCGCAGGAAGAGCCAGGTGCCTATGATGTTGAGGAAGATGACTATCAGCACCGTGGCGCCCATCTCGATGAGGTGGCTCCGCAGCAGGCTCTTGCGGCCGCGCCAGCCGCCCCACAGGCGGCTTTGCAGCACCAAGCGTGTGCCCATCAGGAACAGCGCCATGACGCTGGCAAAGTAGAGCACGTCGCGCGTGTCGATCACGCCGCGGCTGATGCTCTCGTAGTGGTGCGCTGCACCCAGCTGCTTGACAAACAGGTCGGCGCCGCCGCCGAAGAGGCTCATGCGGTAGATTGACTCGAAGCCCAGGTACGACACCGCGCACAGCACCGCCGCCAGGATGAACGACACTATCTGGTTCGATGTCAGCGACGAGCAGAAGAGGCCTATGGCCGTGAAGGCGCCGCCCAGCAGCAGCAGGCCGATGTACGAGCCTGCCACGCTGCCTGTGTCGATGTTGCCCACGGGGTCGCCCAGGGCATACACGCTGAAGTAGGTCACCAGCGTCGGCAGCAGCGAGATGAACACCAGCGTCCAGGCCGCCAGGAATTTGGCCCACACCACCGTCCAGTCGCCCAGCGGGCGCGTCAGCAGCGTCTCTATGGTGCCGCCGCGGCGCTCCTCGGCCAGGGTGCGCATCGTCAGTGCGGGAATCAGGAACAGGTAGAGGAACGGCCCGATGAGGAAGAGACCGTCCATGCCGGCATAGCCGTAGTCAAGTATGTTGAAGTCGCTTTTCAGCACCCACAGCATCAGCCCCGTCAGCACCAGGAACACCCCGATGGTCAGGTAGCCGGTGAGTGAGGAGAAGAAGCCGCGGAGTTCCTTCTTGTAAAGTGTGAACACGTTGAATAGTTGATAGGTTGGTACGTTGATATGGTTATTCTTGGCGTCCGCCGCGGCTCTGCGGGCTGCGGCCCTGGTACAGACCTTCGCCGATCTGGCACACCAGGTCGGAGGTCAGCTGTGACGCCAGCGTCAGTATGCGGCGGTCGATATTCTCCCAGATGTCGGTGGTCACATGGTTGTGATGCATCCCGTTGTGGGTAGTGATGACCAGCGAGGGGATGCCCACCGCGTCGAAGGCGCGTGCGTCGCCGCGCGGGTTGGTCTTCTCTTTTGTCACCCTCATGTTGAAGCGGCCGCCAGCTTGGAAGCTGTGGCTGTTCAGCTTCTGCATCAGCGGGAAGCGGAAGTCGTTAATCACCGCCACGCTGTCGCCCTTGGCGCTGTTGCCGCGCATGACGGCCGAGGGCCAGATGCGCTGCAGTTCGCTGAAGCTCATGTCGAAGGTGCGGATGCTGGTGTCGCAGTAGTGTGCCTCTTCCCACAGCGTGGGGTAGCGGTTGTCGCCCAGCACCACCAGGCTGTCGCCGTAGCCGATGTTCTGTATGTTCACGAAGGCTTCCACATGGCGCAGCTTGGGGTAGTTGTTGATGAATGTCCGCGAGCCGAGGTACTGCTGCTCGCCGCCGCTGAAGAGCACGAAGAGCACGCTGCGCTTCGGTCTGAAGTCGGACTGGCTCAGCAGGCGTGCTGTCTCGAGCACCGCCGCCACACCCGTGGCGTTGATGTCGGCCCCGGGGAAGAGGCAGGTCTCGCCCTGCATCCCCAGTCCGTCGAGGCTGGCGCCCACCACGATATACTCTTTGGCCAACTGCTTGTCGCTGCCTCGCAGCACACCCATCACGTTGCAGGTGCGTGCCGCGGGACGGTAGCGTGCGTTGACGTCGATTTCCGCCTTCTTCAGCAGGGCGAAGCTCTGCGGATGCCGCTCGCGGGCGATGCGCACTATGGCGCTGTCCACCGGCATCTTCTCGCCGATGAATATCTCACGGGCGCAATCCAGCGTCAGATGCAGCATCGGGAAGGTCGTCAGGTGGGGCAGCTCGCCGCACCAGGCACGGCCCTGCGGCTCGTAGGGCATGCAGGTCGGGCTGACGTTGATGGCCAGCAGGCCGATGGCGCCGTGCTTCTCGGCCGTCCGCGCTTTGTCGCGCAGCGTCAGGTAGCGCTCCGCCACCTGCTGCGGCAGACCGAGTTCCTGGGGCAGGCCCGTCAGCACCACCGCTATCTTGCCTTTCACATCCACGTCCTTGTATTCGTTCATCGCCTTGTGGTCCACGCCGTAGCCCACGAACACCATCTGGGCGTCCACATAGCCGCGGCCCGTCACGCCCACGCAGCAGAACTCGTTGCCCAGCGTGAACACGCGCTTCTCCTTGCTGCCCGGCACATAGGTGTTGAACTTGCAGTTCTCTACCTCGTTGCACTCCGTCGTGAACGGCTGTTCCGTCACCTCCTCCATGCCGTAGGCCGCCATCACGCGCTTCACATAGCGCACCGCGCGGTCGTAGCCCGCACTGCCCGCCAGGCGCCCCTGGTAGGTCTCGGACGAAAGCTCCATCACATGCTTCATCAGCGTGTCGGTGTTGACGTTCGGCATCGGCACCGGGTCGCGCCGCACCTCCTGCGCCGCACTCGGCACAGCACACATCACCATCGCCGCCACGGCGGCGACAATCGCGGTTTTCTTCATCAAATTGTTGGTTGTTATCATATTATTTCTCTAATTATAAACATTTTATGCTTCTCCTGTGGGCAGGAGACAACAGACAAAGATACGAAAAAAATCATATATGTAAGAAAAATATATAAAATATCCTCCAACCTCCGACCTTCTCCCTCGGGGTCCTCCCGGGACCCCCTCCGCCCCCTCTCCGCCCCCTCCTCGCAACCCGACCGAAGATGAGCGGAGGGGGAGCGGAGCGGGACCGGAGGGGGACCGGAGGGGAACCGGACAGGACCCTTAAAAACAGCGTTTTGTGAGCGAATTTGCAATATGCTGGTTTCTAATTGTTTGCATTTCTGGTGAAAAAAGTTTGCAAAAGTCATATCTTTTGCATAGTTTTGCAGTTGTAAAACCATACGAGAGAAATATATGAGAAATATAAATAAGATGTTGGTTTCCTGTGTAATAGTGCTTCTGTGTTGCATGGGGTTGGGCTGTGTGGTACAGGCACAGAAGACGGCGAACGACTATGACACACTTCTGGGTAATTATTACCCGTATTATTACTATAATTATCGCTGTGACAACTACAATGCACTTTCTCACCCCCTTTGTTACCAGAGAACATTTGATGGTGGATATTGTTTTCTTTTGAGAAAAGTCGCATCGCAACATGAGGAGATGCAACAAGAACGCTACTGGTGTAAGATCGGACATCCGTATTTGGAACTATTTGAAGAGATGGCTTTGTATGTGCATCCTGATACCGCCATTCGTGTGGTTGGCGTTGCATTTGGAGACATGTGTATTCATAGCATTGATTTATCCTTCTCCCATGGATTATCCCACGATTCAGTACATTCTGTAGTGTCCGATTCGGGTGTGTTTAAAATAACTGTGTACGACACCAATATGAATGTGATTCTGTCGAAGTGTGTAAACCATGACACCCTGCCAGCCGTACGTCAATTGTATCTTAAACACTATATTCCATATACATTTCCTCAGGACCATGAGGTGGATCAGTATGTCTCTGTCCATGAGTGTTATTTTGATATTGGGGTAGACATTACGGAAGACTTCTACAT
>JAEEGH010028180.1_pt1 | contig 11071 bp, 7 predicted proteins | sample 9134181 | NCBI WGS metagenome assembly JAEEGH01 (sample SAMN16246544, study PRJNA631951) | gut metagenome | biome: gut microbiome; feature: rumen; material: DP-attached | host: Bos | place: Iran: Karaj | collected 2018-10
AGGCGGAAAAGACCATCGATACGGATATCGTCATCATCGGCGCCGGCGGCGCCGGCATGACGGCTGCCATCATGCTGCAGCAGGCCGGGAAGGACTTTGTGATTCTGGAGAAAATGCCTTACGTGGGCGGCAACACCACCAAGGCCACCGGCGGCATGAACGCTTCTGAAACCCACTACCAGAAAGAACAGGGGATTGAGGATTCCAACGCGCTGTTTGCGGCTGACACCATGAAGGGCGGCCACGCGCTGAACGACTCCTCCCTGGTGGCTGTAATGGCCAACAGCTCCGCGGGAGCCATTGACTGGCTGGATACCATCGGCGCGGAACTGCCGAAGATCTCCTTCTCCGGCGGCGCTTCCGTGAACCGTATCCACGCTCCGGCGGACGGTTCCGGCGTCGGCGCGTACCTGGTGGACCGCTTCTCCGCGAAGCTGAATGAGCTGGGCGTGGAAGTGATGCTGGAAACCGCGGCAACCGAACTGATAGCGGACGCGGACGGAAAGATCACCGGCGTGAAGGCGGAGGGCCCGGACGCGGTCTATACCATCAACGCCAAGGCTGTGATCCTGGCCAGCGGCGGATTCGGCGCCAACGAGGAAATGTATACCACCTACAGGCCTGACCTGAAGGGCACGGTAACCACGAACGCGCCGGGCGCAACCGGCGACGGTATTGTGATGGCGCAGGCACTGGGAGCCGACCTGGTGGATATTGAGCAGATCCAGCTCCATCCCACCGTGGAACAGACAACCTCCATCCTGATTACCGAATCGGTCCGCGGCGACGGCGCCATCCTGGTAAACCAGGGCGGCGTACGCTTTACCAACGAACTGCTGACCCGTGACGCGGTATCCGCGGCGGAACTGGCTCAGGAGGGCAGCTATGCCTACATCATCTTTGACCAGAAGCTGCGGGATAACCTGAAAGCTATCGAAAAGTATGTGAAAAGCGGCATTACCGTTCAGGCGGATACGATCGAAGGCCTGGCGGAACAGCTGAACATCGATCCCGCGACGCTGGCAACGACACTGGCTGACTGGAACGAGATCGTGAAGAACAAGCGGGATACCCAGTTCGGCCGGACCACGGGTATGAATGAGGACCTGACCACCCCGCCGTATTACGCCATCAAGATCGCTCCTGGTATCCACCACACCATGGGCGGCGTGAAGATCAATACCGCGGCTGAGGTCATCAATACCGACGGCGCTGCCATTCCCGGACTGTTCGCAGCCGGTGAGGTTTGCGGCGGCGTGCATGGCGGCAACCGCCTGGGCGGCAACGCGGTGGCGGATATCGTCATCTTCGGCCGGATCGCGGCGGAAAGTGCCATGGCTTACCTGGCCAAATAAAGCTTTACGGACAACTGAACCTGACCGCCGGAGCGCATGCTCCGGCGGTTTTTCTCTGTTCTTTCCCCGTTTCGTTATTGTCCTGTCCTGTGCCGGATGGTAAGATAAGAAAACGGCAAAAAAAGAGATCCGTTTATCATTTCAGAGGTGAGCAAATGAAACAGTACGTTATGGGAAACGGCGCAATTGCGCTGGGAGCGCTGGCCGCAGGGGTGAATCTTGTGGCGGGGTATCCCGGTACGCCGTCTTCCGAGATCATAGAGACGATCTCCCACTATCCGCATGAGGGCCTGCATCTGGAATGGTCCGTCAATGAGAAAGCCGCGCTGGAAGTAGCCGCTGCGGCCGCCTACAGCGGCGCCCGGGCGATGGTCACAATGAAACAGATGGGCTTGAACGTCGCTTCCGACCCGCTGATGTCTGTGGCCTATATCGGCGTGAAGGGCGGGCTGGTGATTGTGAGCGCGGATGATCCGGGTCCCATCTCCTCCCAGACGGAGCAGGATACCCGCAGGTATGCGGATTTCTGCCGTATCCCGGTATTTGATCCTTCTTCTCCGGAAGAAGCGTATGAGATGATCCAGGAGGCCTTTGCGTATTCCGAGAAATACAGCACGCCTGTGCTTTTCCGGCCGACCACCAGGGTCTGCCATGCCTATGCCTCCGTGGAAACACCGGACAGCTTCGCACCGAAGGCGTATGAAGGCTTTGAACGGGATCCCGGCCGGTGGGTGATTTTCCCGCGGCTGTCCTACATCAACCACGGCAAAATGGAAGCGCGCAATGTGGAAATCGGCAGGGATTTCTCTTCCTTACGGTTCAACACTGTCGAAGGCGAAGCAGCGGAGAAAGCGGTTGTCACCTCCGGTGTGAGCTATACCTACGTCAAAGAGTGCCTGAAAGGCCATGACGGAGTCCGGCTGATCCGGATTGCTACGGCATTCCCGTTCCCGGAGGATTTCATCCTGAAGGCCCTGGATGGCGTGAAGGAAGTGCTGTGCATTGAGGAACTCAGCCCGTTTATTGAGGAGCAGATCCTGAGAGCAGCCGGAAAGCATCACCTGGCGCTGCGGGTTTCCGGAAAACTGGACGGCAGCGTTCCCCATAACGGAGAAAACAGCGTGGTGCTTTGCACAGGCATCCTGAATACCTTCCTGGGAGTCCGGACCGGCTATGAACAGAGGGATCTTTCGGATGCTCCGGCACTGCCGGTGCGTCCGCCGGTGCTGTGCGCCGGCTGCCCGCACAGGGCATCTTTCTACGCGGTGAAGAAAGCAATGAAAGGCCGGAAGGCAGTATTCTGCGGCGATATCGGCTGCTACACGCTGGGGAATGCCATGCCGCTGGATATGGTGGACACCTGCCTGTGCATGGGCGCGGGCATTACCATGGCCCAGGGCCTGAGCCACATGAACAGGGACACGGTCAGCTTTGCCTTTGTGGGAGATTCCACTTTCTTTGCTTCCGGAATGACCGGTGTGGTGAACGCGGTCTATAACGAAGCGGATATGATCCTGTGCGTGCTGGACAATTCCACTACTGCCATGACAGGCCACCAGCCCCATCCCGGTACCGGCCGGAACATGATGGGGAATGTGGTGGAGAAAGTCAATATTGAAAAAGTGCTGGAAGGAATCGGGGTTAAGAAGATCGTGACGGTCGATCCCCTGGCACTGGAAGACAGCATCAGGGCAGTGCAGGAGTGTGCCGAGGAAACCGGCGTCCGCGCAATCATTTTCAAATCGCCCTGCGTAGCCATCACAAAGCCGGACAAGAAATGTGCGATTGACACTGCAAAGTGTGTTAACTGTAAAAAGTGTATCCGGGAGATCGGATGCCCCGCGCTGATTACGGTGGACGGCCGGGTGGCCATTGACCGGAACCTGTGCGCGGGCTGCGGCCTGTGCAGCCATATCTGTCCCACCGGCGCGATCGGAGGTGAGCAGTGATGAACAAGGATATCCTGATCTGCGGTGTGGGCGGCCAGGGAACCGTCCTCGCCTCTAAAATCATTGCCGCGGCAGCGATGGAAGAAGGCAGTCCCGTTCATTCCGCCGAAACCATCGGAATGGCCCAGCGGGGCGGCTCCGTTACGAGCCACGTGCGGATCGGAGGAAACGCCTGTTCCCCCCTGATTCCCTTTGGCAGCGCGGATATGCTCCTGGCCTTTGAACCCGGGGAGGCAGTCCGGAACCTGAAGTATCTCCGGCAGGGCGGGATTGCGGTGGTGAATACCGCCCCGACGAAACCTGTCACGGAATCCCTGCGGGATACGGGATATGACGGCAGGGAAATGATTGAATACCTGCAGCAGAAATGTGACTGCATCCTGATCAACGCGGAGGAAGTCTGCAAACCCTTCGGATCCACCCGGTTTTTCAACGTTATCCTGCTGGGCGTAGCTGCGGGTTCCGGCCATCTTGGCCTGAGCCGGGAAACTCTGCTGAAGCAGCTGGAGAAGCGGGTACCGCCCAAATATCTGGAGATAAACACCAGGGCCTTCCTTGCCGGCGTCGAGATTGCCGGACAGGCATCCGGTGAACGGAAAGGAGAATAAACCCATGAGAATCAACGAGACCCAGCTGGCCCTTGTGGACAAGCAGATCAAGCGTATTCTTGCCAGCGGAAACTATTACAGCGAAGTGTATAAAAAAGCCGGTATCACCGGCGTGAGCACCGCTGAAGAGTTTGAAAAGATCCCCTTTACCGATAAGGCGGACCTGCGCAACGCGTATCCGCTGGGAATCCAGGCTGTTCCGGATGAACAGGTTGTGCGGATTCACTCCTCCTCGGGCACGACCGGCAAGCCGGTGATTATTCCCTATACCGCGAAGGACGTGGATGACTGGGCTACCATGTTTGCCCGGTGCTACGAGATTGCCGGGATTACCCCCAAGGACCGGATCCAGATTACCCCCGGGTACGGCCTGTGGACGGCCGGTATCGGATTCCAGGCCGGCTGTGAAAAGCTGGGCGCCATGGCAATCCCGATGGGCCCCGGCAACACCGACAAGCAGCTGCAGATGATGATCGACCTGGAGAGCACCGTGATCTGCGCCACTTCTTCCTATGCGCTGCTGCTGGCGGAGGAAATCAACAAGCGCGGCCTGAAGGACAAGATCAAGCTGAAGAAGGGCGTTATCGGCTCTGAGCGCTGGAGCGAAGCCAAACGGAAGTATATTGCCGAAGCGCTGGGCATTGAACTGTATGATATCTATGGCCTGACGGAGATTTACGGCCCCGGTATCGGCATCAACTGTCCGGGTGAAACCGGCATGCATATCTTTGACGATTACCTGTACACGGAGATCATTGACCCGGCGACGGGCAAAGTGCTTCCGGAGGGAGAAGAGGGCGAGATCGTCATCACGACCCTGGTCAAGGAAGGTGCTCCGCTGATCCGTTTCCGTACGCACGACCTGTCCAGGATCCTGCCCGGCGAATGCCGCTGCGGCCGGACCTATCCGCGGCTGGACATCATCAAGGGCAGAAGCGACGACATGTTCAAGGTGCACGGCGTCAACATGTTCCCGAGCCAGGTGGAGGAAGTGCTCGGCATGGTGGACGGCGTCTCCAGCGAGTATAAGATCGACATCGCCCATGACGACAATTTCAACCGGGATATCATCATGGTGACCGTGGAAGCAGAAGGCCGGGTGGACTTCACAGCGACAGGGGAGAAGATCAAACAGCTGTTCAAGTCCAGGCTGAATGTGACGCCGAAGGTGGCCGTGATTGCCCTGAATACGCTCCCGCGTTCCGAAAAGAAGACCCAGCGCGTGTTCGATCACCGGGCTGAATAAGTACGGTATTCATAATACAGGGTAAAAACAATCTGCACTCTTGACAGATGACCGGAGAAAGAGTAACCTTCACATAAACCATTGAAGGAGAATAGTAGCAACCCCGCGGCACGGTACAGGGAGCTGCCGATAGTGGAACGGCGGCGCGTGCGGAGGATGTGAATGGGCTCCTGAGGGCGTTCCGAAAAGCAATGAGTAGGAAACGACGGGGGACGCACCCGTTATCAGGGCGGCACGTATCAGGGGTACGTGATGAATGAGATGGCATTCCCTCCGGGGAGAGTCAAACTGAGTGGCACCGCGAGATAATCGCCTCAGTACACAGAGATCCTGTGTGCTGAGGCTTTTTGTTTCCGGCTCAATCCCCCCTGAATTTCATACATCCACAGATGAAAGGAAGGACAAAACAATGAAAAAGGCACTGGCACTGGTACTCTCCCTGATGATGGTATTCTCCATGATTTCCCTGGTTTCCGCTGAAGAAAAGACAAGCTTCAAAATCGGCATCTGCAACCTGGTTGATGACGCGAGCCTGAACCAGATCATCGCGAACATCCGTGAACGGCTGGGCGAGATTGAACAGGAAAAGGGCGTGACAATTGAAATCGCCGAAGACAACTGCAACCTTGATTTCAGCGTGATGCAGCAGATCATTGCCGATTTCATCGCGGATGAAGTGGACCTGATGGTGGGTGTCGCGACCCCCGTGGCCCAGAACATGAAGGCTATGACGGAAGACAACAAGATTCCGGTTGTGTTCGCTGCCGTATCTGATCCGATCGGGGCAGAAGTGGTGGAAAGCCTGGAAAAACCCGGCTCCAACATGACCGGCACTTCTGACTACCTGGATACTGCCGCAGTGCTGAACCTGATCTTTGCCGCCAATCCTGACGCGAAGAAGGTCGCCCTGCTGTACAATCCCTCTGAAGACGCTTCCGCCACGCCGATCGCTGCCGCGAAGGAAATCCTGGGTGAAAAGGGCATTGAAGTGAAAGAATACACCGGTTCCAATGCCTCTGAAGTCATGCTGGCTGCGGAAGCTATTGTGAGCGATGAAATGGACGCGGTCTTCACCCCCACCGACAACACCATCATGAATGCGGAACTGTCCATTTATGAGACCCTGGCTGAAGCGAAGATTCCGCACTACACCGGCGCAGACTCCTTCGCCCTGAACGGCGCCTTCCTGGGCTACGGCGTGGACTATGCCAACCTGGGCCGTGTGACCGGCGACATGATTGCCGCGATCCTGCTGGACGGCGCGGATCCCGCAACCACTCCCGTGCAGACTTTCGACAACGGTACTGCTACTGTGAACATCGAAACCTGCGCGGCGATCGGCTTCGACTTTGAAACGATCAAGGAAGCTTTCGCTCCCTACTGCACCAAGGTGCAGGAGATCACCACGGCGGAAGCCTTTGAGTGATTCCGTACCTGATTTGCCAAAGCAACGCGGAGGGAAGGGTTCTTCCCTCCGCTGCGGTGTTTTCTAATCATGAAATAACGGGCTGTGTGTTATGACAATAGACAAGATTCTTGCTTTAGGCCAGACGGCCATGGAACTGGGCCTGATCAACTCCCTGACGGTACTGAGCCTGTTCCTGAGCTATTCCATGCTGAACGTGTGCGACCTGTCCACGGATGGATGCTATACGCTGGGCGCAGCTGTGGGCGCGCTGGTGGCGATAGCCGGTTATCCCTGGCTTTCGCTTCCGGCAGCTATGCTGGCGGGTATGATCTCCGGCTTTGTGACGGCGACCCTGCAGACCAGGATGGGTGTGCAGAGCCTGCTGGCAGGCATTGTGGTGAATACAGCCCTGTATTCCGTGAACATGGCGCTGACCGGCAACAAAGCGACCCTGGCCATGAATAAAACCACCACGATTTTCTCCATGGCGAAGAACCTGCTGAAGGGGACCCCGCTGGCAGGACAGAGCACGCTGATTGTGATGCTGGTTATTGTGGCACTGGTGGTGTGCTTCCTGTGCTTCTTCCTGAAGACCAAGCTGGGCCTGGCGATCCGGGCAACAGGAAGCAATGCAGACATGGTTAGATCTTCCTCAATCAATCCCACTTTCACGACCACGGTGGGTCTTTGTGTTTCCAACGCGTTCACAGGACTGAGCGGCTGCCTGATGGCACAGCAGGCCAAGAGCTTTGATATCAACATGGGCTCCGGCATGGTGACGGTGGCCCTGGCCAGCCTGCTGATCGGCGGGGTGTTCGTTGCAAAGCATAAGCCCATCCCGCTGCGGGCAGTGGGTGCGGTGCTGGGCGCGGTGCTCTTCCGGATTGTATATGCCCTGGCCCTGCGGTTCAACATGCCGGCCTTTATGCTCAAGGCGGTATCTTCCATCATCGTGGTACTGGCCATCTCCGGCCCCTATCTGCGGAAACAGCTTCCGCTGATGATCCGCCGGTGGAAGGCTTCCCGGGAAGGGAGGAATGCCTGATGCTCGAACTGAAGAATGTGTGCAAAACCTTCCATGCCGGAACACCGGATGAGAAGAAGGCGCTGATAGATATTTCCCTGAAGATTGAAGACGGGGACTTTGTCAGCATTATCGGCGCGAACGGAGCGGGAAAATCCACCCTGTTCAACGCCATCTGCGGCAGTTTTGTGCTGGACTCCGGATCCATTTACCTGGGCGGGAAAAATGTGATCATGATGCCTGAACACCAGCGGGCCAGGCAGATCGGCCGGCTGTTCCAGGACCCCATGCGGGGCAGTGCGCCGGATATGAGCATTGAGGAGAACCTGGCACTGGCAGCCGGGAACGGCGGATGGCTTTCCCGCGTTTCCGCGGCGGACAAAAAGGCTTTCCGGGACCGGCTCAGCCTGCTGGACATGGGTCTGGAAGACCGGATGCGGCAGCCGGTGGGACTGCTGTCCGGCGGACAGCGCCAGGCGCTGACGCTGCTGATGGCCACCTATCATGTGCCGAAGGTGCTGCTGCTGGACGAGCATACGGCGGCCCTGGATCCCGGTACGGCGGAAAAGGTGCTGGAACTGACCCGGAGTATTGTGGAGAAAAACCATATCACCTGCCTGATGATTACCCATAATATGCAGTCCGCCCTGGACTTGGGCAACCGTACTCTGATGATGGACCGGGGCAAGGTAATCTATGACGTGACCGGCAAAGAACGGGCCAGCCTGACGATCAATGACTTGACGGACAAGTTCCGCCAGTTGAGCGGCCGGGCCCTGGACAACGACCGGATGCTGCTGCGAAACTGATCGCAAGTGATCATTTTCGCAAATGAATTATAGCCCTGAAGGCATTGCCTTCAGGGCTATATGAATTATCGGACGGCAAAACCGCCGTCCGATATGAATTATCCCGCTGCGCGGGATATGAATTATTCGCCGCAAATGCGGCGAATGTGTAAGTTACTGTAAAGCAGCGAAAGCTATAGTCAAACAATCAAAGGGAACGATAGTTCCCAGACAATCAGCGACTGCAGGTGTTGCGGCAGACCAGGGAAACGGGAAGGATGACCTGCTGGGGCGGCAGGGAAGGATCATGGATTCTTTTGCGCATCAGGTCAATGGCGGTGACGGCTTCCTCTCCCAGGTTTGGATCAATGGTGCAGATGGGCTTGGGGAAGTTGATGTACCGCATGATATTGTCGAAACCGACAATGGAGAAGGCGTTGTCCATACCGGCGTTATCCATCATGGTGATGAGGCTCCAGGCCTCCACGTCACAGAAGGAAAACAGGCCTGTAACCCCTTCCTCCTGCCAGGATTTCAGCTGACGGAGGATTTCCTCGGGATTTTCCGGTTCCGCATAGTGGATGTTCTGCTCCGGAAGACCGGCCTCCAGGCAGGCACGCTGGAAACCCTCGAAACGCTTGCGGGAAGAGAAAATCACGTGGCGGAAGGAAATCATGGCCAGGTTGCGGTGGCCCTTTTCAATCAGGTGTTTCGCAACCAGGTAGCCTCCCTGCTCGTCATCGCAGATGACGCAGTCATCCTGTGCGCCGTCCAGGTAACGGCTCAGCAGGACGAAGGGAATGCCGGAGGAACGCAGCAGATCCAGGGCAGGGGACTCAAAGGAACAGGGCGTGATCAGCACGCCGTCCACCTGGCGGGAAAGGGCCATCTCCACCATGCGGAGTTCCGTATCCGGATCATCGCGGGAACCGAGGATCATCAGGCTGTAGCCCAGGCGGACCGCTTCCTGCTGGATGAGATCGCCCAGAACGGCGTAGAAGGGGTTCATCATGGAACCGGCGATCATGGCAATGGTCTTTGTCCGGCCGGAACGGAGGGAACTGGCGATATAGTTGCGGACATATCCCATCTCCCGGGCCACATTCTGGATATGCAGGCAGGTCTCCCGGCTGATATCCTCTTTATTTTTCAGGGCACGGGATACGGTGTTTACGGTGAACCCCGTAGCGTTCGCGATATCCTGCAGGGTTACCCGGCTGCTTTCCTTGGCCATGTACAGTGCACTCCGTTTCACATAGGTTGAACACATCCTACCATACTTTTTTTATAAAATCAAAAAAAGAGGGGTTGACAGAGAAAAAAAACAATGTTATATTGTCATCACAGAACAACATTAACGATAATGTTAACGTTAATATTTCCCATATACACCATGGAAAACGAATAAGTAATCCTGACACCATACAACATTAACGATAATGTAAACACGGAATGATGAGCGAGAAAGCTCTTCAGAAATAAAAGGAGGAAAGACCCATGAAAAAACTGCTGGCTGTGCTGCTGACCGTATGCATGCTGTCCACCCTGTGGATCGCTTTTGCAGCGGCGGAAGACAAACCCACCATCGTTGTGAACACCTTTGCCCAGGAACATGAAAAAGCCATGTATGAAGAAGTCATCAAACAGTTTGAAGAAGAAAACAACTGTATCGTTGATTTCCGCGTATCAGGCGACCAGTACTGGCCTGAACTGGAAGCTTCCCTGACCGCGGGCAACGCGCCTGACGTGTTCTACCTCGGCCTGGCGGATGTGCGCAAACGCGTCTGGACAGAAGCGGTCGCGCCCCTGGATGACCTGCTGGATGTTTCCACGCTGAACACCATCTGGCCGGAAGCCCTGAACCTGTACAAGTATGATGCTGAGACCAACACTATGGGCGAAGGCAAGATCTACGGCCTGCCCAAGGACTTCTCCGCGGTTTCCATGACCGTGAACAAGGCGATCATCAAGAAGCGTGACGCCGAAATCAAGCAGGCGATCGCGGACGGCATCCTGCCCTTCTATCCCGAAATCGATGAAAACGGCAACCTGCCGGTTTACACCTTCACCGAATTCGCCGAACTGTGCAAGATCCTGACCTTCGAAGATCCCACCCTGCCCGAGACCGCGGGTTCCAAGCAGGTTTACGGCACCCACCTGTGGGAAGACTTCACCCTGCCGCCCTTCATCTGGGGTGCCGGCGGAGAGTACCTGAACGAGGACGCCACCGAAGTGCTGTTCAGCAGCGACAAGTTCATCGAAGGTTATGAAGGCTTCATGAAGATTGTTGAACTGGGCGGTTCCGGTTCCTCCACGGACGAAACCTCCGGTTACCTGAAGTTCCTGGCCGGCCGCTGCGCCTACTTCCCCTGCGGCACCTGGGACGTGGCTGCCTTCCAGGCGATCGAGGATGACGAAGCTGTGAACCCCGGCAAGAGCTGGTTCGACTTCGACGTTGCTCCCTGGCCCATCAGCGACAGCTACAAGGATCTGCCCATCGAAGAACGCCAGGACAAGTGGGCCGGCCGCGTTGACTCCGTAGGTTTCTGCGTGAGCGCCCAGTCCAAGTATCCGGAACTGGCTGCCAAGTTTGCCTACCAGATGAGCGCGAACGAAGACGTGCAGCGCTTCCTGGCCAAGAAGGGCGGACAGCTGCCGAACATCGTTTCCATGGCGGAAGGCGAATATCTGGA